>ENA-OWPI01001643-OWPI01001643.1-marine-metagenome-genome-assembly--contig:-NODE-1643-length-24002-cov-12.526729_pt1 | contig 24002 bp, 21 predicted proteins | sample MGYA00238138_ERZ651775 | MGnify/ENA primary metagenome ERZ651775 (study PRJEB26906, sample SAMN06265043) | marine metagenome | isolation source: Helgoland LTER site | place: Germany:Helgoland, sampling...
TTAAACACTTTAGGGTGCTGACTCATGCCTTCGGATAACGTATTGCCGCGCTCTAAGGATTGGATGACGGATTTCAGCACCCGGCGCATGGCAGGGTTAGACAGCGATGCCTCAAGGCCTCGGATGGCCCGATCTAACGGCAAACCGGCTTTGGTGAGGTTGTACATTTGTCGGGAGAAGGTGATTAATTCGATCGAGGTGATTTTATCTTGAATCAGAATCTGCTTCAGCGAGCGACCACCTAATACATCGTCTTCTGCCAGCTTTAACTCGATCGGCGTGATTCGGCTACCCAGAAGGGTGTCTGCTGCCGCATCCAGGTTCGCCGCATCGATAATGCCATCGACCAAGCCGCCGTCGATATTACGCCCCTTGTAAGCAAAAGAGGCCATTAGGTGAGCCGCTCAAGGGTGAGTTCGTTAAGCGGGCTGTTCTCGCGCTCCGCGCTTAAACCCGGCGCGTCAGCAGATTCGCCGCCGCCTGGCTGTGAGGTGGCTGGCTCGTATGGTATCGGCTCATGGGGCGCAAGGCTTGGCGCCTCGGCCTCTTCAAACTGCTGGGCAACCCGCAGCACTTCGCTAATGGTGGTCACGCCGTTGACCGCGTGCTCCAGCGCGCTCACGATGAGCGGTTTAAAGCCTGGTTGCGCATTCGCCAACTGTACAAATTCTGAGGCATTGCCGCGGCGCAGGGCGTCGGCAATATTGTCTTTAATGACCAGCATCTCGTAGATGCCAATTCGGCCGCGATAACCGGTTTGATTACAGTGCGCGCAACCCGCGGAGGTTCTAATGCTGCCATTGGCAATCACATCTGGCGTTAAATAACGCTGCATCCAACTGGCTTCGATGCTGTCAGGCTGATAGGGCGTTGCGCATTCGCTGCAGAGCTTACGGACCAAGCGCTGGGCCACAATCGCCCGAAGACTGGACGCTGCCAAAAACGGTTCAACCCCCATGTCCATCAACCGCATGGCCGATGACACCGCATCGTTGGTGTGTAACGTCGAGAGCACCAAGTGCCCGGTCATGGATGCCCGCAGAGAAATCTCAGCCGTTTCAACATCCCGGATCTCACCGACCAAGATGATGTCCGGATCTTGCCGCAGGGCCGCTCGCAGTACATTGGCAAAATCGAGCCCAATGTTGGTATTCACCTGCACCTGGTTCACCCGGGGCAACTTGTATTCCACCGGGTCTTCGGCTGTGATGATCTTTTGACCGGCCTGATTCAGCTCGTTCAACGCGCCATATAAGGTGGTGGTCTTTCCACTACCGGTCGGCCCGGTGACCAAAATCAGTCCAAAGGGCAAATGAATCATGCGCCTGAAATCTTTGAGCATGGCCGGGGACATGCCGGTTTCATCAAGGGATGTCAGCCCTGCTGTTTGATCCAAGACCCGCAGCACACAGCTTTCACCAAATTCCACCGGCATGGTCGACAGCCGGATATCGAGTTTGCGATTGCGCACGAGCAAACTAAACCGGCCGTCTTGGGGCAGGCGGCGCTCGGAGATGTTCAGCCCCGCCATCAATTTCAATCGCAGGACTAAGGCTGAACTGATGCGGCGCTCTTTCATCACCTGCTCTTGCAGAATACCGTCGACCCGCTGACGAATTCTGAGCACGCCATCATCCGGTTCGATATGAATATCCGAGGCCCGTACTTGAACCGCATCTTCAAAAATAGACTGCAGCATCTTGACCACCGGCGCATCGTCATCCTGCAGACCGGTTTGTAGGCCCTGAAGATCGAACAAGCCTTCGGTCACCTCGCTGTCGAGTTCCTCAGCATAGGATTCGATTTCACTGGTTCGGCGATAGACCGTATCTAACGTGTCCAATAATTCACTTTCGCGAACAATCGCAATATCGATCGTTTGCTTTAACAGTAGGCACAACTCATCGTACGCAAAAATATCCAGCGGGTCAGCCATGCCCACCTGATACACCCCCGCTTTTTCCGCGAGCACAATGGCTTTGTGGCGCCGGGCGTAACTTTCATCCAAACGGTTGATGAGCTCTAAATTAAACGGGAACTGCCGCAACCCAACAAATGGTAGGTCTAACTGTTTCGATAAAACGCGCAGTAAATCATCTTCACTGAGCGCGCCAGACTCGATCAAGACCCGCCCAAGCTTTTTGCCAGAGCCCTTTTGCTCGGCCAGAGCAGCGTCTAATTGCGATGCTGAGATCATCGCTTGCTCGACCAATAAATCGCCAATCCTGATTTTACGCGGCGCGCTCATCGGTTACCTCGCAGGCTTTTCAACCGTTGCACGTTGTATTGGTTCAGAGTGGGGTCGCCCAAGCCGTAGCGATTGGCGGTTTGGTGGGCAGAGCGAGCATCGTCTACCGAGCCCATCGCGTCCAGCGCAACCGCATAGGAAAGCCAGAGACGGCCGTTCGTTGGATCAATTTGAAGGAGCCGCTGATACATGGCGCTTGCGTCCTCCATGCGGCCCGTTTGCTGCAGCAATAGTGCGTACAATTGATAATACTCGGGGTCTTGTTCCAACATGGGCGGCAACTCCGCCAGCAGTGCCAGCGCCCGAGCCGGATCGGCGGCCATCACAAGCCTTGCAAAAAGTTTTTTATACCCGACAAAGTTCGGCGCAAGTTCCAGCCCGCGGGTTAGCACCCGCTGCGCCTGACCCGTCTCACCCCGGGCCAGCAAAATGGTGGCGAGGGTTTCTCGGCTTTGGTGGGCTTGGGGTTGGCTTTCAATAAATTCGGTGAGTAATGCAATGGCTTCGAGTATTTGCCCTTGATCGATCTGATCTAACGCTTGCTGCACCACGGTCAAATCTTGTGTTTCGGGGGTCATCGCTCGCGCGCTGCGCAGTGCGTTATCCGCGGGGCCCTCGGACATGGCGGTTGATTGAGGGTCGATAAGCCGCCTACTTCCCTCGACTGAAGGGCGCTGGGTTTGCTCCGATGTCACGACGGCATCTGCCGCCTCAAAGCTGTTGAGGAACTCTGAGCGACTGGGCGCCTCAGCAGCCTGCGCACTGCCCGATGCGATGCTCAGTCCCAGCCACAGCAGCAAGGCCGGACTGACACATCGTTGGTTAAGGCGAAGGCTTAGCATTGGGGTTATTCCCTCGAGCCTCGGTAATAGGGGTCAATGCTTCTGCGGATTTTACCCACCCGGTCAACCGACTCGTCCAAGAACGCTTCCATCGCATTGCCCTCATCCACCAGCGCGCGCAACAGAATCACCAATTCGGTCTTGACCGTCTCTCGCTGCTTTTGCTCCAGCGCCGAGCCCAGCAGCGGCACTTCGCTCAACCCTGGCGCGCCGGCTTTATCCCCGGTTGCCCGAGTTTGCATTAAGCCCGAGATCACAATGACTTCGCCGTTACGAACCCGGGCAATGGTGTCGGACTCTCGGGTTGCGCTGTTCGCAAGCGGAAACTCCTGACCATTGATAATTTTTAGATCTTCTTTGACTTCACTCAAGATCGGATGAATGTGCAATATAATGTCGCCCACTTCACTGATCTGGGGCGTGACATCCAGCGCAATCCCCGAGAAAAAAGGCTCCAAGCTGCTGTTCTGACTGGTGGTCTGTTCAATACCGGCACCAAAACTGGTCGTGCTCGCGTTGGTTAGAAAATAAGCCTCTTGGCCTACTTTAAAGATCGCCTTTTGATTGTTCAGCGTCACGATTCTAGGACTGGACACCACCTGAACATTGCCCTGGGTTTCCAGCAAGTTAATCACGCCGCTAAAATCGGAGAACTGCATGTCAACGCTTAAAGGCTCGCCAATACCATCGATCTGAGAACCCAGTTGCCCGAAGCTCGTGCTGATCTCACGATTGCCTGACTCGTACAGAGCGCTCAAGTTAATGCCTGACTGGAACCCTTCTTTGAGTTCAACCTCGAGAATTTTCGCTTCCAGGATGACTTGCCGTTGCAACGCTTCTTGCGAGGCCTCAATAAAAGCTTCAACTTGGGCCAGTTCGCTTGGGAAGGCGCGCACCAGAATCATCCCGGTCTGCGGCGACACAATCACCGAGCGCGCCTGGTTACCGACGGCTTGTCCAGCCATCTGAGTGGGCGCGTTGATAATGCTCCGAATGACGGCCTCAAGCCCTTTCCAGTAATCGGTGGAGGTTTCGGTGCTAATCGAGGCGCGACCAGCATTCTGATTGTTCTGGCCATTACCCGTATTGTTGTTATTACCGCCTTGATTGTTTTGATTTTGGTTCTGATTGTTGCCGTTTTGATTGCCGCCTTCAGAGATGCCGCTCGCGGTCACCTGCATACTGGAATTACCCGATCGGCTCACGTTCAGATAATTCAGTCGAAAAATTCGGGTCTGTAAGCCCCCAGGCCGAATTTGATAGACGTCGTTTTCAATCACAATCGAATAACCGTAGAGATCGCTCACTTGATCCAATACGTCCGTGACCGTCACGTTTTTTAAATCCAGTGCTGAAATGGTGCCTTTGGTATCGGGGTGCACAACCACGCTCAGGTCGGTGCCGACGGTGAGCAAGTTCACAAAATCTCGAATGGGGAGCGCTTCTTTGACCGAGAAATCAAAGCGGGCCTCCAGGGCGCTGGCTTCTTCCGTGAGCAAGGTGATCGGCGGCAGGAGCGCTTCAAGCACGGCCGCGGGCGGTTCAATTCGGTTACTTTTGCCGGCTGCATCCCGGCTTTTTAGCAACTCGTCCTGAACCTCATCCAAGACCTTGGTATCGTAGGCAACATAGGGCCCGGCAGACTCACAGCTCGCGAGCGCCGTCATGGCAGCAAGCACCGCGATTGCCGGCCATTGCCGCATCCTGAGTATTGGGTCCATGAACATTATGGCCTGGGCCTTTTGGTTGAGTCTTTGTACAGCGACAACCGAATCGCCTCGATACCGCGTTGCAAGGTCACGCCGTCTCGATCAATTTTTGCAACCACCGCGCCTTCGATCTCATCACCTTCTTGAACTTGTTGTTGGTTTATCAAGGCATACTTGCCGTTCGGTCGAACCAAAATCGAGGAGACTTGGTAGGTTTTACTTTCAATCACCACCTCCGTCACCCGTTCGCCCAATTGATCCTCTGTAACACCGGAAAGGCTCAGCTGCAGCGGCATGGTTGGATCCACCAGTCCGACGAAATTCTGAGAGGCGCCCCAGACTTTAGAGACGCAGCACCCAAGAACCAAGATCAGCATGAGTCTACACATCCAGCAATTGCTCCTGGGTACTCAACGTAAAGACCTGAATCGCAATCTCGCCTTCAGGATACGCCACCGCTTTGTATTCTACGCGCTCCCAAAAAAAACGCACGCCCAGCGTTTCGATCTCGGCAAGGTACTTCAGCACATCCAGGTAGCTGCCCTTCAACGTCAAGTCCAACCCGTGCTTATAGATCACCAGGGCACCGGCATCGCTATTGCCCGTTCTGAAAAACAAACTCTCGGGCGGCCGGTTCTGCATGGCAAGCAGGGTCACCCCACCTTGCTGCGACATAACGCGACTGAGCACGACCGCCATATCCGCAGGCTGCACCAGCTTGCCGGACATGGCTTCAATTTCCAGATCGAGGCGGGTATTTTGGGCGTTCAGCCGGGCAATGGTGCGCTGTAGCAGGGTATTAGGATCCGCTTCGGCAACCGCGTCAAGCGCTGCGCGCTGCGCCTCAAGGGCCGCGTTCTGGGACTGAAGCTGCGCCAGATTCCGGATTTCTGTCTGAACATATTGCTCAAGGCCATCCTTAACCAAAAACTGCCAGCCATAGCCCAGGGCGACCAAAACCGCGATCAAGACAATCGCGCGCTCGCGCAGGCCTCTGAGCGCAAACCAGACTTGTAATTCTGTCCAGAGCGAAGCGTTCATTGCGTCAACGCCTCCCCAGTTCGAATTTCAAAGACCAAACTCTGCCCCTCGGGCAACCCTTCGGCAACGGTACCCGTGCGATCCAGGTCCAGATTACGAAAAGCCTTGCCTTGAAACACAACACTACGGTCGAGCCCCGCGATGTAATTGGTAATATACTCGCCGTTGAGCACCTCACCCCGCAGCCGCACCGCTGCGCCGCCTTGACCTAACTCGACTTCCGTCAACCGCAAGCCCCTTACATGGAACCGGGCAAGGTCTGCAAAATAGGCCGAGAACCCATCGGCATTGCCCGGAACTTCCTGATCCAGAAACCGCCTAAGGGTGAGCTTGTCTTTTTGAACGGCCTCCAGCGCCTGCATTTCCGCCTCGAGGGCCGGGTCTTTGGCTCGTGACTCGATTAACTGCTCGAGGCTTTGGATGTCTTGCAATAAAGCCTCTCGCTGGTTCGTTTCGGACGCCACCTGAGTGGCCACAGCACCTTGATCCCAAAGGTCAACGGCTGATAGAACGAGGAGGATCAATAAAACCCCGCCGACGTAACTGGCAAACGAATTGAGGGACAGCCAATCCACCTTCGGGCGCAGCGCCTCGGAATATAGGTTTATAGACTGTCGTGACATCTAGGCGTCTCCGTCCAAAACCGCACCGGCTGCAAATAACACCTCGTGCTGATCGCGGGCAGACAGCAAGGACCCCGTATTCCAGAGCTCGTTGAGATTCAGCGCGGAGGCTTGCGCAACCAAATTCAGGTTCAACTGCTCGATTAACTGATTGGTAACGCCTGGCACGGGCGCAAGCAACAGCTGCATCACCTGGCCTTGTCCCATTTGATTTTCGAAAAAATCAAGCGAGCGCTGCAGCTCGACCAAAAACCGCTCAAAGTTGAAGGCCCAATCACTGCTCGCCATGGACGCCTGGTCAATCTTCGTGTTCAGACTACGGCACAAATACAGGGTGCCATCGCGCATTAGGCTCAAGCGGGCCTGACCGTCTCGCACGTCCAACACCGCAAGGCCATCTTCCGCCTCCGTTAAGGCCAACGCCAAGGACCGAACCGCCATCTCTCGAATATCAATTCGATCCAATCGCAAGCCAGATTCTAAAACCAAATCTCGTATTTCTATTAAATGCTGCATGGACGCACCAACCGCATACAGCATAGGCCGCGGGTAGGCGCCCTCAGGGACCGTAAAGACATCGATGTTCAGATCATCAAGTGGGATTTTAACCTTGTCTTTCAACAGAAACCGCACGGCAGCAAGGCGCTCAGAGACAGGCACGTTTGGCGCCTCGACCAATTGCAACTCATAGCGATCGGCAGCCAATACGACCGAGCAGGGCATGTGTTCAAGCTCTAGCTGGGCGACGCGATCCGCAAGCAGCGCGCCAATCTGGGAGGGCGATTCGACCAAAAGTTCCCAATGCTTTAGCTTCTGCGTTTCTGCCGATGGATCGACCCAAACCATCGCAAGACCCTGCTCAGAAAAAGCAAGACCCAGGACCCCTGGTTTTTTTTGACGCTTCCGCCTAAGCCAATTCAAACTGACCTCTTTCTTTGCTTTCGTCACCCGCCTCTGGAATCGGTCGAGACAAATTGATAAGAAAAATTAACCCTCGTCAGGAGAAAATGACACTTAACATCACTACTCCCCTGAACCATTATGCACCTGAACTAACAGAACTCAAACACTTTTAAGTCTAAAATAGAACCCTAACTAATTGTTTATGAAAGGTTTGTGGCCGCTAAAACTCGAACTTGACCCCGTTTGACTCTGGCCACAGATGCGATTCATCTGACGAAACAGGCCTCGCGGCATCTCAGCCTTAAGCCCATCTTGGCAATCGCAGACGAACAGGCGCCTTATAAACGGACGGCCAGAACAGGTATTCAATCCAGTGCCAAGCCCCCAATAACCCTTGATCTGAATCGATAAAAACCACAGGATCACGGCTATCTTAAAAATTGAGGCCATCATGCCCATTGCTAATATTAATGAAGCCGACTTGTGGTACGACGTTCTGGGCCAGGGCGAGCCTTTATTGCTGCACCATGGCTATACCGCCTCTAGAGTGAACTGGATGCCCGTTGCTGAGCGCTTAAAAGACCGCTACCAAATCATTTTGATGGAATGTCGGGGCACCGGCGAAAGTCAGCACACCCAATCGGGTTACGAGATTGCGCAATATGCCTTAGATGTCGTGGGGTTATTGGACCACCTCGCCTTGGAGCGCGTGGCCTTTGCTGGGCACAGCATGGGCGGCGGCATCGGCTTTCAATTGGGCGTGCATCATAGCGATCGGCTCACCAAACTGATCCTGAAAGCCGCGATTCCAAGCGGCGGCATCGGTCCCTACAGCCAGGATCTGCTCGATCAACAGCTCGCCGCAAGAGCGCGCGGCGACCGGGCCTTCTTTTTGAACCGGTATCATCAAGGGCGCACTCTTGCCGAGCTTGAAGACGATGACTGGTTTGAGGATCGCGTAAACCATCTTATGACCGTGTCAGACGGGCACATCGCCGGGGGCCTTGAAACCATGTCCAACCTCAACCTTACGGCGCAATTGGGCGATCTGACCACCCCAACGCTGGTCATCGCCGGCTCTGGGGACGGCCTACTGAATGCCAATTTGCAGGATTATCAGCGCTTGCCGAATGCGGATCTGGCCGTGCTGTCTCGGGTTGGTCATGAAGTTGCCGTGCATGCGCCCGACGCGGTCGCTGAAGCCATCGACAAGTTCATGACTTATGGGCCCACAGCGCCAAAACAACCTTCGGCGTGATCGACAGGCTGCAGGCGATAAAGCCTGAATCTGTGAATGAACGGATTGTGCTCTAAATCAACACGAGATGGTTGGGCAGTTCATTTTTGGCGGTAGTGATCGGAAACTTCGCAGCAAGCTCTGCGCCCACCGCTTGCAAGCACTGATCAAAACCGTCGTAGACTTCCCCTTGCCCAACCTTTTGCGTAAAACGCTGCACAATTAATGCCCAGGTCTCGTTCGGGATTTGCTCAGCCACACCCCGATCGGCAAGAATCTCGACATAACGCTCGAGCTCCGACACAAAAATCAACACCCCGAGTCCGCCTTCGGTGTGGTGCAAATTGTTCTCAAGGAATTGCCTGCGCGCCAGGTTGCTCGCCCGCCAATGCCGGACACGCTTAGGAATCAAGCGCCGGAGTAAGACCGGGCTGCGCAAGAGCAGCGCCAGGACCCCAAACAAACTGACTTGAATCAACAGAATTTCGGACAAGACCAACCAATGCGGTAGCAATAGCAGCGCGGAGGGCGCAATCACGCCCGCCATTGCCGCCCAGAGGGTCGGTATGTAGTAATAATCATCGGCTTGCTTTGCTAGCACCGTCACGATCTCGGCATCGGTCGCCTTTTCGATCTCGGTAATTTGATCTGCAATGGCCGCCAGCTGTGTCTTCGTCAATAACCCGCTCATCACCAACCTCCGCTCGCGCCGCCGCCACCAAAACCGCCGCCACCGCCGCCAAAGCCGCCGCCACCAAAACCGCCGCCACCACCAAAACCGCCGACCCCACCAATATAGCCGCCGCGATGACGCCGCCCCGTGCCGACCGGCACGCCCAGCATGCCGCCAGCAAATGAACCCAAGATTTTACTGAGGAGCCACAATACAAAAAATACCCCAAGCAACATCGGGGGCGCCGCGCCAGACGTGCGCGATCGAGTCACCTTAGGCGGCACAAACTCGCCTTGAAAAACCTGCCGAATCGCCTCACTGCCTGCCGCAATCCCGCCCGACACCTGACCCGCTTTAAAACGCGGCAGCATGATGCCCTGAATAATTTGGCTCGACCGGGCATCGGTTAAATCTCCCTCGAGCCCATAACCCACTTCAACGCGAACCTTGCGCTCGGCTTGCGCCACAATCAGCAGCACGCCATTGTTCGTCTCGGCCTGACCAATCCCCCAGTGTCGGCCAAGCTGATAGCCAAAATCCTCGATCACAACCCCTTGCAGGTCTTTGACGGTGACCACGACCAATTGATGCCCCAAGGTTTGCTCAAGACTTCGGGACGCAGCGTTGATTAATCTTTGATCCCCCGCACTAATCAGGCCGGCCTCATCGACAATGCGCCCAGTTAGTTTTGGGAAAACCAAGTCAGCCGGGTAGGCCTGCAGACTTAGCGCTAAAAGGAGGACCGCTAAGACAAATCCCTTCACTAAAACGTCACCGCAGGCGGCTGATCTGCGGCCGCAGCGGTTGCTTCGTAATAGTCTTCTCGAACGGTGAGCTCGGGATACAGCCAGCCATGCCAAAGCTTACCCGGGTAGGTGCGTAGCTCCGTGTTATACCCCGCAATGCTGTTGATGTAGTCGCGGCGCGCAATGCTGATGCGGTTTTCCGTGCCTTCGAGCTGAGACTGCAGGGCCAGAAAGTTTTGATTTGATTTGAGGTCGGGGTATTTTTCGACCACCACCATCAACCGGCTTAGCGCGCCGGATAACTTGCTTTGGGCTTGTTCAAACTGCTGCAATCGCGCTGGGTCATCAATCAGGCTCGGGTCGACCTGCATGCTCCCAACCTTGGCCCGGGCTTCGGTTACCGCAAGCAGGGTCTCGCGTTCTTGGGCCGCGTAGCCTTTCACCGTTGCTACCAGGTTTGGAATCAAGTCCGCCCGGCGCTGGTATTGATTCTGCACCTGAGACCATGCGGCCTTCACGCCCTCATCGAGCGTTGGCAAATTATTCACGCCGCAGCCGCTGAGCAGCAGTAGCGCGCCAAACATCAAAACCTGCGGGATTAAAGACTGTCTCATAATGCATTCCGACTCTTTCAAAAAGGGCGATTATAAAGCGCGCCTTGCAGCCCGCCTAGCGGAACACTGTAGACCAAAAAGCCGGTTATTACCGGCTTTTATCGTTTCTCTTACAGTTTGCCGTTTGACGCGACCGCTTGCGCTAATCGCTCAAGTCAGCAACCAAGGCCGCCTTCGAGATCTCAGGCAACACAACCGGCTCGGATGGATAGGCCACATGCGCTACCCCAAAGACGATCTCCGCACCCGCCTTGGCCGCGGCCCGATCTGCATCGGTTAGCTCGTAGCGCATAAAGTGCACGGCCGCCGTTTTATCTTCTTTGCTGCGGTCCATGTCCTCATCGGCAATCGGCCATATTTTTTGACCGTCGCCAACCTGAACCCAGATCTTATCTTCTATCCCGACCAAATCAGCCAGCCGACGCCGACGCTCGTCAATATCGCCGTACTGAATGAGTAACGTGCACTTCCAGTTCTTGCCTTCCGGAATCAGCGGGTTATACGCGTCCAACTCCTCTTGAATACCCGCGGCTTCGAAAATCTTCTCAATTCGAAGCATTTCCTGGATCTGGTACTTTATGGTGGTTTGATCTTCAAAGATCAGCTGGATGTGCTGACCGATCAATACCCTACGATTTTTTTTGTGGGCTAGTACCGCTTCCCTAAAACTCGCCCGATGTACCGAGTAGTCCTCAAGGGACCACAAATCTGCTCGACTTAACATATGTCTCCTCCATAAAAAACGCGCCCTTAAGGGCGCGTTATCAACAACCCAACTGCGACCTAATTTAGGCGTCTAGTGAGTCCAGCGCCTTTTGGAATCGATTGGCGTGGCTACGTTCAGCCTTTGCCAACGTTTCGAACCAATCTGCGATTTCGTCGAACCCTTCATCCCGAGCAGTTGACGCCATACCTGGGTACATATCGGTGTACTCATGGGTTTCGCCAGCCACAGAGGCCTTCAAGTTGTCAGACGTGCTGCCGATTGGCATACCGGTTGCGGGATCGCCTGTCTCTTCTAAATACTCTAAGTGACCGTGGGCATGGCCCGTTTCACCTTCCGCTGTGGAGCGAAATACCGAAGCAACATCGTTGTACCCTTCAACGTCCGCTTTTGATGCGAAGTACAGGTACCGACGATTGGCTTGGGATTCACCCGCGAATGCGTCTTTCAAGTTTTGTTCTGTCTTGGAGTCTTTCAACGCCATCTTTCTTCTCCTAGGTTTTAGTGCAAGTACTTTAAATCGGACATCTGCTACACGTCCAATGAATGTTTTAGCTTAGTTTGATCGAATTCTTCAATCGACTAAGCGCTTACGAGCTTGGAAGCCCTCAAAAACCTGCCGCCAGATCGGACCCGGTAATCCGTCCCCGATCCGATGGTCATTGACCTGACCCACCGGGACCAACTCCAGTCCGGTCGAGCTCAGCCATATTTCTGAGGCCGCCCTCAACTGCGTTTCGCCGAAATCCGCTTCGCGGAGCGGCAGACCCGCCTCGACAGCCACTCGGATCATCTCGTCTCGCGTAATCCCGTGCAAGAGCCACTGACTCTTGGGCGGCGTTACGATCTCTCCATCAGCCACAATAAATACGTTAGAAGCGGTGCCTTCGGTCACTTTATCGCCCCGAATCATAATCGCATCGTCATACCCATTTGCCAGCGCCCGATTTTTGATCATGCCATTGGCAATCAAGCTCGTAACCTTAATGTCCGCCCGATGCCAACGAATATCCTCGGCTGTTTCAACTTTTAAAGGCTGAATTTCCGCGACTGTTTTCGGCTGAAAGGCCGTGACTGTCAGCAATACGGTCGGCGGACTATCTGGATAGACATGGGATCGCTCGGTTGCGGCGCCCCGGGTGACCTGGATGTAAATCAGCGCCTGCGCTTCGCCTGATTTTTCTACTGCCTCATCTAACAGCGTTGACCAAGCCTCTGCCGACATGACCGGCGCCAAACCAATTTCAGCTTGTGACCGAGCCAATCGCACCAGGTGCTGGGCTTTGGTAAAAATCCTACCGTCATAAACCGGCATGACCTCATAGACGCCATCGCCAAACATAAAGCCTCGGTCAAAAACCGAAACCTTGGCTTCGCTCGGCGGCATCCACTGCCCGTTCAAATATGCTATTGCCACGCCCGTCCTGCTCCTTGCGCTAAGTGTTTCCAGATCGAAACCTAAACCGTTTTGGCCCACCGCTTGTGATTAACGCCCAATAAATACCGGTTCACGTTTCGCGACAAAGGCTTTGGTCGCTTCTTTATGATCCGTTGTCTGACCGCAATGCACATGATGGGTGGCTTCTAAGTCCATGCAATCATCTACATCCCCTGCCAAAGCGCGATTCAAATTCTCTTTCATGTACCGGTAGGCAACGGTTGGGCCCGCCGCCAACCGGTTCGCGATTTCCATTGTTTTGGTCATTAAATCTTCTGGCTCGACAACCCAATTGGCGAGCCCAAGCCGCAGGGCTTCGGCAGCATCAACGCGGTCTGACAAATAATACAACTCCCGAGCCTTGGCGGTGCCCAAAAGCTGGGTCATGAAATAGGTGCCGCCATAGTCGCCAGAGAAACCAACGCGCGCAAACGCCGTGGTCATAATCGCGCTCGAGGCCATCACCCGGAGATCGCAGGCCAAGGCAAAACTTAACCCGGCGCCAGCGGCCGCACCCGGTAAGGCCGCAATGGTCGGCTTGGGCATTTTAAACAATTTACCCGCCGTTGCCCGTTGCGTTACCCGCTGCGCATGAATCGCGCCATCAATCGTGTTGTCGCCAACTGTGCCATCACCAGAGGCTGCCATACCCTTTACATCGCCGCCTGCGCAAAACCCTTTTCCGGCGCCGGTTAGGATGATGCATTTTATCGCCGGGTCTAACTCCCAAGCGGCTAACGTGTGCGATAAGGCCGCATTCATCTCACCGGACATCGCGTTGCGCGCATCCGGTCGATTTAACGTGATCACGCCAACCCCATTGATATTTTCTGCCAGCAGATCATTCGTACCTGTTTCGATTGTTGTCATCGCCGCGCTCCTAGATAATTTCCTCAGAAGTCTATCATGGCCTTTTGGCCACTCGCGCTAAATTTGATCCGACAAGCCGCTGACAAATTGCTGGCGTTGCTATAGCTTTACAGTTCATCTTCTTTGTTGAGTCGCACCCACCATGAACAGATTGCTCATCGCAAACCGCGGGGAAATAGCCGTACGCATCATTACAACCGCCCAAGACCTCGGCATTGCCTGCATCAGCGTTTACCCAGAAGACGATGGCCTGGCCCAACATGTGCGCCTAGCCGATGATCATTACTGTCTACCCGGCGCGGGGGCAGCCGCTTATCTGGATATCGACGCCATCATTGCAGCAGCGGTTGCAACCAATGCCGATGCCATACACCCAGGTTACGGGTTCCTGAGCGAGCGCCACGATTTCGCCGCGGCTTGCGATGCCGCTGGCATCACCTTTGTTGGCCCCACCACGGAACAACTGGCGCAATTTGGCAACAAGGCAGGGGCTCGGGCGCTGGCGAAGGCGCACGAGGTGCCGCTCATTTCGGGCACCAATGGCGACACCACCTTGGCGGAAGCCGCAGACTTTCGAAAGACCCTTTTAGATGAGCCAATGCTCATCAAGGCCGTACACGGCGGCGGTGGCCGCGGCATGCGCCAGGTTCACGCAGCGGATGATCTTGAAAAACTTTTTGAGCGCTGCCAATCCGAAGCGGCGTTAGCCTTTGGGCAAAGCGCCGTGTACGTTGAGCAATACCTGCCCGACGTTCGGCATATTGAAGTTCAAATCCTGGGGGATGGCCAAGGTGGGGTTGTTCACCTTTGGGAGCGGGACTGCTCCGTGCAACGTCAAAACCAAAAACTCATCGAGATTGCCCCGAGCCCAGCCATTCCCGCCAGCACGCGCGATCTCCTATTGCGTGACGCCCTCACCATGGCCCAATCCGCAAACTATCGCGGCTTGGGCACCTTCGAATTCTTAGTGGATGCCAATAAACCCGAGCGCTATTTCTTTATCGAGGCCAATGCCCGACTGCAAGTCGAGCACACCGTGACAGAATGCATCACAGGACTTGATTTGGTGGCCCTGCAATTAAAAGTTGCTGAGGGTGCAAGCCTTGCCGATTTGAACCTGACCGAGCCCCCGCAAGCAGAAGGCTTTGCGATTCAGTGCCGGGTGAATATGGAAACCCTATCCGAAAAAGGCTTTTTCAAACCCACAGGCGGGCAGATCACCCACTATGCGCCGCCCACAGGCATCGGGGTTCGGGTTGACGGCTTTGCCTATCGCGGTTACCAAACCAGCACCCGCTATGATTCCTTGCTTGCCAAAGTCATCACCCACAGTCGCAGTCCCGTCTTTGCCAGCGCGACGGCCAAGGCGCAGCGCGCGCTCGCTGATTTTCAAATCGAAGGCTTTGAAACCAACCTCACTTTTCTGCAAGACCTACTCGACCAACCAGAATTTGCAAGCAGCACGCTGCTGACGCAGTTTGTTGACAGCCACCTTCCTGAAATTTCCGCGCGGCTCAATGAGACAGCCCTGAGCGCAGCAACAGCCCTGAGCGCAGCAACAGCCCTGAGCGCAACAACAACCCTGAGCGATCAATCCAAACCGGGTGCGGGCGCCGCAGTCGATGCCCGTGATCCGCTCGCCGTCCTAAACCATCGCGCAACTGAAAAGACTGCCGCGCCGGAGCCGGCGGCAAGCGGGCCTTCGGGCAGCCAGGCCATTGGCGCGCCACTGCAAGGCACTGTGGTTGAAATTAATGTCACGCCAAATCAGGAGGTCTATGCGGGGCAACCCCTGCTGGTTATGGATGCCATGAAAATGGAGCACGTGGTCAGCGCCCCCGAAAGCGGGGTCATAGTTCAAATCGCTGTCGCCGCCGGTGACGCCGTGTTTGAGGACCACGCCCTTTTGTATCTAATACCGGGCGCGGTCACCGTGATGGATGCGACCACCAATACGCACGTTGATCTCGACGACATTCGCCCCGATTTGGCCGAAGCCAACCTCAGACATCAGTACGGCTTCGATGAAAACCGCCCAGCGGCGGTCGCCAAGCGCCGAAAGACGCAGCATCGAACGGCCCGTGAAAATGTCAACGATCTGTGCGACCCCGAGTCGTTCATCGAATATGGCTCGCTGGCCATTGCCGCCCAGCGCCGCCGCCGATCCGTGCAAGACCTTATGGAAAACACACCCGGTGACGGCATGGTCTGCGGCATCGGCAGCGTCAATGGCGATTTGTTCCCGGATGAGAACACCCAAACCGTTGTCATGTCCTACGACTACATGGTGCTCGCCGGGACCCAAGGACTGCAGAATCATCGAAAGAAAGACCGCATGTTTGAAGTCGCCGAACAACTCAAACTCCCCATCATTCTGCTCGCCGAAGGCGGTGGCGGCCGACCCGGTGACACGGACGGCGCCGGTATCGCAGGCCTCGACTGTTTAGCCTTTCAACTCTACGCTGCACTCTCAGGGCTCGTACCTCGAATCGGCATCACCACTGGTCGCTGCTTTGCCGGCAATGCCGTTTTACTCGGCTGCAGTGACATTGTGATTGCGACAGAAGACAGCAATATTGGGATTGGCGGCCCCGCTATGATCGAAGGTGGTGGGCTGGGCGTTTTTACGCCGGATGAGGTCGGCCCCATGTCGGTGCAGGTCCCGAATGGGGTCGTGGACATCGCTGTGAAGGACGAAGCCGAAGCCATGTTCATGGCGAAAAAGCTGTTGTCGTATTTCCAAGGGCCCGTCTCGGATTTCACCTGCGACGACCAACGCAAGTTGCGCGCCGCAATTCCTGAAAACCGGCTGCGGGTCTATGACATCCACGAGATCATCAACTGCATTGCTGACACGGACTCTGTGCTCGAACTCAGACCCCACTTTGGGGTGGGCATGATCACCGCGTTCATCCGCGTTGCCGGCAAACCGATGGGCCTCATCGCAAATGACCCGGTTCACCTCTCTGGCGCCATCGACAGTGACGGCGCCGACAAGGCCGCACGCTTCATGCAGCTGTGCGATGCCTTTGACTTGCCAATTGTGTCACTGGTCGATTGCCCCGGCATCATGGTTGGCCCGGAAATCGAAAAAACCGCCTTGGTGCGGCATGCCAGTCGAGTCTTTGTGACCTGCACGAGCCTCACCGTGCCCTTGTTTGCGATTGTGCTGCGCAAAGGCTACGGCCTCGGCGCCCAAGCGATGACCGGCGGCGGCTTTAAGGCATCCGCCTTTACCGTCACCTGGCCCACCGGCGAGTTTGGGGGCATGGGCCTTGAGGGCGCAGTCAAACTCGGCTACCGAAAAGAACTTGAAGCGATCACCGACCCAGAGCAGCGACGAGTTGAATACGAAAAGCGGGTGGCCCAAATGTACGATCGCGGCAAGGCCGTGAATTTTGCCACCGCGTTTGAAATCGACGAAGTGATCGACCCGAAAGATACCCGGCACTGGATTATTTCCGGGTTAAAGTCGACGCCCAAGCCCATCCCCAGAACCGGCAAGAAGCGCCCCTTCATCGACACCTGGTAGGCGGCTGTCGACGCCCAAAAAAAACGCCCCGTTTGGGGCGTTTTCAGTTGTCACACTAAACCTTTAACGTTTAGCTCGCAGGAACAAAGATCGCTTTGGTTTCAAGGAATTCCTCGAAGCCCAACTCACCCCATTCCCGACCATTACCAGACTGCTTGTAGCCGCCAAATGGCGCGGTAAAGTCAGCCCCGCTGCCATTAATGTGGACGTTGCCACTTCGGATTTGTGCGGCAACCGCCAAAGCATGATCCACATCACCCGACTGAACATACCCGGACAAGCCGTAGGGCGTGTCGTTGGCAATCTCAATGGCTTGCGCTTCGGTTTCATAGGGCAGGATTGACAGGACCGGCCCGAAAATCTCTTCGCGCGCAATGGTCATATCATTGTTGACGTTGCCAAAGATCGTAGGCTTTACGTAATAGCCCGCGTTCAAGCCATCTGGCCGACCGGTACCACCGCAAACGAGCTCAGCGCCTTCATCAATACCTTGCTGAATCAAGCCTTGGATCTTATTCCACTGCACTTCGCTAACCACAGGACCCATCGTTGTGCCTTCACCAAAGGGATCGCCTGGCTTTGCCGAGGCAGCCGCCTTCTTCGCGATCTCCAACGCTTGCGCGTGGGATGCCTGAGGCACCAACATACGGGTCGGTGCATTACAGCTTTGACCTGAGTTGGTAAAGATCTGGCTCACGCCACCACTGACCGCTTTTTCTAAGTCCGCATCTTCGAGCACGATGTTGGCTGATTTGCCGCCCAGCTCCTGCGCCACGCGCTTGACCGTGTCGGCCGCGGCTTTCGCGACGAGGACACCCGCCCGGGTTGAGCCTGTGAAAGACATCATGTGAATATCTGGATGTGAGGACATGGCTTCACCCACGTTCGGGCCATCGCCATTCACCAAGTTGAATACACCGGCTGGCACGCCTGCCGCATGCAACACTTCCGCTAAAATAATACCGTTGACGGGCGCCACTTCACTAGGCTTCAACACCATCGTGCAGCCCGCGGCCAATGCTGGCGCGACTTTGCAGGAGATCTGATTGATCGGCCAGTTCCAAGGGGTAATCAAACCGCAAACGCCCACGGGTTCGCGACGTAGCAGGTATTTACCTTTGCGCTCTTCCCATTCGAAGGTCTTGAGCATTTCGAGGGTTGTTGCAAAGTGTGCTTGGCCCGTCGCTGCTTGAGCCGCTTTAGACAGCCAAAGCGGCGCGCCCATTTCGGTTGAAATAGCCGCTGCAATCTCGTCATAGCGCTTGGTGTATTCCGCAAGGATTGAACCCAAAAGCTCAACCCGCTCGGCAACGGTCGTTGTCGAGAAGCTATCGAAAGCGCCGCTGGCCGCAGCCACCGCTTTTTCAACATCGGCAGCACTGCCCATACTGATGGTTGCAAAGGGTTGCTCGGTAGCAGGATTAATGACTTCCAGGCTCGAAGGGGTCACGGGGTCGACCCATTCGCCATTGATATAAAATTGCATATATTCTTGCATGATGTTTCCTCTTTCTTACTGAATGAGCCTTAATAAAGAAGGCAGTTTTAAACTTTAACCTATTCGGTGACGTCCAATGGGAGTGTGCCACCGTGACCGCTGTCCAGCACGACGGACCCTCTGTCGGTTGATCCCTCAGAACCCGGCGACACGCGGATTCCCAACCTACAAAGCGCCCTGTGGGTTGTCAAGGCAAAAGGTGTTTTTGGCGCGGGCTTGTTATTGAACAAACTGAATCAGAACCCCTGCCGCCACCGCCGAGCCGATAACCCCAGCGACATTCGGCCCCATCGCGTGCATCAACAAGAAGTTGTTGGGGTTGGCTTCTAGCCCTAATTTACTGGCAACTCTGGCAGCCATCGGCACCGCCGACACCCCCGCCGCGCCAATGAGCGGATTAATCGGTTGCTTCACGATGAGATTCATAACCTTTGCCATCAAAACACCGGTTGCCGTGCCAATACAAAACGCGACCATACCCAGCAGCAGAATCCCGAGGGTTTCGAAAACCAAAAACTGATCGGCTCTGAGTTTAGAGCCCACCGCCAAACCTAAAAAGATGGTCGTGATATTAATTAAAGCATTCTGAGTGGTATCGCTTAACCGATTCACAACACCGCACTCACGCATCAGATTACCAAAGCAAAACATTCCCAGAAGCGGCGCTGCGCTCGGTACCAGCAGCGCAACCAGTAGTAATAGCATGAGCGGAAAGACGATTTTTTCGCGCTGGGACACTTCCCTCAGCTGAACCATCTCGATCTTTCGCTCGGCCTCGGTTGTCAGCAAGCGCATGATCGGCGGCTGGATGAGCGGCACCAACGCCATATAAGAATAGGCGGCAACCGCGATGGCGCCCAACAGGTGCGGCGCCAACTGCCCGGCGACATAGATGGCGGTCGGGCCATCCGCGCCGCCAATAATGCCAATGGCTGCCGCTTCCGAAACCGAGAAGTTAAAGATCCCCAGTTCGCTCAACCCTAAGGCGCCCAGCAGGGTCGCAAAAATACCAAATTGGGCGGCAGCGCCAAGAAACAATGTTTTTGGATTGGCGAGGAGCGGACCAAAGTCCGTCATGGCGCCCACGCCCATAAAGATGAGCAACGGAAACATCCCGGTTTCAATGCCTAAGGCGTAAAACTGGTGCAGAATGCCATCGCCAACCGCGATATCAACGCCCGGAATATTGGCCAAGAGCCCGCCAAACCCAATGGGTACCAGCAGCAAGGGCTCAAAGCCTTTAACAATCGCAAGGTACAACAGCGTGAGCCCAATGCAGATCATCGCAAACTGATCCAGATGCATCTGATACAGGCCGGTGCTTTGCCAAAGCTGTAGCAATTGATCCATCGACTAACTCAGCATCATTAAGGATTCGCCTACTTTAACCGCATCGCCCTCGCGCACGAGGACCTCGCTGACGAGGCCTGCGCTGGTTGCGCGGATCTCGGTCTCCATTTTCATCGCCTCAAGGATCAGCACAACTTGCCCCGCCGCCACCGATTCCCCCGCTTTTACCAAAACCTTAAACACATTGCCGGCAAGCGGCGCGGGAAAACTCACCAACATTGACGGCGTCGAGGCCATTGAAGGCATTGAACCCGCGACCGGCGTCATACCAGCAATATCGCCACCCGGGGTTACCGAGACCACAAAGGTTTGCCCAGCGACGGCCACCGTGTAGGTTTCAGGCCCGCCACTCGAGACCGACGGCGCGGCCACGTCCGGCGCTTTCGCCGAACCTTCAACACCAGTTGGCACCGGCTCAAATGCCGCCGGGTTATTTCGATTTTCAAAAAACTTTAAGGCAACTTGCGGGAACAAAGCATAGGTTAGAACATCATCTTCCAAATGGTCACCAAAGAGGATCGGCCGCTCTTTGGCAATCCCTTCAAGTTCTGCCTGCAACCGATCGAACTCTGGGCTGAGTAAATCCGCAGGCCGGCAGGTGATGGCCGTCTCCCCTGCCAAGACTTTAGCTTGCAGGTCTGCATCAACGGGCGCGGGTGTTGCGCCATATTCTCCTTTTAATACCGCTTGGGTTTCTTTGGTGATATTACTGTAGCGCTCGCCGGTTAGAACATTCAGCACCGCTTGGGTACCAACAATTTGTGAGGTTGGCGTAACCAGTGGAATAAAGCCGAGCTCGGCGCGAACTTTGGGAATTTCCTCAAGCACCGCATCCAATTTGTCGGTGGCATTTTGTTCTTTTAACTGCCCTTCAAGGTTGGTCAGCATACCGCCCGGGACTTGCGCCACCAGGATGCGAGAATCAATACCGCGTAAGGCGCCTTCAAAGGCAGCATATTTTTTTCGAACTGCCCGAAAGTAGGCTGCGATTTCCTCGAGCAAGACCATGTTCAAACCGGTATCCCGCTCGGTGCCTTGCAGAATCGCCACCACACTTTCGGTGGGCGAATGCCCATACGTCATGCTCATAGAACTGATGGCGGTATCCACATTGTCGATACCCGCCTCAATGGATTTGAGATAGGTTGCGGTCGACAGACCGGTCGTTGCATGGCACTGCATGTGAATCGGGATCTGAACGGTTTTCTTCAAGCCGCTCACCAATTCAAAGGCCGCATAGGGCGTAAGCAGACCCGCCATGTCTTTGATGGCAATGGAATCAGCGCCCATCGATTCCAAGCGCGCTGCCATTTCGAGCCAGCCCGCTAAATTATGCATTGGGCTCACCGTGTAGGACAGCGTCCCTTGCGCATGTTTTTCCTGCTTTCGCACCGCGGCGATGGCACATTCTAAATTACGCGGGTCGTTCATCGCATCGAAGACCCGAAACACATCGACGCCATTGATCGCCGCGCGCTCAACGAACTTCTCGACCAGATCGTCCGCATAATGCCGGTAGCCCAAAATATTTTGACCCCGAAACAGCATTTGCTGAGGCGTATTGGGCATTGCCGCTTTCAGCGCTCGGATCCGCTCCCAGGGGTCCTCCCCCAAATACCGAATGCAGGCATCAAAGGTTGCACCACCCCAGCTTTCTAAGGACCAAAAGCCAACCTGATCGAGCTTTTCCGCGATCGGCAGCATGTCGTCTAAGCGCAGACGGGTTGCGAACAACGATTGATGCGCGTCTCTTAGCACCACATCTGTGATCCCAAGCGGCGCCGATTTCGACAAAACCTGCTCAGACATAAACCTCGCTCCAAAAAACTTTTATTAATCTTATCCGTCGGGCAATCTGGGTCGCTCTTACGGCAACCCAGCGCTTTTCGAAATACTTACTTTAATCACTTACTGCGCTTGACCATCTCGGTATCGCCGGACGGCCGCTGCCACCGCGGCTAAGATGGCAGGCGATGGCCCTGGTTGCCCAGTCGCCGAGAGCGGAACCGGGTTTAGGGTCTCAGCGCTTGAAAAGCGGATGATCAAACGCGACATCAAGCTGGTTACAAAGACCAGTAAGGTCAAAAACGCAAACACTGTCCCCATACCCAGCAGGACAAGCTCGAGACCCATTGCGGTTAAATCTGGCGCCATGACAGTTCCACTCTTGAAGACAACAATATACCAATTTCTTTTTCGATAACCAATGATCGCGGTTGACCTTGACCAGAGCGCCCTAGATAATAGCCCCCGCGTGCGCTGGTAGCTCAGCTGGATAGAGCATCTGGCTACGAACCAGAAGGTCGGGGGTTCGACTCCCTCCCAGCGCACCATTATAGGAGTTTTTGACGCACCCGTTGCGGCAAGGCAGGGCGGCGTACGACGCCCAAAATCGTGTCAGTTCGGAGAGATGGCTGAGTGGTCGAAAGCGCTCCCCTGCTAAGGGAGTATACGTTAAGAGCGTATCCAGGGTTCGAATCCCTGTCTCTCCGCCAGTTATTTATATAAATCCCATATAAATCAACAGCCTATAATAATCATAGAGCAAAACGCTATTTTGGTACCCGCACTGGTACCCATAATTATTTTTAGTCGCAGCTTTACTTCTACCCTACCCACCATCCATTTTCGGCATACCAGCACCCCATCCCGGGCCACCCCCCGCTTCACCAGAAGGGACTCCTAGTATTGGTATGTATTACTAATGTGGACGGATAAGGCTGGTATAGAGCTGTCTAGGGCATCACTGCGCATCTCAAGCACTTGCGGGCAAGAAATATAATCTGATACCAGTTGCGTTGAGGCTGTAAGACTAAGCTGAAGGGTTTGTGCAAGATGTCTTACGAGCTGCAAAAGTGGGTAGCAATCGATAAGCTCAACTTGGAGGAAATACTGGCAAGCCCCTAGTATCGTAGATACCTGATAGCGGTACGACGGCGACATGGTTCCAATAAACAGCTATCGCCGGTAGAGTATGAAGAGCAGTACGAATAGTGGCTGTTGAGTGTCTAGAGGATTTGGAGGCGTTTCAATATGACAAAAGAGGATAATATTTCTTCACCTGGTGTGGGAAACATTGATGAGCTTTTCAATGACCCAAGGTTTTTGCGCATTAAGCGACAACTTTCGCAACCCAACATTTTTAATATCCACAAACAAAGATATCTGCACAGACATTGCTGCTAGTGGCTATGGCGAAGATAATATTGTGTATAGCAATGTTAAAAACATACTAGCACATCCAGGCAGTTTCCACTTATATCCACAAATGTTTACTGCAAGCATAGGCACTCTTGCACTGCGACTTGCATGTGCAGATGGACATAAACAAATTTTTATGGTTGGAATGACCTGTTATAGTGATTCTTTTGATAATATGTATATAGGTGAACATGATTCATATACTGAAACAAATATGCAAAGTGCAAACGCAAAGTTCACACAAGAGAACGCTAAAACGTTCCTGACATATAATAATGTTGAATTTTATTATGTAACAAATGACATTGGATTAATGCCTGAAGCCTATAACTGGTGTCCCAATGTTAAAGAAATTACTTATTTACAATACTATAACCTAGCAGGACTAGGTGCTATTGCACATTAAACTTTCAACAGTTGCAATCTTCTTAGCAATTTCATCAATTTGAAGCGTAGTAAACACTCCGGGGTGCAGTGGCTTGGGCCAACTATCCAGTTTACTCCACGCATAGCCTTTGTGTTCGCTGTTTAGTTTAGGGATAAATTCATCTTCTACAACACATACATAGGTACTGTAGGTAAAGTTATTCTTACTGTTAGTAAACTTTTCTACTGGGATAGTTTTTAGCACAAGCGGCATAAACCCAATTTCTTCAACAATTTCACGCTGTAGTGCAGTATATTCTGTTTCGCCTGCTTCAACTTTGCCGCCAACAAATGCCCACATGTTATTATACCTGGCGCCATTGCGTA
>ENA-OWPI01001650-OWPI01001650.1-marine-metagenome-genome-assembly--contig:-NODE-1650-length-23938-cov-3.796614_pt1 | contig 23938 bp, 19 predicted proteins | sample MGYA00238138_ERZ651775 | MGnify/ENA primary metagenome ERZ651775 (study PRJEB26906, sample SAMN06265043) | marine metagenome | isolation source: Helgoland LTER site | place: Germany:Helgoland, sampling...
GAATTGGCATCAAGTTAGTTTTGAGATACAAAAGTTAAGAGATAATCCTGTAACAGCACAATCGGAATATGAACATGATACCAATCTTAAAAACAATGGATTAAATCCAGTTATTCCATTCATCATTCCTCAGAAGATCAATATAAATAGCTCTAATCCAAGAATAGCCATATTAAGAGAACAGGGAGTTAATGGACAAAATGAAATGGCAGCTGCTTTCAATGAAGTTGGATTTGATTGTCTTGATGTTCACATGACAGACTTGATATCCAAGAAACATCTTTTAAAAGATTTTGAGGGTTTGGTGGCTTGTGGTGGATTCTCTTACGGAGATGTCCTAGGGGCAGGTGGAGGATGGGCTAATACTATTTTATATAATGACAAATTAAGACAACAGTTTGGAGAGTTTTTCCATAATGAAGATGTCTTTACTCTGGGTGTTTGCAATGGCTGTCAAACTCTATCTCTTTTATCTTCTCTTATTCCAGGCGCTGAGCATTGGCCGAAATTCAAACGAAATATTTCAGAAAAATTTGAATCTCGATTAATTCAAGTTGTTGTGAATGAGTCTCCTTCAATATTTTTTAATAATATGGAAGGAGCTGTAATTCCTATACCTGTGGCTCATGGTGAGGGCAGAGCAGAGGTAAGTGAAGATAATATTAAGGAACTAATCAAATCAAACTTGAGCACCATTTCTTACGCTGATGATAGAGGGTTAGGAACTGAGAATTACCCAGCCAACCCAAATGGTTCACCTCTTGGTATTGGGGGTCTAACAAATCAATCTGGAACGGTGAATATTATGATGCCTCATCCTGAAAGGGCTTTCTTGACCGACCAGTTTTCATGGAGCCCCGATGATTGGGAAGAATATAGTCCGTGGGTTAAATTTTTTTTTAATGCTAGGGACTTTATAAAATAAGTATTTTACTTTCTTCTTTCTATCGTATGAGTGGTAAGCGGAAACTCGTTCTTCTTCATATCAGCGAAGACATTCTTTAGAGCTATTGGCACAAAAGGAAAGGCCAGTTCTTCCCAAGGTATATTGGCTTCGTTAAAGAATTCTACTTCCAGGCTTTCTGTAGTAGCTGAGAAATCGTCTTTGATGACCTTGGCTAAATAAAGCATATAAACCTGATTGATCTGGGGAACATTAAAGATTGCATAGAGCTCACCCATCTCAACTTCTGTGTTTGTTTCTTCTAAGGTTTCTCTAAATGCTCCTTGTGATACTGTTTCTCCATTTTCAAGGAATCCGCCTGGAAGAGTCCATTTGCCATACCTGGGTTCAATTGCTCTTTTACACAAGAGGATAGATTCATCTTTGACTGGAATGGTGCCAACTATAATCTTTGGATTTGTGTAATGAATTAGATCACAACCTTTACAGCAATCTCTCTCTCTATTATCTCCTTCGGGAATTCTTTTTTCTGTCTCAGAACCGCATTCACTACAGTATTTCATTTTTATTTTTTATTTCGATTTTAAAGCGTCAGAAGTATAAACTATCCTCCCTAACAATTTGTATTTATTCATGCTCAACAATATCACGGAAAAAATAAAGTCATATTCCGGGACTCCTCCAGTAGAGGAATTAAGAAAAGCTGCCGTGCTTATCGCGATAACTGACTCTAAGGATCCTGAACTTATCTACACGCTGAGATCTAATAAGGTCGGTTCTCATGGCGGAGAAGTTTCTTTCCCTGGGGGGATGTATGAAGAAGAAGATAATACTCTTCAAAATACTGCCCTAAGAGAATCTCAAGAGGAAACCGGTCTTGATAAAGCTAAAGTTAATATCCTAGGGCCTATTGATACTGTTGTTTCAAGATTTAATGTCAGTGTTACTCCTTATGTGGGTATTGTCCCTGATGACATTGAGCTTAATGATAATTCTGATGAAATAGAGGCCTGTTTCAGAGTGCCTTTATCTTTTCTTTTAGAAGACAAGCGACATAGAAATGATGAAATTAATAGAAATGGAGATATCTTTTTTATGCCAGCTTATCAATATGATTCTTATATAATATGGGGACTAACAGCAATGATTACGGTTGATTTTCTTAATATTGCTTTAGATGCAAAAATAGATTTAAAAACAAAAGGTAATTAATTTAAGGGGATAAATTATGCTTTATAAACTGGGAGAAGATGAACCGATTCTGGATGGAAATTATTATGTTTCTGATTCCGCTTCTGTTCTCGGTAAAGTAAGACTGTGCAATGATTCAAGTGTCTGGTTTGGGGCGATATTAAGAGGAGATACAGAACTCATAACCATTGGAGAAGGGTCTAATGTTCAAGATGGCTCTGTCTTGCATACAGATTTAGGCTACCCTTTAGACATTGGAAAAGATGTGACCATTGGGCACAAAGTTATGTTACACGGTTGCACAATAGGAGATGGAAGTTTGATTGGTATTAATTCTGTGGTTCTCAATGGAGCCAAAATTGGAAAGGGATGTCTGATTGGAGCTAATGCTTTGATAACTGAAGGTATGGAAATCCCTGATGGATCTTTGGTTATGGGTTCTCCGGGAAAAATAAGAGGCGAACTTAACGACGATCAAAAACAAGGCTTACTACTCTCCGCCAAACATTATGTTGAAAATGCCAAGAGGTTTAAGAAAGACCTCACGAAAATAAGCTAAATGAATATGAAAACAGAAAACTTTAATTACAGTTTCGACGAACAGAATTACTCTACTTTTGTAGCTTATCCTGAGAATGATAGAGCTCCATTAGTGTTGATAGCGCATGCTTGGGGAGGCAGAGATAATTTTGTTGAAGAAAAGGCAATAGAATTAGCCAAAGAAGGTTTTGTCGCTATGGCTATAGACATGTATGGTGACGGTAAACAAGGAACAACCATTGAAGAGAACCAGTCTTTAATGACTCCTTTAGTAGAAGATAGAAAAAAGCTTAAATCAATTATCAATGCTGCTTTAGAACAAGGAAAAAATTTAGAAGGTGTCGATTCAAGCAAAGTCGCAGCTATTGGATATTGTTTTGGAGGAATGGTTGTTCTGGATTTAGCAAGGTCAGGTGCTGATGTGAAAGGAGTAGTAAGCTTTCATGGATTGCTCATGGATTCTGAGATTTCAGAACAAGGAATAAAAAGTAAGATATTAGTCTTACATGGCGAAAGAGATCCAATGGTTCCTCCATCAATGGTAAATGAATTTCAAAAAGATATGACAGAGGCAGGTGCTGATTGGCAATTGCATAGTTATGGAAATGCTTATCACTCTTTTACTAACAAAGAAGCGAATGATTCAAACTTGGGCACGCAGTACCATGAAGCAGCAGACAAAAGATCCTGGCAATCCATGTTGAACTTCTTTGCCGAAATTTTTTAGTCCAATTTATCTATGATGTTATCCACTAACGAAATCAGAAAGATTTATTTAGATTTTTTTCAAGAAAAAGGTCATACGTTGGTTGAAAGTGCATCTTTGGTACCCATTAATGATCCATCCCTTTTGTTTACCAATGCTGGTATGGTTCCATTTAAGGACCTTTTATTGGGTATAGAAAAAAGAAGTTACACAAGGGCAGTGAGTTCTCAGCGATGTATTAGAGCTGGAGGAAAACATAACGATCTAGATAATGTGGGTTACACAGCAAGACATCATACTCTTTTTGAAATGCTTGGAAATTTCAGTTTTGGTGACTATTTCAAAGAAGAAGCAATATTTTTTGCTTGGGAGTTATTGACCGAAAGATACAAAATCTCACCTGATAAGTTATGGATTACTGTTCATGAAGATGATGATGAATCTGAAGAAATATGGATTAAAAAAGTTGGGGTTGATCCATCTAGAGTATCCAGGCTAGATGATGAAGAAAACTTTTGGACAATGGGTGATACAGGTCCTTGTGGACCTTGCAGTGAAATTTATTATGATCATGGAGATCACCTCGAAGGGGAACCTCCTCTGCCTGGAAATGAACCGGGTGACAGATTTATTGAGATCTGGAATCTGGTGTTTACTCAATTTGATAGAGACAAAGATGGCTCTATGAGTCCTCTACCAAATCCTTGCGTCGATACGGGCATGGGTTTAGAAAGAATAGCGGCTGTTTTACAGAATGAACAAAATAATTTTGATACTGATATCTTTAAATCCATAGTTCTTGCTGCCGGAAAATTAACTAAGCATGAAGACCTTAAAAATCCTTCTCTAAGAGTTATTGCTGATCATATGAGAGCAGGTGCTTTTTTGATTGCTGATGGTGTCATACCTGCTAATGAGGGAAGAGGTTATGTGTTAAGAAGGATTATAAGACGTGCATTAAGGCATGCCTATAAATTAGGAATGAAAGATCCCATCCTTTCTCAATTAGTACCTGTCTTGGAAGATCAAATGGGAGATGCCTACCCGCTACTCAGAAAAAATTCTGAAATTATCAAAGCGAATCTATCCAAAGAAGAAGAACAGTTTAGTTCTACTCTCGAACAAGGTATGCAACTTCTAGAGTCTGCTATAGAGGACCTTGAAGGAAATACAATTCCCGGTGATGTAACTTTCAAGCTCTATGATACATATGGTTTTCCTGTGGATATGACAGCTGACTTTGCAAGAGAGAAAGGTCTGGTCGTAGATCTAGAGTTATACGATTCTTTAATGCTCGAGCAAAAAGAAAGAGCTAGATCGTCTAGTAACTTTAGTTCACTTATTCCAGAATCACTTAATATTCAAGGTAAAACAGAATTTGTAGGGTATGAATCTAACTCTCTAAGTTCTAACGTTGTAGAGATAATTTCAAATTCTGAAGAAAATAAAAAGGGCGAACTTTCAGAAGATCAAGAAGGTTTGATCTTGCTTAAAGAGACACCTTTTTATGCCGAGTCCGGAGGGCAGGTTGGCGATAGAGGCTTCATCAAATCTAATGAGTCTATTTTTGAAGTTTATGATACTCAAAAAAAAGGAGATCAATATCTTCATATAGGAATGGTTAAGTCAGGTTCCTTTAAGAACGATGATTCCGTAGAGGCTGAAATAGACCAAGATCATAGAAATAGAATAAAGAGTAATCATAGCGCTACTCATTTACTTCACGCTGCCTTGAGGCAAACTCTTGGAGATCATGTTGAACAAAAAGGGTCATTAGTTGAAGAATCTCGTTTAAGATTCGATTTTGCCCATCACAGCGCTATAGACTCAGCGGACTTGAATGCAATTGAAGACATAATTAATGAAGAGGTTGCTAAAGACATTGTATCCATAACTGAAGTTCTTCCTATAGGGGAAGCTATAGAAAAAGGAGCAATAGCCTTCTTTGGAGATAAATATGGAGAGAATGTAAGAGTGCTTAATATTGGAAATGGTTTCTCTGTTGAACTATGTGGTGGTACGCATGTAGAAAGAACAGGAGAAATAGGACTAATAAAAGTTATTTCTGAATCAGGTATTTCTGCAGGTGTTAGAAGAATTGAAGCTGTCACTGGAGAAGGTGCTAATTTTCTTTTGGATGAATTAGAGCAGGATTTTTTATCAATCAGTAATGAACTACTAGTCGAAGTCTTTGACTCTAGGGAAGGTTTAGAAGCACTGCTATATATTCGTTTTTTACAAGATGAAATAAATTCTTTTGCCGAATTGCTAAACTGTTCTTCAGACCAGGTATTAAAGAAAATAATTCAGATAAAAGATGAAAATTCTTCTTTGTCCAAGGAGCTAAAAAAAGAACCATTTGAGTTTAAAATTCATGAAAGTCCTTTAGAGGCAATTGAGCAAATATTAGACACTAATCAATCTCTTAAAAAGGATGTAAAAAAAGCTCAGTCAGAAGATGTGGGTGTCTCTGTTCGTGATCTCATGGATCAATCTCTTGAGGTAGAGGGATATAATCTAATCACAAGTACTTTTGAGGGGGTAGATTCTAAAGAGCTAAGAGAAATTGCTGATCGATTGAGAAATAACAGTCCAAATTCAATAATAGCCTTAATTTCGATATCTGAAGACAAGGTACCAGTGATAATTGCATGTTCTAAAGAAGTTGATGTAGACGCCAGAGAAGTCATGAAACATTTAATTAATCAATTAGGTGGTAGCGGAGGCGGAAGACCTGATTTTGCTCAAGGTGGAGTTGAGAATACCGATGACATCGATATGGCTTTAAATTCTATAGCAGACTTAATTGTTTCTTTAAATAACCAGTAATATAGAATACCAACCCTTTTTTATGGGTAGATTAATAGTTAAAAAATTCGGAGGCACCTCAGTAGCCGATAGCGCTCGTATTGAGGCTGTTGCTGACAATGTCGAAGCCGAAATTCAAAAAGGTAATAAAGTTACTGTAGTTTTATCTGCAATGGGCAAAAGCACAGATGCTCTTATTGAACTAGCCAAAGAAATTAATCCTGAGCCTGACCTTAGAGAATATGATGCGTTGGTTTCTACTGGTGAACAAATATCTGTGGCCTTATTGGCTATGGCTTTATTAAAACGAGGAATAAAAGGGAAGTCCTATACCGCATATCAACTTGGTATTAAAACAAACTCAAGTCACAGCAGAGCGCGTATCTTAGATGTAGAGGTTAGTAAAATAACTGCAGAATTGGATAACGGCGTAGTACCTGTTATTACTGGATTCCAGGGTATGAATGAATTGGGAGATATCACTACACTTGGAAGAGGGGGTTCAGATACAACTGGTGTTGCATTGGCCGTAGCTTTAAAAGCCGATGAATGCCAAATTTATACAGATGTAGACGGGGTCTACACCACAGATCCTAGAGTTTGTCCTAAAGCCAGGCTATTGAAAGAAGTAAGTTTTGAAGAAATGCTAGAATTGTCTAGTTCAGGAGCTAAAGTGCTGCAATTAAGGGCAGTGGAATATGCGAGTAAATTTAATTTACCCCTTCGTGTCTTATCTAGTTTCAACAAAGGTGAAGGAACTTTAGTTCAAGAGGAGAAAAATATTATGGAAAGACCAATTGTCTCTGGAATCAGCAGTATTGATTCTGAAGCGAAATTAACTATGCGGGGTGTCCCAGATATTCCCGGAGTAGCAGCCAAGATTTTAAGCCCTATAAGCGAAGCTGGGATAGAAGTAGATGTCATTGTTCAAAACATCAGTGCTGAAAACAATACCGATTTTACCTTTACGGTAGACAAAGCTGATGCAAAAAAAGCCGAAGCAATACTCCAAGAGGTATCAATTTCTCTAGAGGGAGGTTCCATAGAAGTAGATGATGATATTGCAAAAATAAGTATTGTTGGAAGAGGGATGAGAGCACACGCTGGAGTGGCTAGTAAGATGTTTCAGGCTCTTGCCAAAAGTGAAATCAATATTTCAATGATCACCACTTCTGAAATCAAAATTTCAGTAGTCATTAAAAAATCAGAAATGGCTAATGCTGTATCTGCACTTCATGATGCTTTTGATTTAGATAAAGAGCTAGATTCTTAGTGGATGCAATAATAGAGTTATTTGGACTCGAGCAAGGATTATTAAGAGGTTTCGTTTTTGGACTAGTACATGTCGGTATCCTGATCATTGGTTACTATTCTGGTTGGAGTATAAATCGATTATTGAAGAAAACTTCAAATGGACATGTGGCAGGTATAGTAGGTGCGGTCATAGCCCATATATTGGCTGATCTTATTGCTTCATTACTTGATCCTACAATGAGATCTGCTGCCTTGGGCATTATGTTGGGAGGCTTGCTGCCTTTACTTTTTATTCCCTTATTAGAAAAATATATCGTTAAAAGTGATTCTCATATCATGGTTGGTGATCATGAAGATATTGAAAAAGATCTTAAATCGCATAAACACAATTAACCTTCAATCTCCTTAATAAAAATATTAGATCAAAATAGTTGCATTTGAGAATCATTCTCATCTATAATGAGAATCATTATCGCTCTAATAATCATTCTCATTTAAGAAATAAATTATTTTTGCGTATTTATTAAATGAAAGGGAGTTATTAATGTTTAAGATTACAAAAGCTTTATTAGTTTATTCAATTGCTATAGCTGCAAACTTATCAGCTGACGAAGCAGTCGATGAGGTGGTAGTAAAAGGTAAAGTGCTTTACTCAGATCAAGTAAAGGCGCTTAAAACACCAACAGCGATTATCGATGTACCTCAGAGTTTATCAATCATTACAGATGAAGATATCCGTAAGCAAGGCATAAGAGAAATAGGGGATATAGTTCGCTATACTCCTGGAGTAAATACTTCTCAAGGAGAGGGTCATAGAGACTCAGTTGTTTTTAGAGGTGTCAGATCAACCGCAGATTTTTATCAAGATGGAAATAGAGACGATGTTCAGTACTTTCGTTCTTTATACAACGTAGATCAAGTTGAAATTTTAAGAGGACCTAACGCACTTCTTTTTGGAAGGGGTGGAACTGGTGGAATTATCAATCGTGTTACCAAGAAAGCACAAATTGGTGAAACATTTGGATCTTTTGATATAGGTGCTGATGACTTTGGTGCATTTGATTTTGCAGCTGATTACAATACCTCTACGGGTGATAACACTGCACTACGTCTGAACCTACATAATGATTCACTAGAAAATCACAGAGATATGTATGACGGAGATCGCACTGGCTTTAATCCAACAGTAAAAATTCAAATGAGCGATAGAACGACTTTAGATCTATCTTATGAATATGCAGATCATGAAAGGTTCATCGACAGAGGAATACCTACTGCCAATGGTAAGCCTGTTGAAGCTTTAAAAGATGTTGTTTTCGGAACTTCTGATATCAATGTAACAACTCTAGAAGCAGATATTTTTAGAGGAATTCTTACAACAGACTTCTCAAATACTTCTAAAGGTATCTTCTCAATCACTTCTAGCGAGTTTGAGAAGCTATACCAAAATTTGTATGCATCTGGATACGATCTTGATACCAATGTAGTGACTTTGGATGGATACAGAGATCCTACAGAACGTGAAAACTTAATTATTTCTGCCAATTTAGTCAACGAACTTCAAATTGGAGGAGCAACTCATACTCTTTTGATTGGAGCAGAAATTGTTGATACAGATAATCAGAATGAAAGATTTGATACATATTGGTCAACTTCTGAAAAGGATAAAGAATCTTTTAACGTTTCAAGGCCTTTGAATATCGCAACTAACTCAGCGGGAGTTGCAACCGGAGTAGATTTCACAACTAAACTAAAAAGCAGAACGGCTTCTGATATTGAAGTTACTTCTGTATACATACAAGATCAAATAGATTTATCTGATAAATGGGTTGTCCTTTTAGGTGGACGTTTAGATCAATTCGATATAACGGTTGATGATATCAAAGCAGGAACTTCAGAATCTAGAGAAGATGATGAATTTTCACCTAGAGCAGGAATAATATACAAGCCCGAAGATAACGTTTCTCTTTACCTAAGCTACAGCGAAAGTTTCTTACCTAGATCAGGTGAGCAATACAAGAAACTCACGGCTGACTCAGCAGCTTTAGACCCAGATGTTTATGAGAGCACTGAAATAGGCGTTAATTGGGATATTACTCCAGACTTAAGTCTAAGGGCGAGTTACTTTGATAGTGAGCAGACAATAGCTACAAGAGATGAATCGGGTGAAGGCGCAGAAGTTTTAGGACTTCAAGTTGATGGAATTGAGCTTGAAATAAAAGGTCAAGTCAGCGATCAACTATATGTGTCCTTCGGGTACAGCGATATGGATGGTGAAACTAGTTCAGGCGGAGAACCAAGAGAGATTCCTGAAAATACCATGTCTCTTTGGACTGCTTATCAAGTAAATGATAGCTTTGGTTATGCTTTGGGTGTAACAAGACAAGGTGAATCAAATATTAGTAATAATAAGCCTGGTTTGATACTGCCTGACTATACAAGAGTAGATTTTGCAGCTTTCTATGATGTTTCTGAAGACTTAACTGTTAGGTTGAATATAGAAAATATTACTGATGAAGTTTACTTCCCTCATTCGCACAGTACGCACCAAGCATCTGTTGGAGAAGAAGTTAACGCAAGACTTTCAATTACAAGAAGATTTTAATCTGAAGATAATTAGGAATAGTTTAGTGATGCTTAGAAAGATTAGCTGTTGCTAAAGCGCCCTAGAGTGAGTCCCAAGCGCAGTGGACTCACTCTATTTTAGTCGGAATCCGTTACTGACTTAAAACATTAACGGATTAACCAACCCTCCCCAATGGTTGATTAAGGAAGGGGTCTAGATACTTTTCTAGGCCCCTTTCACTTTTCTGATAGACCAATTAAAAAATCTACCCAAGTATTGTCATCATTCAAACAAGGAATATAATTAAAAGAATCTCCCCCGGCTTCTAAAAAGGTTTCCCTTCCTCTTATGTTCATCTCTTCAAGAGTCTCAAGGTTATCTATAACAAAAGCGGGACATACAACGTCCAATCTTTTAACTCCCTTCTCAACAAGCTTTACAAGTTCTTTATCTGTAAAAGGTTCAATCCATCCAGGGCCAATTCGAGATTGAAAAGAAATACCCCATTGATTATTGTCTAGCTGTAATTTGTTTGCGCACAACCTAGAGGTCTCGATAACCTGGGCCTTGTAACAATAAGGTTTTGCTTCAGACTCTATATCACAGCAGTTTTGCACTTTTAGACAGTGACTTTTTGTAGGATCAGTCTTGGTAAGATGCCTGTTAGGAATACCGTGATAACTGAATAAAAGATAATCACTATTTTCTTGGCGATTTAAATCAATAGTCTGACTTAAGCTTTCGATATAGCCTTCCTCTTTATAAAATGACTCTGCAAATATTAAGTTCAAATTTAAACTGAGTTCATGCTCTATTCGTTTAACTTCCTTTTCGGTAGTAAGAGTTGTCGACATGGCATAGTGGGGGTAAAGCGGAACTACAAAAACATCAGAACAGCCCTTATCCCTAAGATTAACCAATCCTTCTTCGATACTTGGATACTGATATCTCATGGCAACTTCAAGAGGCACGCCAGATTTAGTGCTTATTTTTTTACCCAAACTAATAGTATTATTTATTAGTGGAGAGCCTTGATCTGTCCATATTTCTGAATAAGCTTCTCGCGTATTTTTATATCGTGAAGGAATAATTATCCAATTGACGAGTATTTGCTGAAGAAGTTTGGGGTAATCTATAACTAGATCATCGGACAAGAACTCCTTTAAGTACTTTTTAATAGAGTCTAGCTCTAGATCTTTAGGAGAACCTAAATTTATAAGAAGAATTCCTTTCATGGCATCAATTATAAATTAACTTTGATATTGAAGAGTCTAATTTATCATTTACTTATGTAGTAAAATAAAACTTTACTCAAAGGATGAAAAATTTTGGACACTTTAAAAGCTATTCAAACTAGAAACTCTATTCCGCGCTTAGAAGATCCTGCACCTTCCTCTGAGGAAATGTTTGAGGTATATAAAGGTGCATTAAGGGCCCCGGATCATGCACGGTTGAGACCATGGAAATTTATTGAAGTCAGAGGGGCTTCTAGAGAAAAACTCGCTAATGCTTTTCTTGAAACTGCACACTCTTTAAATAAAGATTTAAGTGAATCAGAGATTGAAAAATTAAAACAAGCTCCTTATCGTGCCCCGATGCTAATTATATTAGCTGCGGATATTAAAAATCATCCTAAAGTCCCAAAAGTAGAGCAAATTATCTCAATGGGGGCAGCCGCTCAGAATATTTTATTAGGCATACATGAAATAGGGTATTCGGCTGTATGGAGAACTGGACAGATGGCCTTTAACCCAGAAATAACTAAAGCTTTAGGTCTTGAAGCGAATTTTGAAGTCATTGGTTACCTCTACATAGGAACTTCTTCTGGAAAAGAAAAACCCATCCCCGAACTTGAATTAAATAATTACCTTGAAGTTTGGAGCTAACTTCTCTAAACATTCAAAAAAATAATAATTTTCTATACCTTTAAAAGAAGAAAAAAAACAAAAAAAAGCTTTCATATAGGTTTTTTCTATAATAATGTTGTCTAATTCATATAGAAAACAAGGAAGTATTTATATGATTTAACTATAAATTTAGGAGAAATTTATGTTTAGATTATTTTTAATTATTTCACTACTTTCATTTCCATTTCTTTCTATTACCGCCGATGAGCAAGCCAATGTGTTTGATGAGGTCGTAGTAACAGCTAGACAAAGGGAAGAAACAGCGCAATCAGTGCCCATTCCAATAACAGCTTTAGGTGGTGATCAGATAGAAGCAAGGAATATAACTGAGCTTGCTGATATAGGTAAATTAACACCTAATATGAATTTTGAAGCTCAAGGCATCAACTCAACAGTAACTAACGTGTTCTTGAGAGGTATTGGTCAAACAAATTGGTCTGAGACACAAGATCCAAAAATAGGAATATATATTGATGGTGTTTATTTAAGTCGTCCACAGGGTGGAATGGTTGATTTGATAGATGTTGAGCGTGTTGAGGTTCTTAGGGGACCACAAGGCACTCTCTTTGGCAGAAATACCACTGCTGGATTAGTTCACATCATTACAAAGGCTCCAACAGATGATTTTGAAGGATTTGTAAATCTAGGCATCGGAACAGAAGGTCACAGAGTATTGAGAGGAGTGGTTAATGTCCCTCTATCAGATAGATTTTCTTCCAGATTTGCTGTGATGTCAAAAGAGACTAATGGTTTTATGAAGAATCAAATTACAGGGAATTATCAAGGTAATGAAGATTCTCAATCTATAAGAGCCTCTCTTCAATATTCAGGAGATGCTTACAACGCAAGATTTACATATGATCATTTTGAATCAGACGAGCTTGCAACTTTATCGAGTTGTCGTTTTATCAATCCAGAAAATGGTGCTCTAGCTACTGGGTTTGGTGCTGTTGCTTATCTTGCAGGTACATATGCCACGATGGTTAAGAACTGTAACGAAACTAGTTATGGTCTAGGAAGAGATAATAATCCTAATCAACAAGTAACCTCAGACACTGATTCTTTCACATTAACTCAAACCCTAGATCTTGAAATAGGTACTTTAACTATTATTTCTAATCATAGAGAAATTGAAAATTATAATGGTACTTGGGGTTGGGGTATGGGTTCGGGTAATTCTTCAACAACTACCACAACTAATTTATTAGATGTGATCAATAATCCTAGTGAGAATGATATAGACTCGCATGAGATTAGACTCACTGGAGATACAGGCAATCTATCTTGGACACTAGGAGCTTATATGTTTGAAGAAGATAGTTTTGGCTCTATAGATGTCCCGGTATTGAACGGGTATACACCTCCATCGGCTGCTGATTGGCCAATGTATTACCTTGTTATCCCTGGAGTTTTAAATGTAGCTCAAACAGTCATGGGCACACAAATGTTTGGCTCTAGATCTCAATCAAATGACGTCACTAATTCAAATGAAGCTTTCTATGCAGAGGGAACCTATGCCTTCAATGATCAAACAGATTTAACTATAGGCATGAGAAGGACTGAAGATGAGAGAGAATATTTAAGGATACAAAGTCTTATTGGGGGAGGTTTTGATCCTGCATATGCTTGTCCAGGAAATATCGATGCTACTACTGGAGTAGCTAAGAGCGATCGTTGTTATCAAGAGATCGATTATAGTGAAACAACTTCAAGAGCTATTCTTAGTCATGCGTATAATGAAGATTTACTAGTCTATGCTAGTTATAGTAAAGGCTATTCATCTGGTGGCTTTAACCAAGATGTAAGAATGAAACCTTTCTTACCTGAAGTATCTGATAATTATGAAGTGGGTTTTAAAAGTACTCTTAGAGATGGAACAGTGCGTTTAAATGCTACCTACTTTTCCACTATATATAAGAATCAGCAAATTACAGTTGGCAGAGTAATTGATGGCCAACCTACGGCAGATATTATTAATGCCGCAGAAGCAGATTTAAGTGGTTTAGAAGTTGAATTAGCTGCTCAGTTAACGGATAACTTGGCATTAACAATGACTTATGGCCTGCTTGATGGGGAATATAATGACTTTAATGTAATTGACACGCTCTACGATCCTGCAACCTTTGTTTCAACAGATGTTTTAAGGGATTTGACATCAACTCCTTTTGGAGGCTCAGGAGATAATGGCAAAAGTAACACTTTTGATATTGGATTAATCCATGACCAAACGTTATCAGATGGCACTTCCGTTACCAGCCAAGTTAGTTTGAATAAACAAGATAATGTCTGGGGAACTTTAGAGCATGTTCCAGGTTCAAATGCACCAGGATACACCTTAGTAGACGGTAGAGTTGCAATAAGACTGCCTGATGGCGTTACAACCATCACGCTATGGGGAACTAACCTCACTGATAAAAGGTATATTGCTAATATGCTTTGGCAGGGTGGTGATGTGCCTGCTGGAGGCGTTGATCCATCTCTTGGTTTTTCTGCTGATTACTGGGGCCAACCAAGAAGATTTGGAATAGAGTGGAGAAGAGATTTCTAGTTTTCTTTTCAAAAAAAAGGGCTTGTTAATGAGCCCTTTTTTTGTTTAAGAGGTTCTAAATAAACCTTAACATTTCCTTACAAACACTATAAAGTGCTCTTCAATTTCCAAAAACCAGTGAGTTTTATGGAATGTTTGCATTTAACTAAGGAGAGTTTTATGAATCTTAAATTAACACTTTTGTGTTTATCACTTATATCCATTCCAACAATTTCTTTTAGCGCCGATGAGGACGCATCTGTCTTTGATGAGATAGTAGTCACGGCACGTAAAAGAGCTGAATTATCTCAAAGTGTTCCAATACCTATCAGTGCTTTAAACGAAGAGCAATTAGAGATGAGGAATATTGTTGAGCTAACAGATATTGAAAAATTAGCACCTAACTTAAGTATTCAACTTGGCGCAGTAAACAGTACTGTTCTTGAAGTTTTTATGAGAGGAATAGGGCAATCTAATTGGGCTGTTTCTCATGATCCAAAAATTGGTCTATACACAGATGGCGTCTATTCAGCTAGACCACAAGGCGGTTTAGTAGACTTGTATGATATTCAACGAGTAGAAGTCTTGAGAGGTCCTCAAGGAACTTTATTTGGTAAAAATACTACTGCTGGTCTAATAAATATTATCACCAATACGCCTTCTCAAGAAAGGGAAGCTAAAATAAGATTAGGTGCGGGCTCTGATAGTCACCAACTAATTGAAGGTATGTTCAATACTCCTATAAATGATTCTCTATCTTTCAGGTTTTCTTTTTTAACAAAAGAGACTGATGGATTTATGATCAATTCCATTACAGGAAAAGACCGTGGTAACGAAGATACTACCTCTTTTAGGGCACAACTTAGATATGATAATGAAGCTTACTCTGCAAATTTGGCTTTTAGTCAATTTGAGCAAGATGAAAGAGCCGCTCTTGGTTCTTGCAGATTTACTGGTCCTGAAAATGGTGCTTTGAGTGGCGGACTAGGAGCTGTTGCTAATATTTTTGGGATTTACGATGCCTTAAAAGCCAACTGTAGATCAACGACTAAAGACATTTCAATGGACACAGCACCAAACGAGAATGTTTCTGCTGAAAAAGATTCGATAACCCTAAGTCAATCATATGAAACTACTTTTGGAACTATAGAATCCATTTCAAATTATGCTGAACTAGATTCATTTAATGGTACATGGGGCTGGATGATGGGAAATGGACCTGGTGTCAACTTCTTAGAGATTCTTGATGACAATATGAGTCATAAACAATGGTCTCAAGAACTAAGGCTCACTGGATCATCAGAAAATATGGATTGGGTAGTGGGTTTGTATGCATTTGAAGAAGATGCTGTAGACGTGCTAAGTGTGCCTTTGTTTAGGGGAGTGAATCCTTCTCCTTTACTGCCTGCTGCACTTGCAGGAGTTGCATTGCAAACTAAATTACTAGGAAGTGAGGTTCAAGGAAGTATTACAGATATGCAAAACCAAGCTATATTTTTTGAAGGAACTTATGCAATAAATGACCAATTGGATTTGACTCTAGGTGCAAGATACACGGAGGATGAAAGAGAATTTACTAGGACTTCTAGACTGTATGAGGATGCATCAGCTGTTCTTGGAATGCCAGGAACTTTTAATCCTTTATATGCTTGCCCAGGTATGGTTACAAATGCCTTTGGTTTTGCTACATCGGATAGATGTACTAGAACCGTTGAATACAGTGAGACAACCCCTAGAGCCATCCTAAGTTACCAGCAAACAGATGATGTTCTTTTCTATGCTAGTTATAGTAAAGGTTATTCTAGTGGCGGTTTTAATGGAGACGTAGCAATGAGACGTTTCTTACCTGAAACATCAGATAACTATGAATTTGGTATGAAAGGTGACTTTTTAGATAACAGGCTCAGAGTGAACGCTACTATGTTCAGTACTACCTATGAAAACCAACAGGTTACTGTAGGAAGAATTGTTAATGGCACTCCAATAGCTGATTTGGTTAATGCACAAGAAGCTACCCTGGAAGGCATGGAATTTGAAATCCTAGCTCAGTTAACTGATTCATTGGTTTTAAGCGCCATGGTAGCTACTTTTGAAGGCGAATATGACGAATTTGTAATTCAAGATAATACAACTATTACAAATGCCGATGGCTCCCTTTCTACTCAAGTGGTAGAAAGAGATATCAGTTCCACAGGTTTTGGTGGAAACGATGACCGCCTGACATGGGATCTGAGTTTAATGCATACCTATGACCTTGGTAATGGATCTGATATTCAGAGCACAATTGGAATCAGTTATCATGATGAAGAGAACTATACACTTGAAGATGTTCCATCTTCAGTTGCTGATGACTATGAGCTTGTGGATGCAAGAATCACTTGGAATCTTGCAGATGGTCAATCGTCTATTGCCCTATGGGGAACTAACCTAACAGATGAAGATTATGTCAATACTATGCTCAGTCAGTCTGGTGATATCGAAATTGGAGGCACTAACTTCAGCCTTGGTATGACTACTGATTATTGGGGACAACCTAGAAGATATGGTATAGAGTATAGAAGAAATTTTTAATATGTATGCCTGAAGGAATTGCCGAAGTAAATAACATCAATATTTGGTGGGAAGACTTTGGCAATCCTTCTAATCCCTCTGTTCTCCTTATTATGGGAGCAAATGCAAACTGTATGCAATGGACGCCTGAGTTCATTGACCCACTTGTTGATGCAGGTTTTCATGTCGTAAGGTTTGATAATAGAGATGTCGGCAAGAGCACTTGGTTTGGTAAGGAATCTTTTTCTGCAAAGCTAGTTCGACTATTTTTACCTAAATTCTTATTAAAGTTTTTTCTAAAAAAAGCCTTCAATTCAATCATTGATGAGAATGGCTATATGCAAGAGTTTGATATTAAAGATCCTGACTATACTTTAGATGACATGGCTAAAGATGCAGTTTGCTTAATGGATCATTTAAAGATAGAAAAAGCACATATCATTGGTGCTTCAATGGGAGGCATGATAACTCAGCTACTTGCACTTGATTATCCTGATCGCACTCTAACAATTACTCCAATTATGTCTTCTCCTGGCATGGGAGATCCAGACCTCTCAAATATGACTCCCGCCCTCATCAATGGATTGCAAGAATCTGCTTTTATGGACGCCAAAGGAAATCATGCCGATTCAGTCACAAGGATTTATAGAGAACTTACAGGCTCTAGATTCCCTTTTAATGAAGAGAAATTTAGGGAAAAACTTATTCCAGTAATGGCTCATGGGCATAATCCTAACTGTAAACATGGAGATGCTGCAGGAGCCTCACCAAGCAGAAAACATAGACTCAATCAAATTTCTAAACCTACTTTAGTTATACACGGAACAGAAGATGCTATCCTTGGTTTAGATCATGGCATGGCCCTATATGAAAATATCCCTAACGCTAAGAAATTAATAATGGAAGGAGTGGGTCATGAAATTCCGGAAGAGCTTGCTGAAGAAATAACTTCCACTATCATTGACCATCTAAAAGATTCTAGGAGCATTGCTTAAATAAAACTATCAAGTTATAATTTCTGTTTATATCAACTTATAAATGGTGTTTATATCAAAACTCTAATCTCTTCAATTCCTAGTCGTTTGTCAGATAAATTCGCTTTATCTATGACAATGTTTTTTCGATTCGTTGCAGATACTTTTTTTGTTGATCGATATGGCCACCGCGCTGTTGTTCTTGAGACGGTAGCTGGTGTACCTGGAATGGTCGCAGGCGTTCTTATGCACTTCAAGAGTTTAAGGTCTATGAAAACGGGTTATGGAGAAGGCATAAGGGAAATGTTGGCAGAAGCAGAAAATGAGCGAATGCATCTTATGTTCTTTATAGAAATAACAAAACCGAACTATCTTGAAAGGCTTTTAGTCTTCATAGCTCAGGTTGTATTTGGTACCTTTTACCTCATTATGTATCTATTTTTTACACGAACGGCTCATAGAATGATTGGTTATTTTGAAGACGAGGCAGTCAAAAGCTATACTGAATACTTAACTATGGTAGAACAGGGAAAACTGGAAAACTTTCAAGCACCATTACTTGCCATCAACTACTACGACTTGGATCGTAACGCCAAACTTTCAGACCTAATCAAAGCTGTTAGAAGTGATGAAGAGAAACATAGCAAAGTAAACCATGCATACGCGGACTTAATTTAATTAATTCTCTAAATTACTGCATACTCTTTTCTTCAAAAAACTAAGGTTTATCTTTACACTACCCTAGGATCAATACTGATTTTTATACTAGGAGAGCCATGGAACAAACTTTTGATTATATCGTCATAGGAGCTGGCAGCGCAGGTTGTGTACTTGCTAATAGACTGTCTGAAGATACTAAAGATACTGTGCTAAGTATCGAGGCCGGAGGAAAAGATAGGAATTTCTTTATACACATGCCATCTGGTTACTCTCAAATAGTTCCGACAAAAAGTAATTTAAATTATGGATATGAGACCGAACCTGAGGCTACTACCAATAACAGACCTTTATATTGGCCACGGGGTAAAGTTTGGGGGGGGTCGTCTTCGATTAACGCAATGGTTTATATCAGAGGTCATGCTTACGACTATGATTTATGGAGACAATTAGGCAATACAGGATGGTCATATGATGATGTCCTTCCTTACTTTAAAAAAGCCGAGAGTTTCCAAGGAGATGGCGATGAAGAATTTCATGGGTTCGACGGTCCACTGAGTGTAAAAAAATCTTCTAGGACTGATGATCCTTTATTAGATGTTTTCTTAGAGGCAGGCTCTCAAGCAGGATTTCCTCTAACAGATGACTTCAATGGTAAAGAACAAGAAGGTTTCTCTAGATATGAACACACCATGAAGGATACGAATTTTGGGCCTAGAAGATGGAGTTCTGCAAGAGCCTATCTTCATCCTGCTTTAAAAAGGCAAAATTTGTCTACTGAAACTAATGTCCAAGTAAACAGAATTCTCTTTGAAGGAAAAAAAGCCATAGGAGTCGAGTATTCTAAAAATGGTCAACTCTTCACTTGTAAATCTAATAAAGAGATTATTATTTCTGCTGGTGCCATTAACAGCCCCCAAATCTTAATGAATAGCGGGATAGGGGATGCCGAAGAATTAAATAAGCATGGAATAAATGTTGTACATGAGCTTAAAGGCGTGGGTAAGAATCTTCAAGATCATTACGGTGTTTTAAATTCATTCTATTCCACTCAACCAATAACTCTTCATAGATCCGCAGGACTGTTGAACACAGGAATTGCTGGTATCAGATATTTATTATTTGGAAATGGTGATGCAGCTTATCCACCTACAAGTGCAGGAGCTTTTTTCAAATCTAGTCCTGATAAAGATATACCTGATACTCAACTTCATTTCACAGCTATACAGACCCCTGATTTACATGGAAGAGAAGGGATTGATGATAAACATGGTTTTACTGCAGTTATTTATATCTGTAGACCTCAAAGCAGAGGTCACATAGCACTTAAGAGCTCAAATCCAAGTGATGCTCCTCTAATGTACCCGAATTATTTATCTGAAGAACAAGATATGATCGATACTAGGAATGCTTTGCGTGAAACTAGAAGAGTTTTTCATCAAAAAGCATTTGATCCTTTTAGAGGAGATCAAACTAAGCCTGGAAAAGATGTAGATGTAGACGATGATGCTCAGCTAGATGATTGGATAAGAGGAACTGGAGAAACACTCTATCATCCTGTTGGAACCTGTAAGATGGGTGATGATAATATGGCTGTTGTAAATGGGGATCTTAAAGTTCATGGAATTGAAGGTCTAAGGGTTGTTGATGCTTCCATTATGCCAACCCTCATAGGTGGAAACACAAATGCGCCAACTATTATGATTGCTGAAAAGGCAGCAGATTCTATTAGACAATCACGAACATAGCCTTAGAATAGGGCATCCCGGAGAGGTGGCTGAGTGGTTGAAAGCGCTCCCCTGCTAAGGGAGTATAGGGTAAACCCCTATCGAGGGTTCGAATCCCTCCCTCTCCGCCAGTTTCTATAAATATAAAAAGTAATACCCTTATCTTGTATTTCAGTTAAGATTTATTTTTGAAAGGAGTCTTTATGAAACTAAAAAACTTGTCTTTAATACTTGCAACAATTTTTCTAATAAGTTGCACCAACTCAAACGAAATAGAACTAAATAAAAAAATGGCTGGTGATTTTTTAAATTTAGCTTTATCAGAAAATCCAAAGTCAGCTCAACCTCTTACTCATGCTGAATTCACTTTTACTTTTATGGGTGAAACCGAGATATCGAATATCCCATTTGATAGAGATACATATTTTGATGACTGGATACCGAATGTGGTTGGAGCGTTATTGCCAAACGGCATTACTCTAGCTACAACAGATATGATTGCCGATGCAAATGGTGTGGCTGTAATTATGGAAGGAGATGCCGAAGGTATTAATGGTGAATACGACAATAAATATGTGTTTGTTTACAAATTTAAAGATGGAAAAATTCTTTCTATAAATGAATATAACAGCGATCTATTAGTTGCAACTAGACTATATAAAAATAAATTAGTCTCATTGGATTAATTAATCTACTTTTAGGAGAAATCATGAATATAACTACTTTCAACTCAAGTAAATTATTATTAGCCTTTTTAATCATATTCAGTATTTCATGCTCTTCTGACAAAGAGAGTGTATCCAGTGAGAAATCTTCTTGGAGCATGTCTGATGGGATTGAGTTCCCAAAAGATCGCCCTCTTGCTAGAGCAGAAGATGGAGTCATGCTATCCAATGGTACCTTAATAGTTGCAGATCAAAGGTATGGTCTAGCAAAAATCAATAGCTCTGGACAGGTTGAACCTTTTGGTAACTTCGAGTCATTAGGATATGAGCACAATCCACCTAAAGTAGAGTCTGGCCCAAACGGAGTTCACCTAACTCCTGACGAGCAATACGTGATAACTGCTGATGTTTTTTCAGGAAAAATTTATAAGTCCTCAATAGAAAAAAATTCAACAGAAATAATTTATTCTCATGAATTTGGAGTTAATACAGCAATACAAGATTCAACGGGAGCAGTTTGGTTTACTCAGTCTACTGAAAATAAAAATGAAGAGAGACTTTTTGGAGCATTAGATAAAAGAATTCCTGATGGGGCCCTGTACCGCATTCCTCATAATGATGAAAGTTCTTCACAGATGCCTGAATTAGTTCTTGAAGGATTGAACTTTGCTAATGGTTTCTACATTGATGAAGATAAAAACAAGCTTTACCTCTCCGAGATGATGAGCAATAGGGTTTTAGCATTTGATGTAGATACATCTTCTGGATCTCTTTCAAATCAAACTACTTTGGCAATAATTCCTACTCCTGACAACATGGAACTAAATAATGATGGTCATCTCTGGGTAGCTTCTCCTTTATCCAATCAAATTTATGCAATTGATATAGAAAATGGAGATTCTTATGTAGTATTCGATGCGCAAACACCAATTGGTCAAAAGAATTTGCAAGAAGGTATAAAACGTATAGAAATTGGAAATGGGTTTTCGGACTTACTTTCACCAGAACTAACTGGAGATATGCCTGGTTTACTAACTGGCATGATAATTGGAGAGGCAAATCAACCTTTTTATGTTGCAAACTTAGGCCCTGCTTTAATAGAGGTTTCACCTAAATAGAGGTCATTATTACCGAGAACTTATTCCTTTAGCCAGCCAGGTTTGTCATTATTGATTTTTTATAACTATTTGAATGAATATAGATAAGGAAAGAATTCAAGAAATTATAGAAATTTTTTCTCCAGGCGCTGATTTGATGAACTTCAAGAGACTTGAAGGAGGGGTGTCATCAGACGTTTTTCAGATAGAAATAGAATTAGAAAAGACCCTCAAGAAGCTGGTTTTGCGTTCAGAAGGAGGTCCTCCTGCTGAAAATACAATTAAGACTGAGTTCGAGTTATTAAAAATACTTCACGAAACAGAAATACCCTGCGCTGAACCTTTATTTTTAGATACTAGCCGTAAGATCCTTGATAAGGAATTTATGCTGATGTCACATCTCGAAGGGAGTATTGATATACCGGATAGAAACAATTTATCTTCCATAAAAGAAATTGCAAGAAACTTAAGATGCATTCATGAAACTAATACTAGTTTTTTACCAAATCTCCCTCTAAGAATAGATCCGTTAGAAGATTTATTTGATTATCTGCCTCATGGTAAAAATGGAGATAAACTAAAGAAATTTTTATCGACTAAGAATAATACTGAATACAAGGGAACCAGGGTATTTTTACATGGAGATTATTGGCCAGGGAATATACTTTGGAAGCAAAAAAAAATAACAGGAATAGTTGATTGGGAATACGCAGCAATCGGCGATCCATTTTCTGATTTGGCAGTTACTTCCCTAGAATTAAGATACGAATATGGAGTAAGGGGTATGGAGGAATTACTAGAAATATATTCTAGCTTCTTGCCAATTGACAGGTTGCGTTACTCTTTATGGCTTATTTTTGTTGCTTCCTCCACACTATATTTTATTCATGAATGGAAACTTACAAAAGATAGAGAGTTCTCAATGAAAAAAGAAGCCATGGCCACAATTGAAGAAGAATCTTATTTTCTTTTAAATTCATAAAGATTAATTGCAAATATTGTGAGTGTCATTAGTATTAAATTATGACAAATACAGCTATTTTTGGAAAAAAAGGTTCTATCGCTAAGATAGACACAGACTCTCTAGAAGCTTTATGGGTTTCAAATCTTTCGAAAAACTACAAACCAACCAATATTTCGAATTATAAGAACTTTATACTTGTTCAGTCTTCATCTGCTTGGGGTTCTCATAATATAGATTGCTTTGATATAGAAGGTAAGACTCTTTGGTCAAAAAGCATAGATAGCGGAATCTCTCCTTTAAACGATAAAGATTATTTTTATTATTGTGGTTTTACAGATAAAAATATACATAAAGTATCTTGGAAAACTGGAGAAGTTATCTTTTCAGTTAAACCAGAGGGCTGGTTTAAAACTTATAAACTCCTGCTTGCTAACAATAAACTTTTAGCAATTTCTAAGAAAGATGTTCTCTTAATCGACAAAGATAATGGAGAGATAAATTCAAGCGAGGCACTCAACCAATTCCTTAATCCCAAAAAAATAACCTCAACACTTGGAGATGGAGAAATGTTTATTTCATCTATCTCAACAACCTCTGGAGGGGCAGAAGGGAGCGCAGGTTATGCCGGAGTAGCTGGAGGAGATGGAGGAAGTTCTGGTGGAGAGTAAAATTTAATTAAATATATTCAATAATATAAATGGAGAAAATAAAATGAGTCAATCTCAAGAAGTTAATCACGAAAAATTAATGAACCTTTTTGGTAATGTGTTTTCACATATATCAGGTGCGGTCGGCCTAATGATGTCCTATCTAGGAGACCAAACAGGATTGTATGCAAAGATAGAAGAATTGGGGTCTTGCTCGGCCAAGACATTAGCCGAAGCAACAGACATGGATGAAA
>ENA-OWPI01001655-OWPI01001655.1-marine-metagenome-genome-assembly--contig:-NODE-1655-length-23827-cov-4.642863_pt1 | contig 23827 bp, 33 predicted proteins | sample MGYA00238138_ERZ651775 | MGnify/ENA primary metagenome ERZ651775 (study PRJEB26906, sample SAMN06265043) | marine metagenome | isolation source: Helgoland LTER site | place: Germany:Helgoland, sampling...
TGCACATCTCTGTTGTCTTTTTTAGGTTGAAGATACCTTTCATATTCTTCTGGATTTTGGATATTAATATCTTTATTTAGGTAACCAAAGCCCTGGTATATACCATTCAAAATCAAGACAAACCCCAATTCTTTGTCGTTTCTACCTTTTTCTTTGAGGACTAAAATTTCGGTTTGCAAACCCAATGATTTAATAGCTTTGTGAACTTTTTTGTTATAGTTTTCTGGAGTTTCTTTTCCGGAACAAATCCCTCCGCATTGTTTAATCTGAAAGTGAAAGCAAGTATTTACGTTGGACTCAAGATGGCAGTACTTGGAGCATAATTTAAATTCTTCACATTTAATCAATTATATTTTTCTGAACACTGTGATGATGACTTTGTCACTCCCATGGTCTTTATCTGGATTACTTCCATAGACATCTACTTCATGGAAAATTGGTTTAGTAATATTTTTTTCAATTTCCATAAGTTTCTTGTCAAAACCGGCTTTTTTAAATAACTTATAGTGAACAGTAAAAACAAAGAGACCATCTGGGCGGGTAATTCTTAAAAGCTCATCTAATACTTCTGGACCAACATGCCCATGAGTAAACGTTCCTGCACTTACAATGGCTCCATATTGATTATCATTTATGGGCAATTGTTGAGTTAAGTCCGCCTCAATTATTTTTGAATAACAGTTTTTTGTTCTGGCAATATTGAGCATTTCAGGAGATATATCAATAGCATCAATTTCTTTTGCAATAAGATTTAAGCACTCTCCAATAAGCCCTGTTCCTGCTCCAACATCAAGGATAGGGGTATTGCTATGATTAGAATATTTTTCAAAATATTTAGCTATTTCTATAGGTGAGCGATAGTCATTTTGCCTGGCAAAATCATCATCATAGGTTGAGGCCCATGTTTTATATAAGTTTATAGAATCCTCAGGAGTCTTTAGTGAATATGCATCCTTTAAGCCCTTTTTTTCAATCATCATAGAATTGTATATTAACTTAAACTAAAGTCCAATATTTGTAATTATTTTTGACATTTTGTTCCATGCCTGAGCAGCATAGTATATTCCTATTAAAATGCTTGATATAGGCTTACCTTTCTAATAAAGTCTAACGAAATTAGCTACCCCAGAGAAAGTACCTCAATCATTTTTAAAAAACAATTTATACTGCAACCAATGAAACAAATTCTATTAATTCTTTTTCTTTTCCTGGCCTTATCCAACTCTTCTTTTGCTGACAACGAATCAGATGAATATATGGATAACGGTATGCCTGTTCTTTTCAAAACTATGAACGGAAAAACACCCATCTATATCGAGTTTACAGACGTAATACAGGGTCGATATTTAGTCGACGTGGAGTGGTTTCCAGATTGGGATTTGGCGCCACTTCTAACCGGTCCTGCTAACATCAACTTTAGGATTAAAGATACTAACATTAAATTTTCAGTTAAGTCAGAGCTGTTCCATATAGCGCAGAGAATCTTTAGCTTGCCAAATTACAGGTTAAGCTCAGAGACTATCACCCAAAAAGAAGTCTTAAAAATGAAGTATTGGCACCTTGCCAACCCTCCTTTTGCCTTTGGAGATATGAACTTTGATGGAATCAAAGAGCTGGTCATATCAGAGAAGAGGGGTGCCCAGAGATTTTATGACGCTTATAAGGTTTATCTCCTTCAGGAGGTAGAAGGTACGGAGTACTTTAATGTTGTGAATTTAACTAATGTGAAGCCCTACAGTGATATTGACCAGACCACGCAGTTTGATTGGGATGACAAAACAATAAGAGTCTTTTCATCAGGGGGGTCATGCGGCACTATGGAGGAGCTTTATGATAGAGTCTACAGCGACTTTCCAATGCAAAACTATAAGTTTAAGCTGACTGAGAAAGTCCAATATGCCACTCGGGATGAAGATGGAAGCGATATACCTTGTACAAAATTTGTTTATAACGTTGTTAACGGTGAAGAAGTTCTAGATGAGGCTAGGTCGGGGCCTGTTAATTAATATTGAATTTTATAATTTCCTTAGCTTTTTCAAGATTTTAAAGATGCCTAAACGCTGCTGTTTACGTGCGAAATCTATATAATTTTCCAACAAATCATACTCTTCAAATTTTTGGGGTATTTGAAGCTTTTTATTAAGTATGATTTAAGCCTCGATTTTCAATAATCTATAGTAAATTTAATGAGCTCAAGCAGCAATCAAACTAAGGCTTACGATTTTAAAACGAGAGATATTAAAGTTTTAAAAAAGCTATTACCGTATCTAGTGAAAATGCGTGCCCGTGTGATTTGGGCGGTCAGTTTTTTAATGCTTGCAAAACTAGCCAATGTTGCCGTTCCCCTTGCACTTAAGGAGATTGTTGATAGTCTTGATCAGACAAATTTAGTCTTAATATTGCCACTTGGCATGCTTCTAGCTTATGGTCTTTTAAGGCTCGCTAGTTCGCTCTTTAATGAGCTTCGTGATGCCATCTTCGCTAAAGTGCGCTATCACGCCATGAATTTAATTGCACTGGGCGTTTTCAAGCACTTACACACCCTCGATTTATCCTTTCATTTGGATCGTCGAATTGGTGGTATTACTCGTGATATTGATAGGGGGACTCAGAGCGTATCCACGTTGCTCTCTATTTTTGTCTTTAATATTCTGCCAACAGTCTTTGAGATTTGTTTAGTTATCGGCATTTTGTGGCTGAATTACAATCTACTCTTTGCTGGTGTTTCTCTGTTAACTGTGTTTTTTTATGTTGTCTTAACATTTGCTATTACTACCTGGCGAATGAAGTACCGCTACCAAATGAATGACATGCAATCTGAGGCCAATACCAATGCGGTTGATAGCTTGATTAATTATGAGACTGTTAAATACTTCAATCAAGAAAAGTTTGAGGTTGATCGTTATGGGGACACGATGCAGCGCTGGGAGGACCTTGCTACCAAAAGCTTTACTTCAATGACAGCGCTAAATTTTGTCCAGGGTGCTGTGATTGCAATCGGTGTCACTATTATTTTAATTATGGCAGCACAGGGCGTTGTAAATAACAGTCTTAGTTTGGGTGACCTCATTATGATTCAGGCACTCCTTCTGCAGCTTTTTCTTCCACTGGGTGGCTTGGGTATCATTTATCGCCAAATTAAACATAACTTCATCGATATGAATAACATGTTTGACCTATTGGAGCGATCCTCTAAAGTAACAGATGTTGAGAATGCCTCAGATCTCAATGTTACACAAGGTGAGGTTGTATTTAGCAACGTTACTTTTGCTTATCCTGGCAAGGAGGCAGTTCTTAAAAACATAAACTTTACACTCAAGCCTGGGCAAAAAATAGCGATTGTGGGTCCATCTGGCGCTGGTAAGTCGACTCTAGCTAAGCTTCTATTTCGTTTCTATGATATTTCTAGTGGTGAGATTAGTATTGATCAGCAAGACATTAAATTGTTCACTCAAGAATCGGTTCGCAGCGCAATGGGTGTCGTTCCGCAAGATCCTGTCATGTTTAATGAAAGCATTTACTACAATATTGCATATGGTCGTGCGGGTGCAACAGAAGAAGAAGTTAAGCGAGCTGCAAAGCTCAGCTTTATAGATAGTTTTATTGACTCATTGCCCCAGGGTTATGACACACTGGTTGGAGAGAGGGGTTTGAAACTCTCAGGTGGTGAGAAGCAGCGTCTAGCGATTGCAAGGGTGCTTCTTAAAAATCCACAGATATTGATTTTTGATGAGGCCACCTCCGCTTTGGACTCTTATTCGGAGAAAATGGTGCAAAAGGCATTACTAAGTTTGACACATAAGCACTCAACCATAGTGATTGCACATCGACTATCAACTATCGTCGATGCTGATCTAATTATCGTACTTGATAATGGCATTATTGCTGAGCAGGGGCAACACCAAGAATTACTTGAACTAAACGGCCAGTATTCTAGACTTTGGGAAATACAGGCCAATAAAAAAACTCTTGAGTAGTGAATTATCTTTGAAAGACTTCTTCTAAGTGAAGGTTGTTTGGAGATTTTGAATAAATAATTTAATCCTGTAGAATAATAATAACCAATAATAACTAGGGGAAATTTATGACAGATAAAGTACTAAACGGAATACTCTTTATAATCGCAGGCCTAGGCTCAATAGTTGTTTATATTCTAATTGGGGATACAGGCCTTTTAAGTAAGGGGCGTGACCACATCACTTAAGTCTATGATGGAGCTCGGTGGTAGATCAATCGCTCTTCTAGTTTTGCAAACCCTCGCATTACTGCTAATTGCAATTTTTGCAGTATCAACTGAACTCATTTAATTCCAAAGTTTGAATATAATTTAGGGATGGATAAGCTTCTCACTGAAAAACAAGTCACTGAAATCGTTGGCTTCAAACGAACGAAGTTGTATCAGATGATTAAAAAAGGTGAGTTTCCTTCACCCAAAAAATATGGAAGAGCGAATAAGTGGTTTGAAAGTGATATTGAGGACTGGTTAAAAAAAGAAAAAGAAGAACTCCACAAGGATGACGGTATTTTTACTGAAATAGGGAAGTTTTTTGATGACTTGTTGTCATAAATATTTAATTATATATTTATGAGTTATTATCTGAGTCAGTCTCCATTGCTACAAGAATTCATTCATCAAATGGCTATAAAAAATGAAGATGAATTATCCTATGAAATTTGGCGTGATGTCTGCATTAAGAATGGTTGGATTGAAGTCAATATTCAGCAGGATGATTGGATTGATAGTATAAAAGATGCAACCAAACAAGAACTGATTAGGGCATACAATAGTCTCAATCAAGACCTTAAGTGGAACACCAAAAAGAAAGAAAAAAGACTATTTAGAAAGGGTGACGATGTCATCTCTTTTGAAAATGATTTAGAGCAATATTGGGATTACCTACGTCAGAACAAATAGCTCTATCAAGGTTTGGCTAATTTGAGCTCTGTTGAAACATCACTTATAATCTAATTTGGTTTAATTCAAAAAAGAGGTAATCTATGAAGTTTTTATCGACATTTAAAATTTCTAAAGGCTTTGACACTTGGCTAGAGATGTATAAGGATATTGAGCCGGATCTAAATGAGCTAGGAATTAAAATACTTTGGGCTGGGACTAATGATGATCAAACCAAAGTTTATGATGTCACGGAAGTCAAAGATCCGTCCAAATTCGAAGTTCTAACGCAGCGAACAGACATTACTCAAAAGAGGGCTAACGCTGGAGTTGAATTGGAAAGTCAAGAGGTTATTGATACGATATCGACCGATTACTGGGGATAAGTCGAAAAAGTATAGATTGTCTGCTTAGCGCATACCTCTGTGCTTTTTGATAATCTCGTATGCACTGATAATTTCTTGAGTTTTTTCGTTGGCAAGCTTTTGCATCTCTTCGGGTAGTCCCTTGGCAACGAGTTTATCAGGGTGATGTTGAGCCAATAAGCGCCTGTAAGCTCGCTTAATCTCTTTATCTTCAAAAGATTCTTCTACCCCGAGTATTTTGTAGGCATCCTCAACAGAGGTTTGCTTGGAGCCACTCTTTGAGGCAGCAAACTGCTGAATAAGGTTTTCTAGTTCATGAAGAGGGAAGTGCAGTTTTTGAGCGATGGCTTTGAGCGCATTGTGCTCACTATTATCAAAAATTCCATCGGCATAAGCTGCTTGGATTTGGATTTCTAAAAACATGCGAATGAGGTGAGTTCTCCTGTGTGTCTCAACTCGAAATTGCTCAAGTACCTCGTCAAGATTAAAGTCAGACTGCTTGCCTTGATTAAATAGATCTTTTGCCACTTTAATCATATCCTCTGATAACTGCATATGTTCCATGACCTGTTGTGCGAGAATTATTTCGGATTTTGATACCTTGCCATCAACTTTAGAGATGTAGCCCATAACAGAGAATACGCCACTAAAAAAGGCTGCTTGAACCCGCTGCTGGTTGCCTGGACCAAAATTATTATTGAAACCAGATTGTGATCTTCTTTTTGAGAAGTTGCTAGCAAAAGCAACCCCAAGCATAGCGCCTAGAGGCCCTCCAATCATAAAGCCTACTGCACCACCAATAACCGTTGACCACCAGCTCATCTTAAAATTCCTTGTAATTTAATTATAAAAAGATTTAAAGTGTTGTTCTCTTTCGCTTTTGACCATTCCGGCAGTTTCATCCACAAAACGATTCCGATCCTCTCGCGATTTAAGAACCCAAATACAAACCGTATCCCTGCTGTGATAAATAGCCTTTAGTTCATCATCAATGTCACAGATTTCTTGAGGTATTTCAGTCTTTATACAATACATTGATTTACTGTCTTAATTTAAATAAATGCTTCTGTGAGAGTATAAAATATATTTTGATTGTTTTTGTGTTGATTTGAAGCGCTGTGAAGAATTCTTTAGAACATAATTTTGAAATTTCAATTGAGTCCTTTTCTGGAGACTTATCTGAAGTAGCTGAGTACCTTGATGGCTTTAAGTTTCAAACCTTAACTCAAATTGCGCCATATAAGAATAACAATATTTGGACGGCTTTATCATTTCATGGATATGGTCCTAAGCCCTCTGATATCTTCAAACACGGGTTTGTAAAGAGTGATATTAGAGTTGATTCTAAGTTGCAGTGGACATCTTTGAGTGCCGATCCAGTTATGAGCCCTATTCGTCAAATATTATCTAGATTGCCATGTGAATTTGAAAGAATTAGATTTATGAAGCTTGCTGCTGGTAAATCTCTCCGAAAACACAATGACAATATTGATCAGGATATTGAAAACAAAAAAATAGTGAGACTCCATTTTCCAATTCGAACTAACAGTAATGTCGTTTTTACTATCTATGAGAGCGATGAAGATGATGCTGGACAGAAACTCTATCTAAAAACAGGACATTTCTATTATTTAGATGTCACTAAGCCGCACTCAGTCAGCAATAACAGCGATGTTGATCGTTATCACCTTGTTGTTGATTGCTTTATGAATGAAGAACTAAAAGCGATTCTCTAGCTTTCAGGAATAAATGGCCTAATTGCTTTTTGAACATACGTATCAGGCAGATTTGCACTTTTTATCCCTAGGTTGATTCTATCAATATACTCCTCCTGAGGCAAGCCTTCAGTATTATCTGAGGCTATATAAACTAGGCAATCGATTAACCCTTTTGGCGTTTCAACACTTAAATAAGTTTTTAAATACATTCCTTCATCAACACTCTCATAGATGTCTAAGTAGTCAATATCTTGTTGACTTAAGGTAAAAATTTCGCCTATAACAAACTCGCCTTCAGAGGGTTTGATGCTTGCATAGCCCCTAGCGTTAATAAGCCAAGAATAATCTAAAAGCTTTCCAGAACTAAAATAGTTTGACTCTGGGCAACGAATGGCCATTTGCTCCTTTGAAAGGTTTGATCCATAGCCAAAGTAATATTCTGTTTGATTAATCATCTCTAGTTAAAAGTTAGGAATATATTCAATACCGTTTTTAATAAGACTCTTTATGTGTTCTACTTTGAGCCTGTAGAATTCAGACTGTTTGTGATTATCGTTAAAGTCAGACTCATACTGTAAGTCCTGAAGGCGTTTAAGTTCAGCGTAGCAATCAACAACCCTGTTATCCATTGAGTTCTCTGACAATGTCACCATTTTTTAAGACAAACTCTGAGGTTTTGATGCCGTTTTCATAAAAAACTGATTTCCCGTTGAGTTCTCCATTTTTGTACTCTTGCTCAGATTCAAGCTGCCCATTTTCATCCCAAGCCGTTTGGATTCCTTCGGGTTTATCATTAACATAATGGCCTTCTGATGCCTTTTGCCCGTTGTCATACCAGTAGGTGAGAGAGCCCTCTAGTTTGTCGTCTTTATAAAAGCCTTCAGAGGCCTTTTGCCCATTAGGGTAATAATAGGTTTCAGAGCCACTTTTTAAACCATTTAAATAGGTCGTTTGGAGGGTCATTCCGTTTTCTAGTAGCTCAGTATTTAGTCCATTTTTTATACTCATAAAAGAATTATAATTTATTTTGGAATTGGCCGAAGGGCTTCAAGATTATTTCCAGCCCTGTAACCAAATCTTTTCATTCTTTAGTTCGTTCCAGTTAATCTCTTTTTCTTGTTTTGTTATCACAGCCTCAATAAAGCAATGATTGATAGTTGAATTCTCATCAAACTCAATCTTGGTGACAATAAAGTGCCTCTCTTTATTTACAGGGTTAACTTTAGTCCACTTACTATTAATGAGTTTTTTAGGTGATATTGCGTTCATAAAAAGGGTAATCGCTTTAATCAAGTCATTTGATTATTTCATATTGCTCAATATGTTGCTTCAATCTCCACTTAATATTCATGAATTCCACATTTATCGCTTACTTGCATTCTCTAAACTGATATTTGAAGTTGAACTACTGAAAAAGTATGAGAAAAAAAATAGGGGTATTAGCGCTTTCATTAGCAACATTTGCTGTAGTTTGGCTTTTATTAGGTATGGCTAATATTGTCCCATTTTTAATAGTGTTACCTCAAGAAACAAGTATTAGGGCACATGCATCATTTGCGGTCCTCCTTCTACTGATAAGTTCTTGGGCTTTTTGGAATGAAGACTAATTTTATAACAAGGATGTAATTATGATTAAAACGTCAGATATATGTATTTTGGTTTCTGTTGGTGTCGCATTTGTGACCACAGCATATCTGTGGTTTCAAGGGGTTGATACAAGACAAGAAGCTTTGTTTACCTCCACTTGGATACCGTCAATTTTAACATTTGCTATTTACTTTAAGATAATAGCTAGGAAGGATTAATCATGGATGATTCATTAATATTTCTTACTGGGCTATTTTGTTTTGTTCTCGCCATTATTGGTGCATTTTTGACTGTCAGAGAGTTCAAGAATATTGAAAATCAGAAATAGCATTTAAACTATGGCCGCAGTAAAACTCTATTTGCTGCGGTGTTTAGACAATAGCGAGTTTGTTCACATCTTAAATGTTGTCTAATAAGAATGTGGGCATTTTGAAATACATTTCCATCAGCTCAGCCTCTGGCTGAACAATAGCCTGCTCTACTTCAAGGCACCTTACTGAGGTCACCATGACATTCTTAGAGAGCGCTTTAAGCTCAGTTATTGGGGGTTTAATAGATTCCTCTATGGTGGTAACGGGTCTATTATTTTTATCAAAAATAGAGCAGCTCACTTTGGTTGCTCTTTTGGTCTCAATTTTAATTGTTGTTGCGTCATTTGAGTCTAGACGCTCAAATTCAAAACCCTCAACACTGATTTGATTAGTCTGATCATCGATGATATTCATTTTGCTCACTTCATCAGCAAATATGGACCCTCCAAGGAAAAACAAAACAATCAATATTGCTTGCTTTAGCAGTCCTTTATTAATCATCATTAAGCTCCATAAGAGCGTTCAATCCTATTCTGATAGTGTTGCCTATTGACGCCTCATAATCAATGATTGAGTCGCTATCATTTGGTCCACTAATGACTGTACAGATTGTTCCAGCGCGGTAACCAAGCTGAGAGCATAAATGAAAGAAAAGGCTAGACTCCATCTCCATATTATGCACTTTTAATCCATCAATATTAAGTGATGAGAGATTACCTTTAATATCTGAAAGTGTATTGTTTAATCCTTCGATATACCGAGAGGATGGGCCATAAAAGCCAGGAGAAGAGACAGTAATTCCAGTTTCAAATTCGACGCCATAAGCCTCAGCTTGATTCATCAATGCATGGGTTACTTTGCTTGAAGCCTTTGAAGCATATGGCGTTATTTTTCCTTTAAACCTAGATTTTTTATCAATTGCACTATTAAGAATTTTTGATGCTTCTGTTTCAATTCTTTCTACAATCAAATCTTCAGCAGGTTGTTCATAATAAATTCCAGTGCTATCAAGGCCGAGTGCATACGAAGAAATTGCAAGTGAACCTGGGGTGACATCTGGCTGAACTCCTCCAGACGTTCCAAGACGAATAATGGTTAATGGGCTACAGTTTTGTAGTTTCTCAGCGCTCTTAAGATCGAATTCATGAGCTATGTATGCCTCCACTAAGGCAATCTCAACATTATCTGTTCCTATTCCAGTTCCAATAACCGAAACGGGTATACCGCGATAACTCCCAGTAAAAGTTAGATACTCACGGTTAGAGATTTCACAATCAATCTGGTCAAACTCTTGAGATACTCGAATGGCCCTGGCAGGATCGCCAACGATAAAGATATTCTCAGCCAGCTCTGATTTCTTAATGCCCAGGTGATAAAGCTTATCATCAACAACAACTATTTCGGATTTATTAAACATTCACGTTATCTCCATTTACTTTCATGCATTTATCGCTAACATAACCTAAATCTATTTTATTCAGAATTCAAGCTCTTATGTCCCTAAGCTCCAAAGCTGATTCAATTAATTTATAACCATTAGATGAGACTAAGGTATAAAGTATCAGAATTATGAACGCCTTCCTTATTTTTTTTGCTAAACAAAAAAAGTTAGCACTGCTCTTTACACTATCAGTCGTGATACTGGGCTTCATGACGCTTCAAAAAATTCAGCGCGACACTTACCCAGTTATTGAATTTGATCGACTTTCTATTAATACTTCTTACCCAAGTGCATCTCCAAGGGATGTTGAGAAGAATATTACGAACGTTATTGAGGACAAAGTAAAGGGAATATATGGAATCAAGGAGTTAACGTCTACCTCATCTGAAGGCTCTTCTAGAATTAATATTGAGATTGAGGAAAATGTGGATGATATTCAATCTGTAAAGGATAGTATTTTTGAGGCAGTCAATGAAATTGAAGACCTGCCCGAAGATGCCAACGATCCTCGGGTAGTTGACAGAACCAGCACGGAGTGGCCAATTCTCACAATAGTTATTGGGGGTGACAATATTAATATTGAGACTGCCAAAGCCATAGCAAATAATATTGAAAAAAACCTATCGTTGATTGATGGTGTTTCAAGTGTAAACGTGAGTGGCGATTCAGAGAGAGAGGTGCAGATCAGAATTAATCCTGAAAAGCTTTTACAATACCAGCTCTCTTTTGACCAAGTCAGAAGTGTAATCGCCGATCAAAATATTCGTTCTGCTATCGGTGACAATAATCAAGGAAGGAACCAAAAAAATATAGTTATTATCTCTGAATATGAAACGATGGAGTCTTTGGAGAATGTTGTTGTCAAGTCTAGCTTTGATGGTCCAACAATTCTATTAAAAGACATTGCGTCAATCGATGAGGGTGAAATCGGTTTAAACACAATCACACGTATTAATGGCACTAAGGGATATATTCTCAAGGTTACAAAAACAGAAAAAGCCGATGTTATTAGAACGGTTGAAAAAGTAAGGGAGACTTTAAATACACTAAAAGAAACCTATCCCCCTGACCTTAATTTAATAGTTACCAATGATCGATCAAAGTCAGTTTCTAATCGATTAAACATTGTCATGAATAATGCCCTGGTTGGGCTAGCTCTGATTATGGTTGTTTTGGGCTTATTTCTATCTTTAAAAACTGCGTTCTGGGTGGCAATAAGTATCCCAGTTACCCTTTTGGGAACGGTGGCCTTTCTGGGTTTTGCAGGTGAAACTATTAATTTAATTTCAACGATTGGAATGGTTCTAGTTTTAGGTTTGGTTGTTGATGACAGTATCATCATAGCTGAGAGTATTCACCACTACAAAGAGAAGGGCGGTGATGTATATCAAAATATCGTTGATGGCCTTAAAAGAGTCATCATGCCTGTTATTACGACTATTTTAACGACTGTTCTTGCCATATCAACGGTTCTGTTAGTCAGTGGTACGACAGGTAAATTTATATACATACTCCCAATTACTGTTATCTGTGCCTTAGCATTTTCATTGCTCGAGGTGAGTATTGCTTTGCCAGCACATATGTCTGGGAGTAGGTCTAAAAAACAAAAAACATGGTTTAAGCCAGTCGAGAGATGGTTTGAAAAAGTTTTGTTAGTAATTTTGAGATGGCGATTTGTAGTCTTGAGTTTGTTTATTGGACTGCTTGCATTTAGTGCTTATATAGGAACAAAAGAGATTAGTTATATTCAGTGGCCATCGAGTGGCACAAACTCCATCAATATAAGGGTGCAAACACCTCTTGGGACGCCAGTTGAAACGACAGAGCAGTCCATCATTAAAATTGATGAAATTATTATCGATAAGGTTGCTGAAAACCTGGACTTTTTTACTAGCACTATTGGATCTAGAGGTTCTAATAGAGCCTCTATAGCAATCACTTTGATTCCAGCCAATGATCGTGAAATCTCTGCCAAAGAAATTATAGAAATTTTAAAAGCAGAAACAAAAGACATTGAAGGCGTTTCCAGGATTAATTTTAGGACAAATAGGGGTGGTCCAAGTGGAGCACTCGATATTGAACTAAGTCTGGTTGGAAATAACGATGCTCAGCGACAATCAGCCGTTGATCAACTGGAAAAAATTCTCAACAGTTACGACGGAGTCAGTGACATTGATCGTGATGATGATTTAAGTAATAATCGAATTGAGGTTTTGCTAGATTACGAGTCAATGGCAAGACTAGGAATTCAGTATCAGCAGGTTTATAGTCATTTAAGGACCATTTATTCTGGAATGGATGTTTCTGATGTAGACTTTGACAACACTAGCTTAAACGTAAAAATGTATCTAGGTGATAGTAATTATTCTGATGACTACATCACGAAAACCTCAATCAGAAATAACCAAGGAAGAATGATTCCAATGTCTCAATTTGCAAGTGTCATTGAGACGCCGGGTGATCCAAACTATAAACACCTAAATGGTGAGCGAGTTGTTAAGGTGAGCGCAGCGGTTGAAGACGCCATAACTACCGCCCAATCTGTCTCACAAAGAGCACTGGATGAGCTTGATTTGATTAATAATTTTCCTGAAATCCGCGCCATAGAAGGGGGTAGCTCCTTGGAAGCAAAAGAAGCCTTGAGTGACTTTTCCCTTGCACTTGGTTTTGCTGTCTTTGGAATATATATGCTTATATCTCTGCTGTTTAATTCATACTCTCAGCCATTGCTTGTCATCCTGAGTATTCCCTTTGCTTTGATTGGGGTTGTTTGGGCCTTTTTCTTTCACTCTGAGACGTTTAGTTTTTTTGTTTTATTGGGGGTTTTGGCTTTAGTAGGTGTTGTGGTTAATGATTCACTGGTTATGATCAGCCATTTGAATCACATCAAAAAAGAAATTGGTGAGAGCATTGTTTCAAAAGAATGGATTGCGAAGGGTGCAAAAGATCGTTTAAGGGCAGTCATATTAACAACCCTTACAACGCTAGCAGGGGTATTGCCGCTCATCTATGGTTTTGGTGGTAAAGATGCATTCCTTCAGCCAATGGTAATGGCTCTTGGTTATGGTTTATTGTTTGGTACTTTTGTAACGCTAATACTGCTTCCCTGCTTGTACTCGATAAATCTAGATATCTCAAACTGGCTTTTAAAACTAAAAAGTAAATTTCTTTGAAGCTATTTTTTATGTAATTCCTTTTCAAACAAATTAAAAAGGTCTACAATAAAAGTGTTAATTATTGATTATTTAATTAATTTTCAGACTTCATATTAATCTAAAGGGAGAGAAAGCTATGAAAATAGGAGAAATATTTCAGTCAATGAGGCTGAAAATAAGAGTTCCATTGCCGATAATTATTGGCTTAAGTTGTTTTTTAACATTGGGTATTTATTCTCAACCAGCAATGGCTGATGGACACAAGGCGTTTGAGTTGACTATACTGCACACCAATGACTTTCATGCAAGATTTAGACCTATAAGTAAGTATGACAATAACTGTTCTCAAGAAAGCAATGCTGAAGGCAAGTGTTTTGGAGGAACCGCGCGTTTAATTTCCGCTATTAAAGATGCCCGAGGAAGGCATGAAAACACCATACTTTTAGATGGCGGTGATCAGTTTCAGGGGACACTTTTTTACAACCTTTATAAAGGTAAAGTTGCAGCAGGCATGATGAATGCACTTGAATACGATGGCATGGCTGTCGGTAACCATGAGTTTGATGATGGTCCTGAGACTTTAAGAGATTTTATGGAATCTGTAGATTTTCCTGTCCTTATGGCTAATGCCCATATCAGTCTAGAGCCAGCCCTTAGAGATATCCTTAAGAAGTCAACAATTGTTGAAAAGGGTGGTCAAAAAATTGGCCTTATTGGTGTTGTGACTGAGGATGTCAAAGACCTCTCAAGCCCGGGTGATAACATTATTTTTACGGACGCAATCAATGCAGTTCAATCTGAGGTTCGTGCATTAAGAGCAAGGGGGGTTAACAAAATTATTCTTCTTTCTCACTCTTCCTATGCGATTGACAAGGAGATAGCAGCCAATACTGATGGTGTTGATGTTATTGTAGGTGGTCATGATAACGCCTTGCTATCGAATATTAATGATAGAGCAGTAGGTCCATACCCTACAGTAGTTAATGGTGTTCAGATTATTCAGGCTTATGCATATGGAAAGTATCTTGGTGAGCTTAATCTCGTCTTTGATGATGCGGGTAATGTGATTTCGGCAGAAGGTGAGCCAATCTTGATTGACTCATCAGTGAATGAAGATGCACAAATCGTTGCACGCTTAGATATATTGGAAAAGCCAATTAACAAACTCAAGGAGACAAAAGTTGGCAATGTTTCTGCTTCACTTAATGGCGATAGAGCAGTTTGCCGTGTTCAAGAATGTGACATGGGTAACATGATTGCTGATGCAATGAGAGAGGCAGTTATGGATAAGGGTTATACAATTGCTTTGGCAAACTCTGGAGGCATAAGGGCATCCCTTGATTCAGGTGAAGTAACCCTTGGAGAAGTTATGACGATACTTCCATTCCAAAATACACTATCAACATTCAAAGTGACTGGCAAACAGCTTTTGACTGCCATTGAAAATGGCGTTAGTGAAGTTGAAGATGTTGCTGGCAGGTTCCCGCAGGTTTCTGGTATGAGGTTTACATTTGATCCCACTCAGCCTGCAAATGGTGGAAGAGTAACTTCCATAGATATTGATGAAGATGGCAGCTGGGTGCCACTTGATTTAAATAAAACCTATGGTATGGTTTCTAATAACTTTATCCGTGGCGGTGGCGATGGCTATAAAGTCTTTAGATCTGCCTCTGATATCTATGACTTTGGTCCAGATCTAGCTGAAGTTGTTGCTGACTACATTGGTGCAAATCCAGGCTATTCTGGATATACTGATGGACGTATTCAGCAAAACTAGTTAAAGCTAATAATGCTATGAAGAAAGGGCTAGCTGAAGTTAGCCCTTTTTTTAGGAAGTATGCTCCGCTATGAACGTTTCAGCTTTAGAAAATATCAATTCTTTTCGCTCTGGTGAGAGTCTGTCAAGAAATGTTGCCTGTAAAGAAAGTCTAGGGTTAGATTGATAAAAGCTTCTATTCTTATCTATAAAACGCCAATAAAGACCATCAACAATGTCACACCACTCGCCTTTCTTATAATTGCTCATTTTTAAGAAGTAATTGGATCCACAAGTGTAGGGCTTTGTCGACATTAAGCCACCATCCGAATAGGTTGCCATGCCAAAAACATTAGGCACCATGACCCACTCAGATGAGTCGATATACATCTCCATAAACCATCGATATATTTCTTTTGGGTCAACCTCACATAGATTCATCAGGTTGCTGATTACCATGAGCCTTGGAATATGATGATTGTAGCCGTCTTCAAGAGCAGTTTTAATTGAGTCATCCAGTGGTACGATTCCTGTTGAGGCTTGATACCAGCTATCTTTTAACTTTCCAGTGTGCTTCCAATAATTATGACTCATTTGGTAATCACCCTTGACCTGATAGATTCCTCTTATAAATTCTCTCCACCCTAGTACCTGCCTAATAAAACCCTCTAAAGAATTCATTGGTATTTGAAACTCTTCTGCACAATCCAAAAGGGTTTGAATAACCTTTTGTGGTGACAGGAGTCCAATATTCAAGGAGGCACTAATACAGCTATGAAACAAGAAGTTTTTGCCTTCAAGCATTGCATCCTCATAAATACCAAATTGACCCATCCTGTTTTTGATAAAGTCGCCAAACTGATTTTCAGCATCTTTTCGAGTGACTGGGAACCAAGGGTTGTTTAGATAGCCAGGGTGATCACTGAAGTGCTCATTGATAATATTACAGATGCTGTCATGGTGCTCAGAAAGATTATACTTTGGCATCTCAGGAATGGTTACTTTGGCGGGTATTTTTTTTCTGTTCTCTTGATCAAAAGACCACTTGCCACCTAGAGGCTTTTGGTTTTCATCTAGCAAGATATCAAATTTCTTTCTACCCTTTTGATAGAAATTAGCCATCCTAAAAACTTTGTTATCTTTAGTGAGAGAGCTAAATTCCTCTCTAGAGAATAAGAAGTTTGGGGAAGGGTGGGTTATTGATTCAATATTAGAGGTGCTGAGTCCATTTAATAGTTCTTTTTCGAAGGGCTTGTCCTCAATTTCAAAGAAATTCAGTTGGTGGATATTGTTTTTGGCTGCAAAGTCAATAAGGTGCTCTAAGTAACTCTCATCCTCATTTCTCTCTTCAAGCTTAAAGTAATGAACTGTAAGGCCTGAATCCTTGAGCTCGTCTCTATACTCCCTCATTGCGGTTAGGAAAAGATATAGTTTAAGTTTATGGTGCCTCTCATAGCGACAGAGCTGGAAATCCTCTGAAATAAAAACATGTTCACAACCTAAATTTTTTAAAAGATTAGGTTCAAAAAGTTGATTGCCAAGGGCTACAAATACATTATTCATTGAACCAATTTTAGTTAATTCATTCTTAATCCACCAAGTAATTTTTAAAACTTTTTTGTGATTATTTATGTTCTCAAATAATGAGATAATATATTCAAATTATTAACTTTTCTGTTGCATGCAAAATAGTTCAGCGAAGCCCTTTGTATCTGTCATTGGCGGTTTAAATATTGACCTGCAAGGCTCATCAGTCAATCCACTCGTATTTAATGACTCAAACCCTGGAGAGATAGCTATGTCAGCAGGGGGGGTTGGGAGGAATATAGCTGAGAATATAGCTAAACTGAATGTTCATTCAAAGATATTATCTTATGCGGGTAATGACGCATTAGGAGATTTTGTCATTAGAAAATCAGAAGCATCTGGTGTTGATACGTCTCTCTTAAAAAAGGATAGCTCTCTTCCAACAAGTCAGTACTTGTCGGTTCTTGATGATAATAACGATATGCTTGTTTCTATATCAGACATGAGAATTATTGATGAAATGACAATTCAGGATATTGAAGTCTGGGGCCATACTATAGGCCAAAGTAGTGCAATCGTGGTTGATACCAATATCCCTATCCCAGTCATTGAATACTTGACTGATAAATATAGCAACATTCCCTTATTCTTAGATCCTGTTTCGTTTGCTAAGACTTCTAAAATACTTAATCTGATTGGAAGATTTCATACGGTCAAACCAAACAGATTGGAAACTGAGCTGATTACTGGTATTAAGATTTCTGACAAGGACAGTATGCTAACTGCGGCTCAAAAAATTTTTGATATGGGTTGTAAGCAAATTTTCATTACGCTGGGAGAGGAAGGGGTTTTTTATTACGATGGTGAGGATTTTGGACTGCACCTTCATAAAGGCGCCGATGTGATTAGTGCAAATGGAGCTGGAGATGCTTTTACCGCTGGGGTTGTTTATGGTTTTCTTAAACTCAATAGCATTAAAGAAACTGCTGAATTTGCTTCTGCGGCAGCGGTGATTGCTCTCAGAAGTGTTAACACTATCAGTGATGAATTGTCAGAAGAGTGCGTTAAACTATTATTAAAGGAAATTAAGGAAGAGAGATCATGACATTTAGTGACTATTTAGACATTCATCCTGACGTTGAGAAGGCAATTAAGAATAATGATCCTGTTGTTGCACTAGAGTCAACTATTATTTCTCATGGAATGCCTTATCCTAAAAACGTTGAAACTGCTCTGATGGTTGAGGAGACAGTTCGCTCAAATAAAGCTGTACCAGCCACAATAGCGATCATAAATGGACGACTAAAGGTAGGCCTGACTCATGAAGAAATTGAGTTTTTAGCAACTAATGAGGAGGTAAAAAAAGTCTCCAGAAGAGACCTTCCTATTACCGTGGCTCAGAAGCTTTCCGGTTCAACTACAGTTGCCTCAACTATGATTATTGCAAGCCTTGCTAACATAGCTGTGTTTGCAACAGGTGGCATAGGGGGTGTTCATAGAGGCGCAGAAAAATCTTTGGATATTTCTGCAGATCTTGAGGAGCTTGCAAGCACGAATGTTTGCGTGGTGTGCGCTGGGGCCAAGGCAATTTTAGATTTGGGATTGACCTTAGAGTACCTTGAGACCAAGGGGGTTCCAGTGATTGGTTATAAAACTTCAGAGCTTCCGGCTTTTTATTCTTCTGAGTCTGGTTTTGATGTCGATTATAAGATTGATTCAGCACTTGAGATTGCCGAGATTCTTAAAACTAAATGGAATTTGTCTATTGCTGGCGGTGTACTGGTTACAAACCCAATACCAGTAGCCTTTGAGTTAGAGACTAGTATTATGAATGAGGCCATTAATCAGGCAATTATTGATGCAGATGAGCAAAACATTTCTGGAAAGGAAATCACGCCATATTTGCTATCTAAGGTAAACGAAATAACCCAGGGAAAGAGCTTGGATGCCAATATTAAATTAATTCAAAATAACGCAGATTTGGCGGCTAAGATTGCACTTCACTATTCAAAGCAAGAATAACTACTTTTCTCGGACGAAAAAGTTAAAGGTGAGTATCAATGAAACTACAAAGAGAAAAAGCAAGATAAGGATTCCTTGGTCTGACTTGATATATTGATCGACAAAGATCTTTATTTTACTGGTTGAAGCTTGAGAATCTGTAGAGTCTATTCCATCAGTAGTAATTGAATCTATTTCTTGAGTCACTAGCTTTGTTTGAATGAGATCTTCTATTTCTTTCTGTCCTTGTTGAATTGTCTCATCTTGACTAATCTCTTCGTCTTCTTGTAAAAAGCGAGGAACACCATCTTCATCTATTTCCTGCTCTGTATTAAGCGAATTAAGGGGTAACTGCTGATCTCTATCATCACCCCCAGCATTTGACAGTGTAATTAGTCCAAGAGAAAGAAATAGAATGAAGAAAATATTTTTCATAAGAATTAATGATATACGCTTTGGTATTCATCTTAATGCAATATTGATGTGAATTTGATGAATAAACTGGCTTTAAATTGCTGCTAATCTGTTAATATATAGTCAATATTTAATTGGAGAATACAATGGCAACTTATGAATGTGATAATTGTGGAATGGCTGTAAACGCAACCTGTGCGACATGCGATGAGCCCTTAATGGACGATTCACTTAAGCTTGATGATGGAAGTTCAGTTCAAATCTCAAAATGTCCAAACGGTCATGGCAAAATCAAATCACCTATGTGTTGTGGAAGCGACATGAACTGCTCTCTATAAGCTTAATCTAAATGAGTGAACTTCTGAGTGCTGATCTAATTGATCAGTATAAACAAGATGGTGCTGTTTTAATTAAAGGTAAGTTCGATCGAGATTGGATTGAAAAGCTCAGAAAAGGAATCTCTAAAGATATTAAAAATCCTAGCCCACGTTTTGTGAGGCACACCAAAGATGATAATGCGCCAGGTTACTACGAAGATTTTTGGACCTGGGATCTTTTTGATGAGTTTAAGGATTTTGTCTACAAATCACCAACATCTAAGCTGGCTTCAGAGTTGATGAATGCTGAGCAAGTCAATCTTGTTATGGATAACTGGTTTCTCAGGGAGGCAGGATCTAAATCAGGAGCTCCATTCCATCACGATATTTCATACTTCGACTTTGAAGGCTCTATGTGCGTTTTATGGCTTCCTCTAGAGCCTGTCCCTAAAGAAGAAGCGATAGCGTGGATTAAAGGTTCACATCTTTGGGATAAGCTTTATATTCGAACTCGATTCCAAGAGGGGCACCCTGATGATGGAGTGGCTGGAATAGTCAACGGAAAAAGTTATGACATTACTCCAAATATTCTTGAAAACAAGGATGACTATGAGTTTCTGCATTGGGACCTAGATATAGGTGATTGTGTCTTTTTTGACATTCGCACACTCCATGGAAGCCTGAGCCAATCAATGCCAAAGAATGACATTCATAGATATACATTAAGAATGGCTAAAGAAGGCTCTAGAATTGAGTATCGAGGGGATTGGGCCCAAGCTGAAAGAGCCATAATGGAGTCAAATGGTTATCAAAATGGTGACGATTTATCCGGAAAAATGTTTCCAACTCTTTATCAGAGGGTTTGATGATGAATGACTTAGGGTTGACTGTTTTCGATCTTAAAAATCTCAAGGGAAAAAGAACTGTTAAGTTCGTTCAAGTGGATACATTGGATCAAGCGATCGCAGCTAAAGAGGCTGGCATAGAAATGATTGGTACAGGGTATTCTGAATCCAAGTCACACTTCCCAAGGTCGCTCAAAGGTGTTCATTTTCAGTTTGGATTGCAGTGGGGAGAGCATGCTAATGCAGATGAAGCTTTGAGAAGTGCTATGCAAGCAATGAATCATGGTGCCCAGTCCATTTATTGCCCTATGAGCCCTCAAGTTATTGAAGTTTTAGCGAGAGAAGGGGTTCCTGTAATTGCACATGCTGGACTCATACCTCCAAAAATTACTTTGACTGGTGGTTACAGGGCGGTTGGAAAATCTTTAAAGGAAGCAAAAGATGTCTGGAATATAGCTAAGAGTTATGAGTCTGCAGGCGCCTTTGCTATTGAACTAGAGGTTATACCTGATAGGCTAGCTAAAGAGATTACCAATAGAACCTCTCTATTTACCATCTCATTAGGTTCTGGAGCTGACTGTGATGCTCAATATCTATTTTCTGCAGATATTTTGGGTGAAAATAAAGATTTTTTTCCTAGGCATGCCAAAAAGTATATAGACCTCTCCAGTGAGTACAAAAGATTGCATAATGAGAGAGTAAGCGCTTATAAAGAATATATTTCAGATGTTGAAGATAAAGTATTTGGTAAAAAAGATTATTCTGTCTCAATCGATGATAATGTTATTGAAGAATTAATTAGTAGTATCAAATAATTTGTTTTATTGTTGAAAGTTTTGTTTTAAATAATCAACCATCACTTTGACCTTTGTTGGAGTATATCTTCGAGACAATCTAACGGCATATAGTGTTTCAGGTTTAACTTGATTATCGATTATCGTTACTAATTTTCCATTTTTTAAATCGTCTTCAATCAAGAATAATGGAAGTGCAGTAATCCCTAAACCATTAATTGCAGCCTCCCTTATGACATCACCATTATTTGCCACAAAGCCAATTCGAGGATCAGAATTTGAACCAAGTCGAGTTTTAAGGTTATTCGATGCTAAGCTATATCCAAGAAAATTATACTTTTGAATATCATTTATAGATTTAGGTTTGCCATGTTTATTGATATAGTCTGGTGAGGCGCAAATTACAATGGGAATTGAGCATAAGGGAGTTGCAATAAGGGATGAATCCTTAATATTTTGAGTAACCCGAAGCGCTATATCTATTCCTTCAGCTTGAAGATCAGTCTGGCTGTCTTCTAGTTTTAAGTTGATGATTATATTTGGATGACTCTTCATGAATGAGGGTAGTACTGGGGATAAGTGTTTTATGCCAAAACTAAGCGGGGCTGCAATTCGTAACTCACCCTTTGCTTCTGCTTTACCTTCCCCAATTCTTTCTTCTGAGATCTCTACGCTTTCTAAGATATTTTTAACATCATCAAGATATTGCTCACCAGCTTCTGTTAGATTTATATTTCTAGTCGTACGATTCAGCAATCTAACACCTAAAGCTGATTCTAGGGTGCTTATGCGACGACTCACAGTTGCAGCGCTTGTGCTCAATCTGTCGGCAGCTAGGTTAAAGCTTCCGGCTTCAACAACAGCCTGATAAGTTTCTAATTCGATTAAAGAGTATTGTTTCATAATATGTAATAGTATTTTCAAATATATATGTTTTATTGCAAATTATAAATGATTATAATTCTTTTTCAATGACTAAGCGCTATTAATCTGCAGAGGCGTTAGTTAATCAGTCGCCAGCACTGAAGTCAAAAGCTGGCAATAATCTAACAATTCAAAGGAAAAAATGATGGATAACGTTAAAAAAGAAAATGGTACGTGTGGTTGTGGTAGATCACCAACTGGAGATTGTATTGGCTGGCATATGTTAACGGAAGAAGAGTATGCGGCAAAAACTGATGCTGACAAAGCGGCGATGTTTGAAAAAAGTGAAAATTAAAGTCTTTTCACAGGCAGCTCCTGTTCAAGGAGCTGCTATTCAAAATAAAGGAGAGAAATGATAGTAATATCAAACTTTGAAGTTACCAAAGGTTACGAGATCTGGAAGAAAGCATTTGAATCTAATGAGGCTATGAGACAAAAACAAAACGTTAAAGTTTTAGCCTATGGCCATGAAAAGGGCAACGAAAGTAATGTGTATACAGTTGTCGAAATGAATTCAATCGAGGACAAGCAATTAAAAGAGCCTAATATGATTGAAAGTAGAGAGAATGCTGGCGTTAATCACGCTTCGTTAAAAATCACATCACTGGTTGAATAAAGGCACTAATCAAAAATAACACAGCTTTTTTTAGAGAGTTTTTTCTATAAATCATAGGAGTAAATTATGAATAAATTAAATAAATATTTAATACCGCTTGTAAAAATTCTTTTGTCGCTGGCCTTTTTAAGTGCAGGCGCGTTTAAAATTATGGGCGATGCGCAAATGGTTGGTATGTATGAGATGATCGGGTGGGGTCAATGGTTCAGGTATGTAACAGGTTTAATCGAAGTTACTGCAGTTGTATTGATATGGCTACCAAATAAACAAGTTTTTGGAGCGGCACTTCTTGTATGCACCATGATTGGAGGTTTTATTACTCACATTGCGTTAAGCATGCCTGGAGCATTTGCACCTGTCTTGCTTGGGGTTTTAGCTGCCTATATTCTTTATTTTTATAGAGATCAGTTAGGCGATTTTGTAAAGAGTTAATTAGTTTTTTTATTAGCCTTCCTTTACTTTAAGGAAGGCTTTTAAATCTAAACCTTTTATCAAATAAGTCGTTAAATATCTAAGGATTTACTATGAATACAAGTGCAAATAAAACGCCAATCTGGAAGAAAGTAGCAATCATCGCAACAATGATGGCGTTTATTGGTGGCCCACTAACAGGTGTAATGACCTACATGAATATTGGCTTGATCGATGGTTTCGCCTTGGCATGGTTAAAGAGTTTTGCCCTATCTATGCTGGTAATGGCACCCGTTGGTATCATTATGATGACTCTGTTCGAAAAGTTAGTTACCAGTCTTTGGCCGAATCTATCCAAGCTCAAAACTAATTTGGTAATTGGTGTCATGATGGCCCTTGTGATGGAATCGGTCATGGTAACTATGACCACCTTAATTAACGTCGGAACTGCTGATATAACAGTCTACTTCAGTGCTTGGACGTTTGCCTTTACCGCAGCCCTGCCACTGGGCTTGACTGTAGGACTTATTATGGCAACCATTATTAAACCACGTATTCAAAAAATTATGCGCAGCTAAAAAATAACTAGGGTTTTGCTTAGATCAAGACAAACTCTCAGAGCAACGATGAATGGATTATAAGTCAATTAGAACTAAAGTCCAAACTTCATTTTTTGTGTGAGGGAGGGTGTATATATCTATCTACGATGTCAAGAGGGGCTCCCCCCGTACCTTCAAAGTCAGTATATATA
>ENA-OWPI01001663-OWPI01001663.1-marine-metagenome-genome-assembly--contig:-NODE-1663-length-23767-cov-6.503672_pt1 | contig 23767 bp, 22 predicted proteins | sample MGYA00238138_ERZ651775 | MGnify/ENA primary metagenome ERZ651775 (study PRJEB26906, sample SAMN06265043) | marine metagenome | isolation source: Helgoland LTER site | place: Germany:Helgoland, sampling...
GAACGCGCGCGGCAAGACTTGCCGGTTGAAGGCAATGCGTTGCCGAAACAGGCAGTAACAGGCAGGTTGAATGCTGAAAGCAGTAGCAGTCTACAAAGCCTGCAAGCCTTGAATAGAGCGAAGACACAAGGCTCGGCCCTGACCACCCAGGTCAATCAACCCCAGCCGGCGCTCAGTAGGGTCGAGCAATCTCCGACTGGCGCCGCGATCGATCCGGGTGATTTGGACGACGGATTAGCAGCGCTTTTGGGACGCCAAGCCGGGTTGAAAGCGGGCCCCCAAGCAGATTTTTCACGATCGCCCTTGATAAACCTTGCGCAAGCTAATTCGACCCCGGATGGCAATCGCGCACAGCCTGTAATCGCGGCGCAGCCTGTTAAGGCGGCTGAGGGCGCAATCTCTCGACAAGATGCGAGCGCGCTCAGCGCGATTTTAGCGATGCCGGGCCTTGCTGAGCAGGCCGGCAAGGCGCCGCCAGCCCATTCCGCGCTTGCCGCCGCGGTGGTGACCCAGGACCGCGCTGCAGATCTTGATCGACGACTGCGGTTACAGGCGCCCTCGATGGGCGATCGCGCGGCTTCAAATGCGTTGACCACAGACGCTCGGCCTTCGAATACCACGTTGAGCTGGCAGACGCCGGATGGATTTGCCGATCTTCTCAAAAAATCAGCCAGCACGACGAGCCAAGTAACCCAAATTTCAGCGTCGATGCCAACGGGACAAGGTCTAAATGCGGCTCAAAGTGGCGGTGCGCCGGTGCTGCCGACGTTGTTGTTAGATGGCAATGCCATGGGCGGCGCATTCAAACTGCCATCTGGGTTTGAGATCTCTGGTGGCACCGCGCAAGGTCAGATGATGACGCCGTTTTCTCAACCGGCTTGGGCTCAGGAGCTGGCGCAACAAGCCAAGTTTATGGTGCGGGATCAATTGCAGTTTGTGGAGCTCAAGTTAAAACCGGCTAATTTAGGCAGCGTTGAAATTGTGCTCAAGCAAGACGATGATCAAACGACCCTAATGTTCTTTGCGAAAAACCCAGCGGTCCGTGAAGCGCTGGAGGCAAGTCTTCAAAAGCTGCAAAAAAGTTTCGATGATGATGGCTTACAACTACAGCAAACAGTTGTCTCGGATCAGTCTTTATCTGAGCACCGTCAACAAGCTGCATCAGAGGCTGAGCAGGATCAAGCAAACGGTTTGAATGGTGCGGGCGCGAGCGGTGATCAGAGCGACATCACGGATCAACAAGCCAAGTTGCTGATTCCTGCGAATGATCAATTGCTCGATCTCTGGGCTTAAGCTCTGGTCTTGAGTTCTGGTCTTGAGTTCTGGTCTTAAGCTCTGGTCGTAAGTTCAGTGCTGAGTACAAAGAAAAAGGGCAGTTCCCCAGCGTTTGATCACCCCGGGCACTCGGGGCTGAAAGCCGAGACCTTGAAATCTCCAGTTCGAGACCCCTGGAGCGCCGGTGTTCCAGCACGCCAAACCCAATTAGTTCACTGTGCCCGCAGCGCTGCCCGCGGAAACCTTTTGGGATCTGAGCGCTGACGGGCGCTTGTGGTTGCGCGGCTTAAGACATCCCAATCGATCGGGTCGGGTCATTGAGCATCTCTTAATTCAACGCGCCAGCCATTAGCACCGCTGAATCCCGCCTGGGCCGTCAAGGCTTTGACGCGACCCTAAAAGGCCCGTCATAAAACTGTCTAATCACCGGTAAATCCGAGTCAAAAAACAGTAAATAACTGATAAATAGGGCTTTTTTTAATTGGCATGCCGGTTGCTTTAATTCAAGCGTAGCAAACGCAGTCACGCGCTTTTAAATGGGAACCCTTACCACAGGGCTGGACCCGTAAGAACGCGCTGACAACGCAGGATCGTCATTGCAACTTGAAGTCAGTATGACGGAATGCCACGCTGACTTGACTTGTCAAACGAGGAGAACGAAGTGAATAAGATGGTCTTAATCGGAGCGATAGTCGGCGCTTTGCTGTTGGGCGGCGGTGGAGCAGCTTTTTATATGACGTCGATGGCGCCGCCTGTCGCGCAAGAGGATCAGGTTGATACCCGCACCAATATCTATGTTGAAGTACCACCGGTTGTTGCCAATTTTGAATACGAAGGCAGCATGCGGTACCTGCAGGTAACGGTAAATCTGCAGACGCGCAACACGGCCTCGGCGACCCTGATGAAAGACAACGCACCGTTGATTCAAGGTGAAATTTTGATGCTCTTGCAGGACTTGGATTTCGGCACCGTTCGAAGCACCGAAGGCAAACGCGCCTTGATCGAGATGATTGATGCCGGTGTTCGGGAATTGTTTAAAAGCGGCGCCGAGCCCTTGGAGCTCGAGCAGGTTGTTTTAACTGGGTTTGTGGTGCAGTAACGATGTCAGACGACGATATTCTTAGCCAGGAAGAAAAAGACGCCTTGATTAAAGGCGTCGAAAGTGGCGATGTGGGCAGCGAAAGCGCTGATCAAGCATCGGGTGACGCTCGGCCGTACAACTTTGCGAATCGCGACTTAAGACTCCTCGATAGCTTGCCGCGCCTACAAACGGTGAGCGAACTCTTTACCACCGCCTCCAGTGATGCCATCGCTAAAATGTTTCGCAGTGAACCAACGGTTGTGGCCGAGCCGATGTCGACTCGGGGTCAACAGGATTTTATTCAGAGCCTGCCGTCGCTTTGCAATATCGCCATTTGTACGCTTGCGCCCTTGCCCGGGAACTGGTTTCTCGTGCTGGACGCTAAATTGCTATACATCTTGGTGGATCGGTATTTTGGCGGCAAGGGCCTTGCGCCAACAACCGCTCGCGCAAAGCACTTTACCGCCATTGAAGATCGGTTAGCGCGCCAAGTATCGGAGCTGTTACTGAAGGAGCTGGGGCTTGCCTTTGAAGACGTGGCAGCACTCACGCCGGCCATCGAAGACATCGAACACAATCCAGAATATCTGACCCTGCCGGTTTCGAATGAGCCGGTGATTCAACTCCGCTTCCAAATCAACTTTGTCGAAGATGCCGGGACTTGTCATGTGGTGATGCCCTACGCGATGTTCGAGACCATTAAAGACAAGCTCAATGTCGCGGTTGAAGTTCAGTCACCAAAACTGAACGAGCAATGGCAGCCCAAAATTCGCGCCAATCTACGGGAAACATCGGTTTTAGTTAGGGCGGAGCTCGATGAGCTCAGGCTCACGGTTCGCCAGATCTTGGATTTGGTACCGGGCGATGTCTTGCCCATTAAGTCGCCGGATAACGTGACAGTGAAAGTGTCAGACCAGACCGTCTTTCTCGGTAAGTTTGGCACGTCCGATGGTCATAACGCCGTCAAGATTACCCAGTCCGGTTTGGAATAACGAATCCCTATTAGGTTCAGAGGAAAATACTATGTCAGATGACACAACCAGCCCACAAAATGTCGAGGCACCTGAGGTCCAGCCAGATCGGGCCGCCTCAGCAAATCGCGAAGCAAATTTGGATGCGATTCTTGATGTACCGGTCACATTGACCCTTGAAATTGGTCGCACGACCCTGCCGATCAAAGAGCTGCTCAGTCTTGGCCAAGGCTCGGTGATTGAGCTTGAGCGCTTGATCGGCGAGCCTCATGACGTGCTGGTAAACGGCACCTTAATTGCCCAGGGCGAGGTGGTTGTCGTGGGGGATCAATTTGGAATTCGATTCACCGATATCGTCAGTCCAGCAGAGCGGGTTAAGAGACTCAAGTAAATGCGGATTCAAGCCCTCACCCGAAAAGCACTTTCCTTTGCAGCATTTGCACTGGGCGCGCTGCTGCCACTGGCCAGTTGGGCGGACGACGCGAGCGCCCCGTTAAATGTGGCGAAAGAAGGCATCTTTACCCCGGCTTATCTTTTGCAGTCTTTTGGTGGCTTGGTGATTGTGATCGCGCTGATCCTAGTGCTCGCGATGGTGTTTCGCCGGTTCGGGGATGCCGGGCTTGGCACGCCAGGCAACATGAAAGTATTGGGCGGGATCTCGGTTGGCCAGCGTGAGCGTTTGGTACTGGTTCAGATCGGGTCAAAGCAGCTGCTAGTCGGGGTGGCGCCAGGCAGTGTCAACCACGTCATGGTCTTTGATGAGCCCCTCGACAATACAACGAATGAGCCCCTGAACCTGAATCCGCTGCTGAAACGGTTTTTGAGTACCGAAAAACCCGAGGCGCAGTCGTGAAAGTATTTTTGATGATCGTGCTTGCTGCCTTGCTGCCGAGCGTTGCTGGCGCGGCAGAGCAGCCCCTCACCTTGCTGACCATGAAGCCAGGCGCAGAAGGCGCGGAAACCTATTCGACCAGCCTGCAGATTTTGATCCTCATGACCTTGCTGAGCATGTTGCCCGCAATCCTCATGACGATGACATCGTTTACCCGAATCATTGTGGTTCTAGCCATCCTGCGACAAGCGATGGGGACCATGCAAACACCGTCTAACCAGATTTTGATTGGTTTGGCCTTGTTTACCTCGCTGTTCATCATGACGCCGGTTTTTGAGAAGGCCTATGAAGGTGGGTTAAAGCCTTATATGAATCAAGAAGTGGATTTTGACACGGGCATGACGGATGGCATCGCGCCGTTTCGAGCCTTCATGCTGAGCCAAGTTAGAGAAACCGATTTGTTGATGTTTACGAGTCTCGCCGAATCCGAAGGCTTTGCGACCGAAGACGATATTCCGCTCTCGGTATTGTTGCCAGCGTTTGTGACCAGTGAACTTAAAACGGCTTTTCAGATTGGCTTTTTAATCTTTATCCCATTTCTGGTGATCGATTTAGTCGTGGCCAGCGTGCTGATGTCCATGGGGATGATGATGCTGTCGCCCATGCTGATCTCGCTGCCCTTTAAAATTATGTTGTTTGTCTTGGTGGACGGCTGGACGTTGGTCATCGGGACCATCACCGCCAGTTTTTACAGTTAATGAACATCGTAGCCGCGGCGAGCGGTGCAGCCCACCACGAACCCGTTTTTTTGCACGCACTCAGTAAGGATCAAAAATCATGATGACGCCAGAAGTTGTAATGGACTTAGGTCAAGACGCGCTGATGATGACGATGATGCTGGCGGGCCCCTTGTTGCTGGCCGCTTTAGCCGTCGGGCTTTTTGTCGGGATCTTCCAGGCAGCAACCCAGATCCAAGAAATGACCTTGAGTTTCATTCCAAAGCTCGGCGCGCTGGTTGTGGCGCTGTTGATTGGCGGACCCTGGATGATCAAAACGTTGGTGGACTTCACCCTTGAACTGTTCAATAAGATTCCAGGACTGGTTGGTTAGTCATGACGCTGACGCCTGAACAATTGATCGGCTTTGTTAATATGGTGTTCTGGCCCTTTGTTCGGATCACCGCACTTTTGATGGCCTCTCCCTTGTTTGGCGCGCGGACGTTTCCGGTTCGCCAGAGAATTATATTGGGGATGCTGGTTGCGATTTTAATCTCACCGCTTTTGCCCGCCGTGCCGGCGATCCAAGCCTTCAGCGCGGAAGGGATGCTCATTACGGCGCAACAAGTGGTTATTGGCGTTGCCATGGGGTTTATTTTACAGATGGTGTTCGGCGCGCTCGTCGTCGGGGGGCAAGCCATCGCCACCAGTATGGGGCTTGGCTTTGCCGCAACGATTGATCCTCAAAATGGGGTCCAGGTGCCGGTGATCAGTCAGTTCTTCTTAATCTTGGCAACCCTCGTTTTCCTTGCACTGAATGGCCACCTGGTTCTGATCGAGACGATCGTTGAAAGTTTTTACCTGTGGCCGATTGGGTCGGGTCCACTACCTGAAAATTTACCGATGCATACCGTTACCTGGATTGCAGAAGTGTTTAAAGGCGCGTTATTGATCGCTTTGCCGGCAGTCGCTGCAATTCTTTTAGTAAATCTTGCCTTTGGCGTCATGACCCGAGCAGCGCCCCAGATCAACATTTTTGCCGTGGGTTTCCCCATTACCATTATTGCTGGTTTTATCATGATCATGCTGAGTTTGCCGGTCTTTTTGCCGCAGTTTGCAGCCTTGCTCGAAGCCGGGTTCTTACAAATGCTGGTGATTTTGGAGTAAGGCATGGCTGAAGATACTTCCCAAGAAAAAACAGAAGAACCCACCGAGCGCCGGCTTGAAGACTCCCGTAAGAAGGGCCAAACCGCGCGATCGAAAGAACTCAATATTCTGCTGAGTTTGATGGCAGCCTCGATTGGCATGGTGTTTTTGGGTCAATACCTGATGACCGATCTGCACGCATTAATGACGCAAGGGCTCGCCTTTGAGCCTTCCCGAATTCGCAATTCGGATCAGATGTTTGAGGCAATTCGCACCCAGGCGGCCCTCGGCTTATCGGCGATTTTCCCGTTTCTAGCCCTGTTGGTGTTCTCTGCTTTTCTAGGCCCAGTCGCCTTGGGCGGGTTGGTTTTTAGCTTTGAGGCCCTAGCGCCAAAGCTGGAAAAAATCAGCCCGATGAAAGGCCTCGTGCGAATGTTTGGCGTTCAAAGTTTGATGGAGCTGATCAAAGCCTTATGTAAGTTCCTGTTGGTCGCAACCGCGGCAATCCTGATTATTTATTACTCGATGAATACGATTATTGGTCTTGGGTATATGAGTTTTTTTGCCGCCCTGGCCAGCACTGGCGATTTGCTGATGTGGTCGTTTATCGGTTTTAGTTCGGTGCTGATTTTTGTGGCCAGTATTGATGTGCCCTTCCAACTTTGGAATCACAACAAACAGCTCAAGATGACGATGCAAGAAGTCAAAGATGAAATGAAGGAAAGCGAAGGTCGCCCGGAAGTGAAAAGCCAGATTCGCCGGATGCAACGTCAGCTTTCTGAGCAGCGCATGATGGATTCGGTGCCCATGGCGGACGTCATCATCACCAACCCGACCCACTATGCCGTGGCGCTTAAATATGACCAAGAAGGCGTTGGCGCCCCACGGGTTGTTGCCAAGGGCCAAGATTTTATGGCGCTAAAAATTCGAGAAGTAGCAGAAGCCAATAATGTGCCGATTTTTGAAGCCCCGCCATTAGCGCGAGCGCTGCACGGCATGGTTGAGATCGGTCATGAAATACCCGGCGATCTGTTTAAAGCCGTGGCTCAGGTTTTGGCCTATATCTTCCAATTAAAGACGGTGGGTCAGCAAACACCCGTTAAACCGGTTGCGCCCAGTTATTTCGACGTGCCCGACAAGTATAGAGGTGAAGTGGTATGACAATGAATGCCCCGCAATCAACCCAAGCGGTTGATCTGTCGAATATGGTTCGAGCCGTTGGGCTCGGAACCCCGATCTTAATCTTATTGCTGCTGGCGATGATGGTCTTGCCCCTGCCGCCACTGGCGCTGGATTTACTCTTTACCTTCAATATTGCGTTATCGCTGATGGTGCTGTTGGCGGCGGTGTACGCCTTGCGGCCGCTTGATTTTGCAGTCTTTCCAACCATTCTGCTGATCGCGACCTTGCTGAGGTTAGCCTTGAATCTCGCATCAACTCGGGTTGTGTTGCTCGAAGGGCACACCGGCACCGATGCGGCCGGGCAGGTGATCAAGGCGTTTGGCGAATTTGTTGTGGGCGGCAATTATGCCGTCGGTTTGGTCGTCTTTGCCATTTTAGTCATCATAAATTTTGTCGTGGTGACGAAAGGCGCCGGCCGGGTCTCAGAAGTATCGGCACGATTTACCTTGGACGCGATGCCCGGTAAACAGATGGCCATTGATGCCGATATGAACGCAGGGGTGTTATCCCAAGAAGAAGCTCGCGTTCGCCGAGCCGATGTTGCCAGAGAAGCCGACTTTTATGGGTCGATGGATGGTGCCTCCAAATTTGTTCGGGGTGACGCCATTGCCGGACTATTAATTCTATTTATTAACATCATTGGCGGCCTGGTCATCGGGATGGCGCAGCATGATTTATCCCTCAGCGTTGCGGCAGAAAATTACATTCTGTTGACGATCGGCGATGGCCTGGTCGCGCAGATTCCATCACTGCTGCTCTCAACCGCGACCGCCATTGTGGTCACCCGGGTATCGGATTCATCCGAGATGGGCGATCAGATTTTGAGTCAGCTGTTGAGCTCCAGTAAGTCGCTTTACATTACGGCCGCAGTTATCGGCTCTTTGGGTCTCGTGCCCGGCATGCCGAACTTTGTATTCTTGAGTATCGCCGCGGCGTTAGTCGGACTGGGCATGTTCTTAACCCAGTCCCGCACGGAAACCACCGAGCGCGCTGAGGCGGCAACCCTCGAGGCCTTACCCGCGCCCAAACCGGTCGATGAAGAGTTGAGTTGGGATGATGTGCCGCAAACGGACATGATTTCGTTGGAAGTAGGGTATCGCTTGATTTCCTTGGTGGATAAAGCCCAGGGCGGCGAGCTCCTTGGCCGAATCCGCAGTGTTCGTAAGAAGCTCTCTCAAGACCTTGGGTTCTTGCTGCAATCGGTTCATATCCGGGACAACTTGGATCTGGATCCAAACCACTACCAAATTCAAGTCATGGGTGTGCCGGTTGCCAACGGCGTGATTTACCCGGGTAAAGAAATGGCGATTAACCCCGGCCAAGTGTTTGGAGAGCTCAATGGTATTGCGGCGAAGGATCCAACGTTTGGTCTTGATACGGTCTGGATTGAGCCGGCGCAGCGTGAAGAGGCGCAATCCCTAGGTTATACCGTCGTGGATGCTGGCACTGTGATCGCAACCCATTTGAGCCAAATCCTGAAGGACCATGCACATGAGTTCCTGGGCCACGATGAAGTGCAGCAGCTTTTGGACAATCTGGCCAAGTCTGCGCCCAAGTTGGTTGAGTCCCTGGTGCCCAATTTATTGAGCTTAGGCGCGGTCCTTAAAGTGATGCAAAACCTGTTGGCTGAACAGGTGCCGATTAAGGATGTTCGCTCGATCGCCGAGGCTTTGGCGGATGGGGCCTTGAAGAGTCAAGATCCTGACGCGTTAACGACGGGCGTTCGAATTGCACTGTCCAGAACAATTTATGAGCAAATCAATGGGTTAGCGCCCGAGCTCGAAGTTTTGTCCCTTGAGCCAAGGTTGGAACAGATGTTGCAAGATGCAGTAAGAGGTCAACAACAATCGATGGGGCTCGAGCCAGGATTGGCAGAGCAAATGTTGCAACAGATTAACGAAGGCGTGATTCAAATGGAGAACCAAGGTAAGCCCGCCGTGTTACTGGTTGCATCAACCATTCGGCTTTGGTTGGCGAGTTTGGTGAAGAGTAACAATAAAGGCTTGCATGTGTTGGCGTACGACGAAATACCCGCAGAAAAACGCATACGAGTGGTTGGAACGGTTGGTAATGCGCAGGCAGCTTAGCGCCTAACGGTTTGGAGAAAGATATGGAAATTAAACGATTTTTAGCAGACGACGTGCGGGAAGGAATGCTCAGTGTTCGCAGCCTGTTAGGCCCTGAGGCCGTCATTCTATCGAATCGGCGGGTCGGTCAAAAGATTGAGATCCTGGCGACCAATCAGTTCGATGCGGATGCGCTAGAGGTCTCGGATGTGACGAAAAAATCAAAGGTTGAGGTTTCGGACTTTGGCAGCGCAAGCCAGCGCGCAAGGGTTGCGCCGATCGCGCCTGAGCGTCCGCGCGAAATAGCGCCCAGGGCGGAAGCGCCCGCGACTGTGTTGGCTGAAGGATCAGCAGGGTTGACGAATCAGGTCGGCATTGATGCCGGGGCTGAGCAGCGTATGGCCGATCCAGAGCCGGCTGCGGCGAGCGTCAGCTTGTCGGATCGGGTGCTGGGCTTGGGCGAGCGTTTGCCGGGGCAGGGTCCAAAAACCGTCGAGCCGCGGCAAGGTGTTGCCGCGCCGAAGCTACAAGAGATTTCTGGTCTTGGTACCGAGACCCTAAACGGCTTACAGCGCGAGCTGGGCAACCTTAAAACCTTGTTGGTCGGTGAGTTGGCCAAATTGCGTGCGGAGCGATCGGGTTCGCAAGCATCGGTGACCCAAGCCAGACTGCGATTGTCTGAACTTGGTTTAAATCCTTTTAGTTTAGATCAGCTGATGGGTGATTTTGATGCGCCGCGTTTTGAAGCCTCTGAATCGGCCTTAAACCAGTGGCAGCAATTGTTAGAACTTGTCGGCTCGCAATTAAAGTCGGTGGATGAGGAAGTGATTGATGCAGGCGGCGTATTCGCCGTTATCGGCACCACGGGTGTGGGCAAGACCACAACGGTTGCCAAACTCGCGGCGCGCTATGCGCTCAAGCACGGCCGAGAGTCGGTCGCCTTGATTACAACCGATGCGTTTAAGATGGGCGGTCAAGATCAGTTGCTGACTTTTGGAAAATTGCTCAACATCCCGGTGGAAGTTGCCGTTGATGCCGAACAGCTGACCAATGCGTTAAAGCGCGCCATGGACAAGAAGCTTGTGCTCATCGATTCGGCAGGGATGAGTGAGCGCGATATCAAGCTGAACCGTCATTTAAGCCGGATCAAAATGCACGACGCCTACCCGAAGAACATCCTCATCGTATCGGCGACCAGTCAGTTAGGGTTAGCCGAGCAGGTGATCAGTCAGTATGATCATGCCAAGGTTCATGCGGCTATTTTGACGAAAACCGATGAGGCGATTAATTTGGGATCCGGGTTATCAACTTTGTTAAAGTCCCAGTTACCCCTGGCCTACAGCTGTCATGGGCAGGGTTTGTCGGATATTCGATTGGCTAAAATCACATCACTATTGGCAGATGCGTTTGCTATGATGAAGATGGCGCAAGTTGCTGAACCCACAACCGATAGGGACGAACAAATTCATGCCTGATCCAGTTCGAGTCATCGCCGTTACCAGCGGTAAGGGCGGTGTCGGAAAGACCAACATCTCGGTCAACCTGGCCGCATCGTTATCGCTTGCGGGTCAGCGAGTCATGTTGATGGATGCAGACCTTGGGCTCGCCAATGTTGATGTGTTGCTCGGCCTTGAGCCGCATTTTGATCTGCAGCATGTCATCAGTGGCGAGAAGTCACTGGATGAGATCATTGTCCAGGGTCCACTCGGAATACATGTGGTACCGGCGAGCTCCGGGGTTGAGAAAATGGCGGAGCTGACGAGTGTTGAGCACGCGAGTTTGATTGCCGCGTTTAGTGAGCTCAAGCAGCCTATTGATGTTTTGATTGTTGATACGGCAGCGGGCATTGCCGATGGCGTCGTGTCGTTTGCCAAAGCCTGTCAGGAAGTGATTGTGGTGGTGTGTGATGAACCCACGTCCCTGACCGATGCCTACGCTTTGATTAAAGTCCTATCCATGCGGCATGGCATTAAGCAGTTTCAGATTCTGGCGAATATGGTGAAGGATGAAAGTCAGGGCCTGAATCTATATGAGAAGTTATTGAACACGACCGACCGGTTCTTAGAGGTTGGCCTTAAGTATTTAGGCGCTGTGCCATTTGATGAACAGTTAAGACAATCTGTTCGAGCGCAAAAGCCGGTGATTGAAGCCTATCCGCGCAGCCCTGCCGCCAAAGCCCTAGTGCGCATCGGTGAAAAAATTAATCGGTGGCCCTTGCCAGATCAGGCAACGGGTTACCTTCAGTTCTTTGTTGAGCGCTTGCTCGCGGCGGCGGGTTCAACCGCGAAGCCGGTCGCGGCAGATTAGTCATGAACGCAGCCTCGGTCTACGCCAGTCAGCAGAATTTGCAGCAAAATGAAAAGATTGCCGCACATTTGCCGTTGGTCAAGCGGATCGCGCTGCATCTGTTAGCAAGACTGCCGAGCAGTGTTGAGCTGGATGATTTACAACAGTCAGGTCTCTTGGGTTTGTTGAGCGCCGTTCGGAGTTTTTCACCGGACCAGGGCGCGAGTTTTGAAACCTATGCGGGGATTCGCATTAAAGGCGCCATGCTGGATGAACTTCGAAAGCTGTCTTGGGCGCCCAGGTCGGTCAATGAAAAAAGCCGAAGGCTGGCGGCAGCCGTTCGAGCGGTTGAAAGTCGAAATGGTGGTCAAGCCTCGGATCAGGAGATCGCGGTCGAGTTGTCGGTTTCTTTGGATGAGTATCATGCGCTGCTGCACGAAACAGCAAGTTGTCAGCTGGTCCTGCTGGAGGACAGCCACGAAGAAGCGCTTCAAGAGTTGGACGCAGGCCCCGAGGCGATTATGCAGGATGATCGGTTCAAGGCAGCGCTGATGGGCTGTATTGATCAATTGCCCGAGAAAGAAAAGCTCATGATGGCGTTGTATTACCAAGAAGATTTGAACCTGAAGGAGATTGGCCAAGTTTTAGACGTGAGCGAGTCTCGGGTGAGTCAAATTCACTCTCAGGCGTTAACCCGCATTCGTGCGAAGATGGTGGATTGGACATGAAAGCCGGTACAGAGACTGTGGGCGAGAGGAATGTGAACTAATGGATCTCATGACAATATTAGGCATCATCATTGGGTTGGGTGCCGTATTTGGTGGCTATGTGGGTGAGGGCGGCGACCCGGTTTGGGTGCTATTGCATCCCTTCGCTTGGATTATTGTGTTTGGCGGCGCCCTTGGGTGCGGCCTGATTGGCCTGCCGATGGCGCATGGCAAGCATGTTTTGAAAACGACTCCGAAGTTATTTATGCCGCCCAAACTCAATCCAGGCGAGATGATCGATAAAATGGTCGACTGGGCGCAGATCGCGCGACGAGAAGGCTTGCTGGGGCTTGAAGGCGTTTCGGAAACAGAAGACAACCCGTTTGCGCGTAAGGGGCTGCGGATGTTGGTTGACGGGCGCGAGCCCGAGGCCATTCGAAAAATTTTAGAGATTGAACTAGAAACCGTTGAAACCATGGACGTTGCTGCCTCAAAGTTTTACGGCGAGATGGGGGGATATGCCCCGACCATCGGGATTATCGGCGCCGTACTGGCGCTGATCGTTGTGATGGGGGACCTAAGTGACCCGAACGCAGTGGGTAAAGGGATTGCGACCGCCTTCTGCGCAACCGTTTATGCGCTGTTGTTAGCGAATCTGATTTTTCTGCCTTGGGGCAACAAGCTGAAAATCATCGCCCAGGAAGAAGCGCAATTTCGATTTATGATTGTTGAAGGCCTGGTGCTGATTGCCTCTGGCGAAAACCCCCGTAATCTCGAAGATCAATTAAGAAGTTATGCGACGTAACTCGAGGTAGGTCAGGATGGGCAGAAAGAAAAAACCCGAAGAGCATGTCAACCACGAACGGTGGATGGTGTCTTACGCGGATTTCATTACCCTTTTGTTTGCCTTTTTCGTGATGATGTACTCCATCTCCATCGTCAACACCGGTAAGTTCAAGGTGCTGTCTGAGTCGCTCACCGCGGCTTTTACCGACCCCGCGCGATCGCTGGAACCCATTCAGGTGGGTGACCTCGTTCGCGCGCCGGCTGAAATGCAGGATCAGTCCTTTGCAGATCCGCAGCCGAAACCCATTCGTCCTGTTGAAATGCGGCAGATGGCGAAGTTGGTCGATGTGGACCCAGTGCTGCTGGATAAAGCCAGTAAGCAACTCGATGAGATTCAGGAGCGGGTCGAAACCGCGATGGCCGAGATGATTGATCAAGGCGCCATCACGGTGCAGCGTAGCGAGTATTGGATCGAGATTGAAATGAACTCCTCGGTCCTGTTTGAAAGTGGTTCCTCGATATTGTATCCGCGGGTGGTGCCGATCCTGACCCAATTGGGCCGAGTGATGATTGATTTTCCGAACCATGTGCATGTCGAGGGCTATACCGACACGGTGCCCATTAATACCGAGATGTTCCCCTCTAATTGGGAGCTCTCAGGCAGTCGGGCAGCAACGGTTGTGCGCTTGTTTGAATTTACCGGCGTGAAGCCGGACCGGTTGGCGGCCATTGGTTACGGCGAATATTATCCGGTTGCGGAGAATACCAATGCAGAAGGCCGCGCGCGTAATCGTCGAGTGGTTGCCGTCGTACTCGCTGAAATCGGCGAAAAGATTGACGCGACCATAGAAAAGTTTGAAAAAGCTAAGAATAGCGGCGGACCGGCGGGCTGACCCCGTTGTTCAGTGCACGTAACCCTGGGGGGTAGTAGCGCCCTCAGCTGCAGAGCCTTCAGCGTTAAACAACCTTCAGCGTTAAACAACCTTCAGCGTTAAACCACCTTCAGCGATAAAGCGCCCTCAGTTGTCGAGCGGCAATCAATGAAATGCCCTTACCGATGCCGCGAGGCGCAAGATAATCCGGTGCCTAATGGATCAACAGCTTCGCCAAAGCCTTGTCGCCAATAGCGCCAAGCGCTACCAGAGATCGTATTTTTGAATCTCGGCGCGGCCAACGACCATGTGATGCACTTCATCGGGCCCGTCTGCAAAACGCAGGTGCCGCATGTCGGCGTACATGCCAGCTAAGGGCGACCACTGTGAAATACCGGTTGCGCCATGCATTTGAATGGCTTGGTCGATGATCAGGCACACCTTCTCGGGCACCATCGCTTTCACGGCACTCACGTAAACCCGGGCTTCTTTATTGCCCAAGACGTCCATTGCTTTGGCGGCTTGCAGAACCATGAGCTTCATGGCGTCAATTTCGATTCGAGCCCGCGCGATCAACTCAAGGTTCTTACCGAGTTTGGCAATGGGCTTTCCAAATGCGACCCGAGTGGCTGAGCGTTTGACCATCAGCTCTAACGCTTTTTCCGCTTTGCCGATACTGCGCATGCAGTGATGAATTCGGCCGGGTCCGAGCCGGACCTGGGAGATTTCAAAGCCGCGACCTTCACCCAATAGAATGTTTTCCTTCGGCACGCGGACATTGTTAAAGCGAATGTGCATGTGGCCGCGGGGCGCGTGATCGGCGCCAAACACTTGCATGCCTTCGAGAATCTCGACGCCGGGTGTGTCTTTCGGCACCAGAATTTGCGATTGCTGACGGCTAGGGGCTGCATTGGGGTCGGTTTTGACCATCACAATCATAATCTTGCAGCGCGGGTCCCCGGCGCCAGAGATATAAAATTTTTCGCCATTGATGACCCAGTCATCCCCGTCGAGCACCGCGCTGGTGCTGATGTTCTTGGCATCGGATGAGGGCAGGTTCGGCTCGGTCATCGCATAAGCTGAGCGGATATCGCCGTTTAAAAGCGGCTTTAACCACTGCTCTTTTTGCTCTGGCGTGCCAACCCGTTCGAGCACCTCCATGTTGCCCGTGTCCGGGGCGCTACAGTTTAGGGTCTCAGACGCCAGTGGGTATTTACCCAGCTCGGACGCGATATAGGCGTAATCGAGATTGGTTAGGCCGTCGCCAATCTCGGAATCGGGCAAGAAGAAATTCCAAAGGCCGGAGTCTTTTGCTTTTTGTTTGGCGCCATCAAGCAGTTCGAGCTGTCTGGGATGCCAAGACCAACGATCCGTCTTTTCTTTTTCGAGGGCCTGAAATTCTTCCGTGATCGGCTCAACATTATCAGCAATGTGTTTGGTCACGGCGTCCATAAGCGGTTGTGCTTCGGCGGACATGGCAAGGGTGTACAGATCGTTAGCAATATCAGGCATGCTATAACTCCAAAAAATTGATAAGCCTGATCAAACCACGGTAACTTGCAGCAGCGCAAGCAAGACCACAGTAATTGATACCTTTATATGCACCTTAGTGATTCAAGGCATGTCAGGTGGACAAAAAAAGGGGCGTCGCGGCACTACTCAGCTGGTGTCAAGCGATCCTACCGGTTGCTGAGTCCGCCATGCTCGCAAGGAGCGGGTTAAAGCGGTCAGCCCGCTGCCCGAGCGGGTCAATTCAGATTCGCGATTAAGGTAAAGATGAAGATGAAGATGAAGATGAGGATCAACCAACAAGTTCAACGAACAAGATCAAACTAGGAGTTAACAATGTTCAACAATTTATTTGATATCCGCGGCAAGATCGCGCTGGTCACAGGCGGCTCCCGCGGTATCGGCGAGATGATCGCTGCCGGCTTTTTAGCCAACGGCGCGAAGGTCTACATTAGTTCTCGTAAGGCTGATGCGTGTGCGGCAACGGCTGAACGCCTTCAGGCGGCCTATGGCGGTGAATGCATCGCAATTCCGGCCAATCTTGCGGATGTTGAAGGCTGTCAGCAGTTGGCCGACACACTCAGCGCGCGCGAGGCGCGACTCGATATCCTGGTCAATAATGCGGGGGTGTCGTGGGGCGCGCCGCTGGATGAGTTTCCGGAATTGGGCTGGGATAAAGTGATGGACACCAACGTAAAAGGTGTTTTTTTTCTAACCCAGAAATTACTGCCCTTGCTGCGGGCCTCGGGTACGGCCGAGAACCCAGCACGAGTGGTGAACGTCGGCTCAATTGATGGCATTAAAAACCCGGTGTTTGAAACCTTTTCCTATGGCCCGTCAAAAGCGGCCTTGCATCATTTGACCCGGGGCCTTGCCCAGCACCTTGCGCCGCAACATATTATCGTCAACGCCATTGCGCCCGGCCCCTTTCCAACTTGGATGCTGAGTACCGGTGTTGGGGGTGGTGGTGACACGGATATCGACTGGAGTAGTGTTGCAAACAACAACCCTCGGGGCCGGGTGGGCACGCCCGAAGACATCGCTGGGCTTTCGATCTTTCTGTGCTCTAGAGCGGGCGCCTTCACGATCGGAGAAGTGATTAGCTGTGATGGCGGGGTCGCTTACGCAACCTAACTTAGGGCGGTGCGCTCACGGCGCGCAAGAGACCGACAAGTCCGAGTAACAGATCGCTGGTTTATGCTGTGTATATTGGTGCTGTTCACTCATAGTGAGGGAAGAACTTACCGCAGTCCAGTCACACTCCAGTCAACGGGGTCCGCCCATCTGATTGGAGTCAGATCGGTCAAGCATGTTTATTACCCAACGCCGTGAAAATTCGCTGGTGAGTTTGCAATTATCGACTTTTGTTGCCGGCCTTAAACTCTCCTTCGAGTTGCTTTTACGATTTTACGATTTATTCTGGCACCGTAAAATTGGCAGTTAGGTCGGCTCGCGGATTCAGGTTGCAATAGACCCGGCACCGCGGCTAGTTTTTATGAGAGCGGTCCATTAGAGTAAAAGTTAGACTGATACCGAGGAGTTTTTGCAGATCGTTTTGGGTTGAGTATTGCCCTAAGTAAGTAGAAGGACGATGCGCCAACAGCGGCCGCTCTAAAAGATGCAGGTGTTAAGCTTGTCGCTGCGGGTTAGGATCGGTGAATAAATCGAAAGGAAGTTACATGCTCAACGAAAAAGTTGTATTGATAACGGGTGGCACGGGTTCATTTGGTAAACACTTTGTTGAAACAATTTTGGTTCGATATCCGCTTGTCAGGAAAATAATCATATTTTCTCGTGATGAGTTAAAGCAATATGAGCTTCAACAAAAGTACCCGCAGCATAGTTATCCCCAGTTAAGATTTTTTATTGGGGATGTTCGTGACGAAAAAAGATTAATTCAAGCATGTGAGGACGTCGATGTGATTATCCATGCCGCCGCGATCAAGCAGGTAGACACTGCCGAATACAACCCGACAGAATGTATCAAAACAAACGTTAACGGCGCTGAAAATGTTATCAATGCCGCAATGCATTGTGGCGTCAGCAACGTGGTCGCGCTCTCGACGGATAAGGCCTGTGCGCCCATCAATCTGTATGGCGCCACTAAATTAGTGTCTGATAAATTATTCTCAGCAGCGAATAATTTCAAGGGATCCAAGGATATAAAATTTAGTGTTGTTCGGTACGGTAACGTGATGGGATCAAGGGGTTCTGTCATACCCTTTTTCTTATCAAAGAAGAACGAGGGGGTGTTACCGATCACGCATGAAGAGATGACCCGCTTTAATATTTCGCTTCAAGACGGAGTGGATATGGTGATGTATGCCTTAGGCCATCATTTGGGAGGCGAAATATTTGTTCCTAAAATCCCATCATATAGAATTTTGGATGTTGCTAAGGCGGTAGCGCCTGAGTGTGAAGTAAAGATCGTCGGTATTCGAGCAGGCGAAAAATTACATGAAGAGATGATAACGGACACTGATTCTTTAAATACGATCGACCTTGGAAAATATTACGCGATATTGCCATCAGTCTCTTATATTTATACTGAAAATGATTTTTTAAGGCATCATCAGGCCTCTAAAGTGCCATTTGGGTTCAGATACAATTCCGGTACGAATACGCAATGGGAGACTGTAGCGTCACTCCAAAACAAGATTGAAGCCTATGTTTCTTCGAATCTGGGTCAGTGATTAAGTCTATGATCCCATATGGTTGCCAAGATATTGATCAATCCGACATTGACGCGGTTATTGAGGTTCTGAAATCGGATTTTCTGACACAAGGACCGAAGGTTCCTTTATTCGAGAAAGTGGTTTCCGAAAAGGTGGGCGCGGCTTATGCTGTAGCGACCAACAGCGCCACCAGTGCCCTTCATATAGCCTGCCTTGCGCTTGAGGTAGGAAGCGGAGATTGGTTGTGGACCACGCCAAATACGTTCGTCGCATCGGCTAATTGCGGTCTGTATTGCGGAGCGCAAATCGATTTTGTTGACATAGACCCTTTGACTTTTAATTTATGTACTAGCGCACTTGAGCAAAAATTAATAAAAGCCGGCACCGAGGATCGGTTGCCGAAAGTCCTTGTGGCGGTTCATTTGAGTGGGCAGTCATGTGATATGGCGCGCATTCATGCGCTCTCGCAGATTTATGGGTTTAAAGTAATAGAAGACGCATCCCACGCCATCGGTGGGAAATACAAGGAACAGTATGTAGGGTGCGGCCAGTTCAGTGATATTACGGTTTTCAGTTTTCATCCGGTAAAAATCGTAACGACGGCGGAGGGAGGGATGGCCGTAACAAATTGTCATGAATTATCGGAGAAAATGGCATTGTACCGAAGTCACGGAATCACACGTAATCCTGAGATGATGACGAAAAGCTCCGATGGCCCTTGGTATTACGAGCAAATTGGTCTTGGATTTAATTATCGGATGACCGAGCTTCAAGCGGCGTTAGGGATAAGTCAAATGACCCGAATCGATGCGTTCGTCGCTAAACGGCATGAAATTAAAGCAATTTATGATGAGGGTCTCTCAGGCCTTCCCATCCAGCTTCCGTTGCAGCATCCCGATGGGTACTCGGCAATGCACCTTTACATCATCCGCCTAAAACTGTCTGAGCTCAGAAAAACGCGGCGTCAGATTTTTGAAGCCCTGCGGAGCGATGGCATCGGCGTCAATGTCCACTACATCCCTGTTCATACACAGCCTTTTTTTAAAGCGATGGGCTTTAAAGAGCATGACTTTCCTGAGAGTGTTCGGTGCTACCGTGAATCAATTAGTTTGCCTATGTTCCCGTCGCTCACGAAAGCAAATCAAACTGCGGTCATAACGGCCCTTCATAGAGTTTTAACTTGATGAAGGTCGCGATCATCCCAGCGCGAGGCGGTAGTAAGCGCATCCCGCGAAAAAACATCCGTGACTTTTGTGGCAAGCCGATGATCGCGTATTCAATCGAAGCAGCCATCTTATCGGGCTGTTTTGATAAGGTTTTAGTCTCAACTGACGATCCTGAAATTGCTGCTGTCTCAAAACAGTATGGTGCTGAGGTGCCCTTTATTCGACCGAGCGAAATTGCAAACGACTTTGCCACAACAACGGAAGTTGTTCGTCACGCGCTTAACTGGTGTGAGGCGCAGTCTTGGGGGGTGGAAATTGCATGTTGTATCTACGCGACGGCACCGTTCATCGATAAAGCAGATCTTCTTCTGGGTTACGACGCGCTTATTAAGCAGGACGTGGCGTATGTATTTAGCGCATCATCTTACCCGTTCCCGATTCAGCGGGCTTTGGCGTTAGACGCCGATGGCCGAGTCTCAATGATTCAACCAGAATATTTAAAAACAAGATCGCAAGACTTAAAAGAGTGCTACCACGATGCAGGCCAATTCTATTGGGGCCGCAAAGCGGCATTTTTGAACGATGAACCAATTTTTTCTGATCATTCTCGGATGATTCTCATTCCACGTGATCGCGTTCAAGACATAGATACGCAAGAGGATTGGAACTTCGCGGAGCTTTTATTTCGAGCAACCAAATAACGGATTGTTTTGTGAAAATAGTGTTCAGAGTGGATGCATCGATTTGGATTGGTGGTGGCCATGTTATGCGATGTTTAGCGCTTGCTCAGGCCCTCAAGCCGGCAATAGAGAGCGTTAAGTTTGCGTGTTTGCCTCAGAATGGCGATCTTATTCAGTTAATTCAAAGCAGAGGGTTTCAGGTCTGTGTGTTAAATACCCCTGCTTGGATAATCACGCCTGAAAACGACACCGATTATGCTGCTTGGCTTCAGAGGAGTCAGGAGGACGATGTTGCCGATTTCATAAAAGTAGTGGGTCATGCAGATTTGGTCGTTACGGATCACTATGCGATCGATGCTGCGTGGCAAAAAGCGATCAGGCAAGCATTCCGGTGCAAAATTGTAGTGATTGACGATTTTGTTCGAAACCACGAGGCGGATTTAATTGTTGATCAAACTTTGGGACGAAGCCGGACTGCCTATGATGGCGCAAGTAGGGTTTTAGCTGGTTCGCATTACGCGCTTTTAGCCGGTACGTTCGCACGGAATCATGAGATCGCGCTGGATAGCGCTGCTCGTTCGGGACGTCCAAAGGTGTTGGTCTACTTTGGTGCGATAGACGCTCACAATATGTGTCTACGTGTTTTGGAGGTTTTGACGCCCATTATCGATGCTGCCTTTACGGTCGTATTAGGTAAAGCCGCGCTGCATTACGATGTCATTAGAAACTGGGCTTTAGAGCGAGACGATGTCGAACATCTAGAGTTCGTCAATGATATGGCGGAGCTTATCCTAAAACACGATTTTGCGGTTGGAGCGCCAGGAACCTCGAGTTGGGAAAGAGCCTGTTTAGGCTTGCCAAGTGTCGTCATCCCAATAGCCGATAATCAGGCTGAGAATGGTCGGAAATTAGTTGCATTCGATGCGGCGATCTCGGTCGACAAGGGGTGTCTAGACGCTGAGCTAGTATCTGCAGTCCAGAAACTGATGAAAAATAGGGTTGATTATGCGGCGTCGAACTTAGCGATTTGTGACGGACGTGGTGCGGTAAGGGTCGCAATCGAAATTGAAAGTTTGCTAGATCAAAATGACACTGCAAGTGTTGGTCTTGAGCGGGCTACTGAGGCTGATATTGACTATGTTCATCGCCTGCAATCTGCGCCAACCACTCGAAAATATGCTTTAAATTCAGAAATTCCGAGCTGGCCCGAACACAAAGTGTGGATGACTTCTAAGCTAAAAGTAACCACGGACTACTTTTATATCATTAGGAAAGGGCAGGGCAACACGCCCTGTGGTGTCTTGAGGTTAGATCGTCGTGCTAATGGGGGATATACCGTTTCGATTTACATAGATCCTGACTATTATTCGCAAGGAATTGGTCGTTCCGCTCTAGCGATTATTGATAGAGTCTTCCCCGACTGTGATCTTTATGCATTTGTAATGGAAGCCAATGTTGCCTCACAAAAACTGTTTCTAAAAGCTGGTTATGAAAGGATGGCTAAAGAATACTTTATCCGTAAGCGAAAAATTGGGAGCTAGCATGAAGGACTATATTGAAATAAACGATAGGCGAATTGGATCGTCTTATTCGCCTTACGTTATCGCCGAGCTTTCTGCTAATCACAATGGCGACATCAATCGTGCATATCGAATAATGGAAGCGGCGAAGGCTGCCGGTGCTGATGCTATAAAGCTTCAAACCTATACTCAAGATACGATTACCATAGATTGTGATGGTGAAGCGTTCCAAATCCATGGTGGCCTTTGGGACGGGAAATCCTTATACGAGCTCTATAAAGAGGCGCACATGCCTTGGGATTGGCACGCTCCGCTTTTTGAGAAAGCCAAAGAGTTGGGCATCACCATTTTCAGTTCTCCTTTTGACGCAACAGCCGTTGATTTATTAGAAAGCTTAAACGCACCAGCGTATAAAATTGCATCTTTTGAAATAGTGGACCTTCCACTCATTAAGCTCGTTGCCGAGACCGGGAAACCAATCATCCTGTCAACCGGCATGGCGAACAAGGCTGAAATTAGTGAGGCTATTGAGGTCGCTAGGGGCAATGGCTGTGGCGAGCTCGTCGTCTTACACTGCGTAAGCGGTTATCCGACGCCCGCTGGAGAGTACAATCTAAAAACGATCCGTGATCTCGCTAAGAGTTTTAATGTTGTTGCTGTGTTGTCAGACCATACTATCGATAATGCGACGGCAATAACCGCGATCGCTATGGGCGCTTGCGTTATTGAGAAGCATGTAACGCTTGACCGTAACGGCGGGGGGGCTGATGACAGCTTCTCGATAGAACCGCCTGAGTTGGTCAGGTTGTGTCGAGATTCGAAAATCGCATGGGAAGCGCTTGGTGAGGTCAGTTATGAAATGGCAAAGGCTGAAAGGGGCAATGCAAAATTTAGGCGGTCTTTGTATGTGGTTGAGGACATCGCAGCAGGCGATGTTTTCACTCAAGATAATGTCAGGAGCATAAGGCCCGGCTATGGCATGGCGCCGAAAGATCTGCCGGCTGTGATAGGAAAGCAAGCAGTAAGTCGTCTTAAGAAAGGAACTGCTATGCAAAAAGAATTTATTAAAGGCTGGCTATGAGGATAAATTATGCAGTATTGCAACATTTGTATTATACCCACAACGAGACCAGAGCAAGTTTTTACCAATGGAATATGTGACGCATGTACCTCGGCTTCTGAAAAACACTTAAGGATAGATTGGGATGCTCGAAGAGCGGAATTTCTGACAATCTTGGAAAAATACAGAGGCGATGGCAGCTATTACGACTGTATCATTCCCGTCAGTGGCGGCAAAGATAGTTGCTATCAGGCGATCACAATGCGTGATGAGTATGGCATGACCCCACTTTGTGTCACGCATACGCCTTGTGATTTGACAGAGGTCGGTTTAAAAAACCTAAATTTTCTGAGAGATCAAGGCTTCGACCTGATACAGGTGTCAGCGAATCGAAAAAGCTACAAAAAGCTCGTTAGTATCGGGTTTTTTAAACTTGGTGACTGCTGTTGGCCTGAACATATCGGCATTTTTACAGCGCCGATCAGAGTCGCGGTCAATTACAAGATCCCGCTGCTTATCTGGGGCGAAAACTCTCAGTTCGAGTACGGGGGACCAGCGACACATAAAGAGAATAATTATCTCGATCGCAACTGGCTCGAACAATTTCAAATGAGCGGGCATAGATTGCAAGACGTTGTGCACGATGGCATAAACCTGAACGATATCAAGGTATTAGCTTATCCCAGTGATAAAGAGATTATTGATGTCGGTGTTACGGGATTATTTTTAGGTTATTTCGAAAAATGGGACTCAGAGAGAAATGCCAACTTTTGTCGCGATCTGGGTTGGAATGAGAATCCTTCCGGGCCGGTAGAAGGCGCCTATAATGCGGTTGAAAATCTAGACTGTAAGTGGATTGGTGGCCTTCATGATTACATGAAGTTTATAAAGTATGGGTATGGTCGCGCAACGGATCAGATTTGTATAGAAATCAGGGCCGGAAGAATGACGAGGAAAGAAGGGATTGAGGCGCTAAGAAATACTGACGAGGGAACCATTCCCATGAAGTACGTCCCGGATTTTCTCGATTTTATTGGCATCACGGAGGCTACGTTCTTCGATAATCTAGATGCATTTACCAACAAAATGATTTTTAAAAGAGACCTTATTCCCAGTTAGTGGTGCAATCGTCTCAATTCGTCATTCGGGTGTGTTTGGTAATTGAATTTGTGTTTTTTGTATTTTTTTTGAATAATTATGATTCAGTGATCACATTTTTGCAGCTGCAAAAATGTGA
>ENA-OWPI01001674-OWPI01001674.1-marine-metagenome-genome-assembly--contig:-NODE-1674-length-23629-cov-8.300059_pt1 | contig 23629 bp, 4 predicted proteins | sample MGYA00238138_ERZ651775 | MGnify/ENA primary metagenome ERZ651775 (study PRJEB26906, sample SAMN06265043) | marine metagenome | isolation source: Helgoland LTER site | place: Germany:Helgoland, sampling...
TTCGAAATTGAACGGAAAGAAGCCGCGTCGATGATCGAACGCATGAAAGGGCGGGCTGCGGGAAGGACTGAAGCAGCAAAGGATAGTTTCCCTAGGAGAGAGAGCAAAAATTTGCGAGACGCTTTCCGAAGAGAAACCGCTTGCTGCAGAAGCTCTGTGAGTTCCGAGACTCGCTCCTGGGTGAGGGAAGTGGAAGAACTCACACTGTCCAAGCGGATGCCCAAAAACTCGATCTGCTGTGAAACACCCTCGACTTTGTCAGGGCTGACGCAAAGACCGAAGGACGACAAGACCGTGGCGGCCAGAGACATCGAAGCCGCAGCCGCGCCCCTGGTGCGCCCAATGATAAGGAAGTCATCCAGATATCGAACCGCGCGGACGCCCAGGTCGTGTAGAACCGAGCTGACAACGTCAAGTAAAAGCGAGACGACGCGGGGAGCGCTTGAAAGGCCGAAGGGGCAACTGTCGAAACGATAGAACTTTCCTTCAAATTCAAAATTGAACAAATTTGAGGTCGAGGGATTCAAGGGGAAGGACAGAAAACAGGAAGCTAGGTCTAGCTTCCCATACCAACACCCAGGAGTCGACCACCTCGCAGCTGTCTGGACAGAAAGCATCTTAAACTTGCGCTTGACCACCGAGTCGTTGAAGTTGCGAGCCAGGTCCAGACACAGGCGAGCTTTCTTGCCGGGCTTACGCACCGCGAGAAGAGGCTGCCAAACTGGCGGGGGAGCAGAAAGAACAGAAATGGCATTGATGGAAATATACTCCTCAATTCTCTGACGACACTCAGGCAGGTTTTTGAAAACAGAACCAGAGTTAGCCAGCCTCCTCTCCCTGGGGGAAAAGGAAAGCTCAGCAGAAATCCCATCCTGAATGTGGAACCTAGCCTCAGACAGGGATTTGGGGTCCCCCCCTCTGGCCTTGAGGGAGGAGATGGCTAAGAAGGAGGCGCAAAAGAAGGAGGCGCGGGATGAGGCGGCCCGTGAAGAGGCTCAGGACCTGACGCGCTGGGAGCACGACCAGGTGAAACAAGATAAGGAAAAGCAAGAACGAAAGGCGCAGCATAAGCGACTTCAGGAGCTCAAGGAGGCTGAACTGGCCAAAGCAACGGAACAAATTCAGCATCTCAACGAGGCCATGGAGGAGCTGAAGGTCGAGAGGGGCGAGATGCAGGACAGCACGGCCAAGAGTATGAGTACGTTAGTGCGGCAGGCGGGCGGGTCGCTCGTCAGAGGGTCAGTTGAGGACACGAAGGTGTACCTCCAGCACATGCTGGACCTGGCCAGAGTGAAAGGTGCGGAAGAGGCACGGCTGGTCATGAATCTGGCGCCACTTACCGTGACCCAAATGCTTGCCCAACAGAGGACGGCATCACAGACACAGGGGGGTGGCCAAGTCATCGTGGTGGTGTCGGCAACGGAGAATGATAGCAACCTCAGTATGCACGAGGTCGTCGCATTCCTGCAGAGCATGATGCCACGGATGGACAAGGAGGCGGTTAAAGGCATCACCAATACGCCAATGAGTGCTACCTCAGGGCACATCCCCAAAGTATTCGAGGCAAAAATTGCAACTAGCGAGGTGCTGACCCAAGAATTTTTGGCAAAAATGAAAACGAGGCACGTCGTGATCGCGGGCGAAACGTGCACTCTGGGGTTTGAGTCCTCAGTAACTGTGCGGGTGCAGTTCAGCCCTCAGGAGCGGCAACGGCTTTTCAGCATGCAGCAAATATGCCAGATGGCAGGATGGACGCAGGATGAATTTGACATGTTCCTCACGGATGAAGTCCGCACGGCTCTCAAACAGTCAAGAAGCGGGATGGAAGACCATTTGCTGGTAGCCGGCTTTCAACGCCAGGGAAGGAAGCAGGGGGTGCTCAAGCGCCTCACAGCAAAGGATTTACCGCAGATGCGGATCTCGGTGGCAAATGATCAGGCAAAAAGGGACATGAGCGCGCTTGCCCTCCGCATCTCTCTTGGGGCAGATTCGAATGACTGCCTGTTCTCTGTTGATGGCTACTGCCAGGACGTGGGGCAGGAGAGCAAAGAGGTGGGGGTCACCGCCGCCAGAGAGAGGGCCCTCGTGAAGGCGGAGAAGGTGCTGGGCAAAGGGCGCAGTATGCTCAACAGTGTTGCCAATCTCGCGCTGAGCGGACTAGAGGTGTGCAATCAGGGGCTTGAGCCGGATGAGGCCAAAACCAAACTGGAACCCATTCTCGAGCAGCTAAGTGGAGTGGTAGCCGACACTTCAGGATCTTCTGACATTACGGTCATGTTCGCTCAGCCGGATTTAGTAAAGGCCCTGCAGAAAGTGTACAAGGGAGAGTCAGATCAGCTACTTCCTCGGACGTGGTCAAACATGCTTGCCCTCACGAACGACATGAAAGCGGAGGTGGACAGGAGGAGGGATGTGCTTGATGAACTGATCACTGTCCAGATATTCCATTTCCCCCCCATAGATCGCATATGGACGGTTGAAGCGCAGGACAAAACCGCCCTTCGGGAGATGAACATGCAGGCAGAAGCTGCGTTCTGGAAGCTCACAATGTCCATGGGGATCTCGTGCATTGCCGTTGAGCCGGTAACGATAGTGCTCGACAAGCTCACCTGGGACGTGAAGAGCGGCATCATCATCGTCGTGCAATCCTTGCAACAACTACGCGCTTTCGACATGAAGCGGGAGCAACGGGAGGAGGAACCAGCAGAAATCTTCACCGTCACCGGGGGGAATGCAGCGGGGAAGACGAACCACCCGTGGTTGCATGCTCAGCTAAAACAGGACAAAGTGGATATTTCAGCACTGAAAGCACAGGTGCGTATGGCGGCGAAGACGGAGGGGACCCAGCGGGTGAGGATGAAGATCTTGGCGGCGCCTAACAGCGTGAGGGTGGCCTCGGAAGCCAAAGCAGCTATAAAGGCGCACTTGCTACAAAGCATGCTAGCGGGTGAGGGCTTCTGGGTACCGCGCGAATATGAGGGGGCGGGAGGTGCGCTCTGCAAGACGATTGTTAAACCGGCAGAGGGGCAGGTCGCGACCAAACTCAGCCAATTTGGCCTGTCTCAGCGCGAGTACCACATCCGCAACATCCACACCCAGGTAACCCTATCTCCAGAGGAGTGTGACGATAGCTTGGCCCTGATGGGCGAGCTCGACGCTGCGAACATGGCCAAACCGGTCGAGGTCAATGACGAATATGTCATATACCTCATCAAACCGTTGGCCGAAGAACTGACCCGGAGCAAGCGAGACCAAGAGGAGTGGATCGAACGCCTGTCGGTGGGCGACAGCACTCGAGCCACACTCATCGAGATGGCACAATCGCACCTGCAGCTGAAACTACAGGCGCACGCAGCGGGAGGGGTGTGGCTACCCTGGAAGGAGATAGAGGATGACAACGCATCTCGCATAGTAGGCACCCTGGGCGGACTGAAGGAACATGACAAGAAGGCAGGGACGCGCTGGATCGACCGCATCGCAGCGAGTAGCGCACTGGTCGCCATTAGCGCGATACAGGACGACGAGACCCCTCTACGAAATGCGGTACGGGCTATTCTGCAGAAGCAGGATACACAGCTCGCGGTGTTCAGTGGAGGCGATGGAGTGTCACTCATCCTCTTTGCGAACACGGTGTTCGAGGATGGTCTCCGCACGGGTGCAGCGCGACCAGGTTTCCCGTTGCCAGAGATGGAGGTTGGATCGGCGGCCTTCGACGAGTTTGCAGCTCAAATTGGCAGCACCGCCCAAGGCAGAGGTATGCGATGGACAGGCATGTCCCGAGAGGAGATGCAGGAGGCGAGGTGCTGGCAGTTCATTGAAGATAAGGAGGTGGAGGCCGTGCTGGCGGCACAGTGGCAGGAAACCCCGTCAGGGCAGCTGAAACTAACGAGGGCGGAACTGGATAACCTCGAGGAGCGTGTGGGGAAGAGTGTTGGACCCTTCTGCGTCCTCAGAAACACGACTGGCGAGCAACACGGCCAGCCGGCATTCATGGTCACGCCTCAGGGTCCGGGCGTGGTGTTCATAGCAGCGTCAGACGCAGACGGCCACGTGCCGGCTCTCGAAGGGGTGCGGGCGGAGTGGACCAAACGACTGCTGGAACAGCAGCCAGACCTAGGCTGTTTCACCTGGCTCAAAGACTTGCTTGACAAGAAATGGCCGGAACTGCTCTACGGTACGGCAGCGGCGCGCATGATCAACAAGATGGTGAGTGATGAGAAGGCGATCGCCATGCGGGTGAGGAATGTTTTCGTCATCATCCTCCCCGAAACCAGTCGACCCATCGAGGCAATCGCCAGCAGGGAAGGAGGGTGCCTCCCGGCCTCTTGGGGCGTGCAATTTGGCCCTGAGAACCAAGCGGCCGCTGCTAAGTTGCAGGGGAGCATTGTAACATCGGTCAGGCGTACACCCGCCAGCACGCCACTGCTAACGGTGCTTGACAAAGTGCTGAGCGCAGTTCGCACAGCGTCCTACGATGCCGTGTATGATGGCGTAGAGGAGGCACTCAGGCAGATGTGCGTCCTGCCGGGGATGCGTCTACTCCGCGAGCCGATGCAGCACACGCTGCAGTACGTGGGTAAGAATATACCCGCATCGACTAAGGTCGGCTCGGATGCGGCAGTGCCTGACCTGCGAAAACTTGTGCCTCACCCTGCGATGCTCGACACGAGGTGCGCAGAAATAGTTCAGGCTGCCGCCGAGACGTCCGGAGCCCAGATGCGGAATGTGGGGAAGGGGCTCACCTGCCTACTCTTCGTCCCAGCAGCCACGTCCATGGATCGCGCCTGGCCGGAGCAAGATCCAAGGTTCGAAAAGTGGGATGTAATGGGCGGAGCCACGATCGAGGACCTGGACAGGCTCATGGCCAAACGGGGGCGAGGCCAGGAGACGGAAGGGAGTGCGAGCACTGGCGGCGAACCCAATGCGATGGACGTCGACCGATCGCCTGGGCAGGATGGCCTCGAGCAAGGTAACGAGAAGAGAGCGCACACCCAGACACACGCCGATGAGTAAGCGTATGGAGGAACAGCACTCGGGCAAGGGGCAACGACAGCGCGAGTGCTGTAACAAGAGGGCGTGTGGGGACCCCCATCGCCCAGCGTGGATAGAGGCCTTACAGGATGACGTTTTTGCTACAGCAGACATGACTGCTGGGGCAAACACTGAAGTGGAGGCGGTCAACGCACGGGATAAAGGTCCGGTGCAGAATGGAGGAATGGAGGAGATGATGGACGGGCTGGGAGAAGTTCGGCAGCGAACAGACGGGGTCACAAGTGGGGACCCGAGTGCAAAAGACTTTACAGCGAGCGGAATGCTCAATATCGACAACTTTATATATGATGGTAACGGAACTAATAACGTGGAGGGGAGCCCTCCAACTACCAGAGGCGATGCAGTAGTGACCGGCCCCGCAGGAAGCAAGGCTGCGGAAAGGACGGTGCAAGGCGAGGAGGTGAGGGCGATGCGCTTGTGTGGAGGATGCAACATCGCCAAATCGCGATCTGCCTTTTCTGAACAGCAGTGGGTGAGAGCAGATGGTTGGACAAGGGAAACGGCGCGACAATGTCAGAGCTGCTTAAGGGCATGCGGCGATCGCAACGAACGAGAGGATGTAAGAGGAGATGGTGGGATGACAGCAGCGAGGAGGCAGGGACTCAGGAAGCGGACTCAGAGCACCCAGATGGCAGAGGACACCTGCGAAACACGCAGCCTGGAACAGGTTCTGTGCCCCAGTAGCTGTCGGTGCAGCAATGCGATACCAACAGCCGCACACACCCAGCATGGGGAGCCGGGTGGGACGGAGAGCAAGGTGGCCGTAGTCAATGGGGAAGGCGTTAGCGAATCCATGCTTGGCGTAGTAGCGACGGGCGTGATTGAAGAAGGTGAGATCATGACCTGCTTTGGGAGCTCTGCCACAGTACAAGATGGCAAGGAGGGTCAAGAGCTGGCGAGCATCATGAGTCAGCTGGCGGAGGAGATTGGAGGAGGCTGTCAGTATACATGTTCTCACAACCTGTGTGGCCAAGGCTTTTCAGCTAGCAAGGTATGGGTGATTCCTCCGCAAGACATTGAACTACTACTTCAGGAATCAGTCAGCCCGAAGCTACGAGAGGCCTTGAATCGCAGAGGCCCGGCTGGAGTGGGCCATTTTGTCAACCACACCTGCTGTGAGGTTCACAGGAATGCGAAACTGGCTGTTCGGTGGGCATCCCAGGCGAGACGGACTGCGGCGGTCGTGGTCATTGCCACAAAGCAGATTCAACCAGGAGAGAGGGTGCTGGTGCACTACGCGCCGGAAGGGGATGACTTTGGGCAATGGAAACGCACGTTCAAATGCATGTGCTGTCAGTGCAGAGGAGTGTGCGGGGGTAGCACGGCCGCTGGTCCGAGCGATCTGCTGGAGGCAATGCGGCAGGCAGCAACTTCGGACTGGAGACGAGCGGCAGGACTAGAGGGTCAAGGGGCTGTGGACGTGGGCAGACGAGTACGAGTGAAGATGAAAGGTGGATCATTCGTAGGTAACGTCACGACGCAGCAGCATGAGTCGGAAGTACAGGTACGAGGGACGCTGGGAAGGGCGCGTCAGATCACTTCGGTCATAGTGGACCCCAGGGAGTGCGAAGTAATCCCAGATAACCTCGTGTGGGCAGACCTGACCATTTCGACATCGGCTCTACGGAGGGTAGAGTATCAGCAAGCTGCAACAAACCAGGGGGACTATCTTGAAGACACGGTGCTAACGGGGCTACTACGATGGGGACTCCATGGCGACTCAGCAGAGGCGGGACTGCAACCATGCCTCCATCGGGATTGGATCGGTGGCACCTTCACCTTCAAGTACATGCATGACGTATGGCAGGCGGTGCGGGCTAATCAAGTTGACAACAGAATGGACCTCTTAACGGGGGTGTTGCAGGCAGTGTGCCAGCCCGACGCCCAAGGGCCCACGAGCCGGCGTGCTCATAGGAAGGGTCGATGGCTACAGCTGGACTTGAATCTGTATAACAACATCATGATGCCGATCAACATACCGCAGCACTGGCTCCTGGCGTGGATCGACGTGAAATCGAAGAAACTACATCTGCTGGACTGTTCCAAGGAATACGGCAAAGGATGGAGGGGCACGATCCACGGGCTGATGTGGATATGGCTGTTAGCTTCAGTACGGAAGCGAAATGCAACCAGGAAAGACGCCACAGCTGAGCCCATTTGGTCGATTGACCTGCGGACTGTGGACGTGAATGACCTCAGCCTTCTGCCTGGTTTTACGCGGGAGGCTCGAGAGCGGATTCGTCAGTGCAGACGGGATAAGACGGAAACCCTATCCACTGTCAAGAACATACTTGGAGTCGACAACGTTGTCAAACTCACCAACCTCAACATCGAGTTACGATGGGGGGGGCCTGGAGACCCTCGGCATTGGCAGTGGAGTTCCGAATCTTATGACGTCCCGCAGCAGAAACCGGGAAGGGGTGATTGCGCGATCTTCACGTTTCTCTACGCCGCTTTTGTCACGCGGGGGTGGAATCTTTCCCCACTAAAGGCGCTTGACCCGCAGGCCGCCAGAGCTTGGGTCATGCGGATCCTCCTCCAGGAAGGCAAGTGGTTTCGAGACTGGGCGTGCAGCAGGTGCGGCCGAGGGATTCAATGCACCACATCACGAGACAAAGAGGTAGGCCTTGCGCAGCCCCCGGAGTGCATGGGCAAAGAGAAGAAAGCATGCAGAAGTCGTCAGGCCAAGCTGACACAGGAGCGAGAACAGGGATCGCGAATGTCGGAGGACGATGATGACACGGAACAAATGAAGGTCGCGTGCCCGACCACCCAGGCACTGGAGGCATCGCAAGGGGTCAACCACCGACAGGCCGTAGAGACGATTTCAGCACCTGAACCAGTCTCAGGGCAGCAGGCAGGCCGTGGGAGAGCAGATGCGGATGACGGGACACTGAAGCAGGGACAGCTGGCGACAGGACACAAACGTCGAGGGGCCCTCCAGCGGGTAGACAAGGCCACGGCTGGTGGAACACTGAAGCAGGGGCAGTCTGCGTCAAGGAAAAAACGACGAGGGGTCCCTCAACGAAAAGGCAAGGCCACATTAGTGGACATGGCAAGGAAACCTGGACAGCGGTCTATTGAGGACTCCTTCAATCGTCAGCAAGGAAACCTGCTGCAGAGCAGTCTTAACCCGCCTACGGAGCCAAGTAGCGTCCCGGCAGAAGTAGACGAAGACATGCAGAGTGTGCCGTTACGGAAAGCAGTGTTTGACATTGAGATTCAGGCCAACGGCATAGGAATGCCACGCACCAAGTGCGCGGCGTGCGACCGATGGGGAGCGACATATCGGGTAGACGCGGCCTCTAACTCCTTCGTTTGTAACAGAAAGTGCGAGAGGAGATGGTGGCGGCAATGGATGTCACAGATGCTCAGCACGTGTGGCAAACGTCCGACGACACAGGAACAAGGAGAAGACGAGGGAGCCACTTCCCCCCGCCCCCACCCCCTGCCAGATATGGCGTGTGCAGGATGTGGTGAGAAAGCGGCGGCACACCCATGCGAGCGGTGCTGGGGAGCGTGGTATTGCACGCAGACATGCCGGAAGGACAACTGGCGAGTGCATCAAGGCCAGTGTCTTCAAGGACCTTGGTGCGCAGCGTGCGGCAAGGACGACCAGAAGGCATGGTGTGACGGGTGCAATCGTGTGGCATACTGCAGTCGAGAATGCCGGAGCAAGGATGGTGGTAAACACCAGGCCCGGTGCGACGGAAGATGGAAGGAGAACCCGGAGGAAACACTCGAAGGTGGGGCTGAGACGATCAACACGCAGGGTGTGCGCGGAGAAGGGTTTGTGGGGCAGACGATGGGAGCACAGGAAGCAAAAATCCGCGCGTTTCGCCGCCACCCCCCGAGTAATCGGGAGCCAGAGTCTAGCACATTGTCTGGTGAAGAGGTCGTCGAAGATGCTCAAGGACAACACAGGGACGCACTGATCCAGCTGATTCAAACGCAGCGTGTTTCCGACGCGTGGAAGGCCACGAGTCATGCCGACGCGGCGGCAAGAACAGCGGAGAGGCTGAAGGCAGATCAGGATGCACTGCAAGAAGCCCTTACGACGCTGAATGGCCCAATGTGGACGCCCAGTGTGGAGGTGGATATACGGCATGACAGGAGGTGGGTACAAACGGAACTGCGGCCCTTCTTGAGGACAACAGCGTCACGCCGGATTGACAGGCTACTGGCGGCAGGAGGGCAGGAGGGCACACTCAGTGTCGTCATGTATGGCATACCAGCGAGCGACGGAGCACATGCTGTTGATCTTCTCATCAGCGCGGGTCTCCAGGTGATCCAAGATCGGCGCTGCCCACCGACGTTCCAAGCACACACGAAGCGTGAATCTGCCTGGCGGGTGACCACGCTGAGAGCCAGAGTTGTAATCAATGACGCTCTAAAGCATGTCTGGTCAGGGAGACAAAGGGTCGGGGGCGCTGAGGTCATTTGTGAAAGGGTCGTCGAGCAAGTGGAGGAGGAGGAAGAGTGGGCCTGCACAGCAGTCCTCAGGCCCCCCCATGCCTACGCCAGTGACCTTCTGCAGCAGTGGTGCAGAGCGTGGGGCCTCCTTGGACTTTCAGATCTTGAAATGAGGGAGATGACCATCTGGTCAACTCAAACATGCATGCCGGAATGGCAGATCGATGAACTTGTGATCTGGTCGCCGGGAATGCCGCGTCTTCTGCGCCAGGCCTGGACAGGAACAGGAGCGATGCAGGGGCAGATTCGACTGCGGGGGGAGCGCATCGCTGCCCAGCATCGGAACACGCACCTCTTACGGAATGTGCATGCAATTGGAGGACGCGAGGCCTTCGAAGCACGCTGCCAGAACAATGACCACCACCTCCCGAGAGGGGCCGTGAGACAGCAAGGCACGGCTCGGATTCCGATCGGGTTGCCTGCTAATCGACACCAAGGGGACACGGCGACGAGCCTCTGTGAGAATGGAAGTGCCGTCATTAGGGCGGCACCGGCATGGGGACACGCGAGTTGCATAATGGCGACGTGGGAACCAATGATTCCTGGGAGCGATTGGGAAGCGACCAGTTCAGTATGCATCAGGTTCAGCCAGGTCCGACCTCTGGGAGATGAGTGCGATGCAGCCGCAACGCGGAGGCAGGTCCGACAGCGGCTAGTTACCATGTTGAATGAGATCCAAGTGGTGTGTCGCCTGGGGAACAAACCTTTTGAAGACTCAGACGTCTACTATGCGGCGATGACGGACGCGAAGGGCAAAGCAGATGGCCTAATCGCGCTCCAGAAACGGGACAAGAATCTCCTCGAAGATGATGTCTTGGTGGGAACAGTGTTGGGATTCTACATGGGCAACGAGGTGAGCACGCCAATGCATTGTCGGCATAAATGGTGCCCGATCTCGGGTAGAATAGGTGAAACGGCCTGTGGTATCTCCTCCATCACAGCGGCCCACACCTGGGGGGGGCTCATGCGCAGGCAGCTGAGGATGGGAACACAGCGAGCTGGGGAGCATACGTGGCGGATACGGGACCCCAAGGAAGGCACGGTGCGTCGCATCCTGGCGCTCGTAGGAGGCCGTGGAGATAAGACGGCCCTCTTATCTCGGCTGCGCACCACTCCTTGGAGCCGAAAAAAGGTGGTCATGTCCAAACTAACACCCACGAAGGGGGAGGTCGATGGGGTGACAGAAGGATCGAGTAACCTATCGAGGCCACAGGGGGCTTCGAGCGGAGGAGGCAACGATAGGTCTGTGCAGGAAGCTAAGGAGCGCTGGTCATGGGTGTCCGAACACTGGGAGCACGAATGGATGCGGAGCCTAACACGCACGGCGAGGGGTGGAGAACGACTGCAACCAGGAGACGGCAGATCCATGAAAGAATCGTGGCATAGACTAGGCGGAGACTGGGCAGGGGCGAGGGCAGTCACAGGTGATTGGGTGCCACGCACGGGGATGGACTATGACAGAGCGAGAGGGGAAGCGCAACAGCGGCTACAAGATGCGATCCAAAACAACACGTTCGAAGACTTCATGCAAGAACTGCGAGAACGAGGCCACGTGGGACTAGCGAACGAGGGGCTTCGGATATGGAGAGCTGGGCGAGAACCCACTCCTGGGGCAGACCTGAACGACATGCGCGATCGCATGTGTGTATGGCGGGGTTGGCTGGACTGGGAGGTACGTATGGTGCGACCGCAGTTGCACGCCAGTGTCAGCACGTGGAATATGGGCCCGCTAGGGTATGAGGCGTCCAAAGAGCAACTCCGCAGGGCACTCGGCGCAGGGCAGGCAGTGCTCATGGTTCAGGAGCTGTGCTTCCCGCTAGGAGCACACAGACGGGTCAAACGTGAATTGAACGCGCTCCACCCCGACTACTTCTGCATACTGGAGACAGGAAAAGAGAGCCTCACGGACGACTGCTGGGACACCACAGCTCGCGGGTGGAGGAGTCCGTGGCACTCACGAAGACACTTTGCAGTGGCCTCCTTCTTTCACACAGGGGTCTTCAAGTCGGTGCAACGCCTGGAGTGGGACACAGAAGGCAGCACCAGAAAACTCCGTCACATGACTCGAGGAAGAGTGCTCTGGGTAGATGCGGTCACACATGGTGACAAGAAACTGCGCACTTTCAACGTCCACCAAGCCACGTCGAATCACATGGATTTGCAGAGCAGGGTGTGGCAGATCTTGACGAAACACATCCTCGACTCTAAGAGTCGCATGGTGCTGCTAGGAGGAGACTTCAATGCCAATGCGGGAGGCGCGAGAGAAGGGTACGCGCGGTCCACCGAACACCGGATGAGTCAGGTGGACAGTTTGCTAGCAGACTTCATCAGGGAAACAGGAGGACGGCGGGTCTCCCCGGCGACGGTGTCGTGGAAACGAGATGATGGACGCAAGAGCGCGAGACTAGACCACGTAGTGTGCTGGAACTTGGAGTTACACGAGAGCAGTGCACCAATGGGCAAGGAATGGCAGCTGGTGGGGTCGACCGCTCCGGAGGGAGCGCAGGAATTCACACACCATGAGTTGCAGGAGGCACTAGAACTGAGCATCCAGGAGGAGCCAGTTGCAGAGCAGGACCCTCCTGATGGTGCACAGGAGCCAACGCCTCACCAATTGCAACGAAAGTTGGAACAGCGCATCTCCCTCTCGCAGCAGGACTGGGCGAGGATGCAGTTGGGGGGCGTGACCCCGCAGTGTGTGGTGCGAGTAGGAGAATGCTTCTTTCAACCTGTCGTGCATGGAAGGGCAGACTGGGTAGGGGCCCCGCAACATGACCACGCGAAGGTAAGCGTATCGATCGCGCGAGATGTGTTGAGACACGAACGTGGTCAACAAGCGGGCCGGCAGCGGGATCGCCGGAGTCGACCGAAGCTGGACGAGTGGAGACGGATAACACCTGAGCTCAACGAGAACCTGCGGGAACAGGTGCAAGCGCGCCGAGCAGCAATCCAAGAGGGCCAGGTCAATACCAGCGATGCGGTGCAACGGACGATGAGGGAACGAGTACAGCTGTCAGAGAAGTTGCTTGCTCCGGCGGTCAGAGTCAGGTCACATCGGCAACGCCGGGAGGCACATCGGAACCATGAGCAGATTGAACTCTTACGAGATATCGCGTGTGCTGAGGCAGCCCTACGGGAGGGACCACAGGGTGATAGAATCACAGTGGCTCAGAGACAATGCCTACGCAATATTGATCTCTCGGCCCTCGGATCGCTGAGTATGCAAGAGGAACACGAGGTGGTCGGCTCACCGCATTGGACGAGCATGCTGGAAGAAAGAGTCCGAGTCAGCAGGGAAGTGCTAAGGATGCTGACACAACGGCAAGTACACGACAGCCGTAAGGAAATGGACCGGCGTGCACGCCATGCCTTTGGGAATGAACACAAAGGTCCGAGCAAATTCACTGGAAAGCAAGGACGCAGTCAGCAGCCCGAGATGTTGCGCTGGGCAGTTCCGGTAGGTCTTCAATGGGTCTCCCGGGGGGGTGAAGACGAGAAAGCACGAGTAATGGAGAGAGCTCAAGTGCTGCGACAGAAGCACCCCGGAGCAATGGTCACTGTCGAGTCAGGAGAGGTGTGTGTGGCTGTTGTCCCAATCCAAGGGCAAAGCATGGAAAAAGCGGGACAGAGAGTCAGGGAGGCATGCGCAACGTGGGCGGCGAGGTATGTTGAACGCAATCAACTCATCTTCATCGAGGAGATGCGGCGAGTGATTGAGGTCCGGGGACTCACGGAGGAGAGCCAGGTGGACCTACAAGCACTTGCGCATGAGACGGCGTGGAAGGTGACACGGAAAGCCTCGCAACATGACGGGGAGGCGTCTATAGGCACAGCAGGGTTACAAGGCGAAAACGAACTCCGTTGGTCTTCACATGGGCCACACGCGCGTAGAGACATGGAATTGTGGCTCGAACACCTAACGGCACTTGACTCAACGCCGACACCGTTCCTTCTCAAGTGGACAGAGGCTGGCCTGAGTATCACCCATCCCTCCACTGAGGAGGACACAGAATTGGATGGAATGGCAGCGTCCAATGCAGTGAGGGTGGAAGCCGCCTCGGGGATGGAAAAGCAGCGATGTGCCGTGGCCAGCTCAATAACTCAGGACAAACGGCGGGACCCCAGCCAGTCACAAGAACAAGTAGACGGGGCGATGTTCGGCCCCGCTTCCATTCTGAATGACGGGCCTCCTGCTGGATTGGAAGATGACTGGGCAGACATGGTGGTTCTGACGGTCAAGGAGCAGGATCTGATGCGGATAGATGACCTTATCCAGGAAAGTCAGAAGTGGGATGGGGCGCAGCTCATCAACCGACAGATTATCTTTCACGAAGGTCCATGGCGAGATAATAACATGGCAATTGCGTGGGAATTGTACTTCCAGGCCCAAGGGCTGGCTCCGCATGCATGGTGCGGCACCACTGGATGCAAGAAGCGTCAACCACTAGTTATGGTAACTCAAGTGCCAACAGGAAACGGCGATCACGCACTCCATGAACAGGCAGGGCATCGGGGTCAGGTCCGTTCGGGGGCACAGCGTCGACAGCTAGGGGGTTTCTGTGCTCACTGCTGGCAACGGGTAGGATTGCGGACAGGACGTGATGAAGTAGCGAGCATTAACTTCATGGAGCTTAAGCAAGTCTTCAAGAACTCCAGCAGAATTGATCCAAAGGCACGACTCCGTGGGCCCGTCACGGAGAACGAGTTCCAAAAGTTTGTGGACAACTACCTGAAGAACAACAAAGCGCCGGGCCCCGATGGCGTTACAAATGAGTGTATCAAAACAATGTCGAAAGAGGAACTCGACATCTTGCGAATGTGGGTGAACGAGATCTTAGCGCATGACAAGGCGAAGCTCATGTCAGTCGATGAGATGAACGGCACCATCAGTCTGCTACACAAGGGGGGAGATACTGATGATCGGCCACGAGACTGGCGCCCGGTAGTCCTCCTAAACTGCACCAACCAATTGGTAATGCACATCCTGAATGCACGCCTCCGCGAAATTGTCGAAAGAGCGGGCATTCTTGAGCCGGGTCAAGCAGGTGGTCGACAAGGCCGAAGCACCGACATCAACCTAGCCAAGCTAGAATGGGTTACACGGGAAGCTCTGGCACAGGGCAAGACAGTGTACAGGATTGATGTGGACTTCACGAATGCATTCAATGCGATGAGTCAAGCGGCCCTATGGCAAGTCATGGAAGCGTATGGGATCCCCGATGTTGACCTGCTGAAAGGGCTATATCAGAACTCGACAGTGCGGCTCTCACCCAACGATACCTCGAGCGCAACAATTGTATTTGATACAGGCGTTGCACAAGGGAGCGCTCTGTCTCCATTGCTCTTCCTCATCTTCATGAATGCCTTACTGGGTCTCCTGACAGAAACGGGCAAGAGATTGAATATCTCTCATGGCCTGGAAAGCAGCAGGACACAACGACACCGAGGCAAAGGTGCGAACAGGGTAAGAAGAGTGGGCCAGTTCAACTCGATAGGCTTTGTGGACGATCTATCACTGTTTGCGCAGTCTTGGGGAGGGGCGCAGGCTCTCCTTGACACCGTTCAGATGTTCGAGGAATGGAGTGGCCTCAGGGTGAACCAGAAGAAGACATGTGCCATGATCATCAGTCGTACTGACTGCCCGGGGCAAGAGCGCAAGCCACTCTCCTACCAAGGACATCCGATCACAATGCTACCGTCAGGGTCACCGGTCCGATACTTGGGATTGTGGGGGACAGCACATGGGGACATGGCCGAAACGAAACGGAGGATCCTGGAGAAGACGCGAAACGCCCGAGACATGATCGAGCATCACCCCCTCACGCCGGAACAGGCTGTTGAGCTCTTCGTCAGTGTGGGGGTAGGCGCTTTTCGATACTCAGCAGCCCTGGTGCCGTGGACGGGTGCAGAGCTGGGTGAGTTGGAAAAGTTGTGGGTGCAGGCGTACAAAAAGGCGTGGCTTCTCCCGCTATCCACAGCGTCCGACGTCTTTACGCTACCCCAAGAAGTAGGAGGCTTGGGGTATCCTCGACCGCTTGGAATCATGGCCCAAGAGCTATGTCGCCATCTCCAACGGAGCATCAAGCATGACGATGTCGCTAAGCAAATTGCACAATGGGACTTAGACCAAACCTTGGAAAAGTGGGCGTGCGCCTCTCTGCACGATCTGCAGCAGGAGATGGCATTATGGACATGGGATCAGGCCGCGGGGACAAAATGGGCGAGAGCAGCCAAGTGCATGCAACTGTTGGGCATGCAGGTGGGGTGGAGCCCCGAGGAGAAACAACAGGAGGAGACGGAAGGCACGAGCTGGGCGAAAGCTACCCGCGAACTCCGCAAGCTTCGACGCAGAATCGAAGTCATGGGTGGCGACAGGTCTTCGTGGGAGGATGGAGTATGGAACATGCAGAAAGAGCAGTGGAAACTTGTCTGGGATGGAGAAAGAGCCTTCTGGAATGTGGTTCCGAAACTCATAGCGGCGGGGTACGCGAGAGTGGAGGACATGGCTCAAGGCACATGCGAAGGGAGCACCAAGGTGCGAAAAATACCATTACTGACAAGGGTCAATGCGGAAGAAGGTACTCAAACGGTGAGAATCCTTCTGACCCGGGAACTAGCAGGTGTTCAAGAACGAACGCGACATACTATGCAGAGGTGGCTGGACATGGTCGACTGGAGAGCAGCACGTGTGGGCAGCAAACCGGACCAGAAGAAGCAGGGCATCGAATGGTACTTGGAGCGTGGCACCGGACAGGTGCGCAGCAACCACCCAGCGCGCACCTGGGTTGAAGGCCAAGAAAAGCAGGCGACGAGCGGGACGCAAGCTAAGGGAACACTCGACGTCAAGGAATGTTCTGAGATTCTGGAACAGATGATCAAGGCAGAGAGAAGCATGGAGAGCATCGATCAGGAAGAAAGGCAGAAGGCCGTGGCTACAATCAACCCAGGTCGTCACCCAAGCGTGGCCACGAAGAGTATCCTGCGACTAGTCAGAATGGGCAAGGTTGACGCAGCAGAAACGATTGAGCTTATGCAACTCGTCAAAACGTGGCTCCCGCCAGGATGGAGCGCGGAGTGGCAGAAACTCGTAGAGAAGGCAGCTGAGCTACAGCCCGGCGCGCATGATCAAGCGATCTTCGACCTTATTGAAGCAAAGTGCACGGAGTGTCCACACTGCCAGACCCGGTTGATGGCAAGATGTCGGCAGTGCATGATGAGGTGGTGTGCGAGGTGTACCCCAGGGGGAAAGAGATGTGAGGGCTGTGACGACGTGCTTGGAGGAACAACTGATGAAGGGATCCGGAACGAGGCGGAGGAGGCGATTGAATGGACGAAGGCTAAGAACGGGAGCAGGACCGATAGGACGCGAGTGGTGAATGTGCACAATCTAGGAAGGCTGTTTGTCGACAGAGTACTTGACGTGCGCAGAACACCGACGGCGAACCAGGAGGTGGAGAAAGAAGGTGAAGCGCTTCAATTCTTGGCGGAAGTACGGGGATGGCAAGGGATCGAGGCTGCAGAGAGGAAGAAGAGACTGCTAAGAATGAGTGATGTGAGTTTGAGCATTGAACTGGGGTGGGCAGCAGGGACCGACATCTTTCTCATCCCGAAGGAACATTATCCTCGTAATGTTCCAGAAGATGATGACCCGGGGTGGTGGTACCTTGTCAAGGAAATAACGCAGTGCAAACTATGTGTGACATGCTGCCGACGAAAGCTCAGGCCGGAGTTCACACCAGACGAGTGGGGGAAACGGTGTCCTGCCCAGTGCAATCAGTGCAAGGGCGAAGGTCAGAATCTAACCAATCAAGGAACAGGCAGAAGGGGGAAGAGACGGGCCCGAGGCAGCAGCCAAAAGGTGCGTGACGAATATCAGCAGTGTGTAGTTGTGCAGCATGTGGAAAAGGCTGATGAGGAGGGGTTGATGGCAAGCAGACGGTCGAAGAGAATGAGGAGGCAGGAACGCGAGAACCTGGCAGACCGGGACGACTCTGCATCGGAAGCGGATGTGCAAGATGATGAGTGGGAACGGTACAGCATACAGACGAGTGCCCTGATGACGCCAGCGCACCCCAAGTATGTGGGACGGGGGGACGACACCAGTGGCGGGGAGGTACTCTACACAATGCAAGAAGTGCGCGACCTACTTCAAGGTCAGTTGGGAGAGACCCGAACCTGGCTCACCACGGGCCAGATGGGGTGGTCGCTCTCCTCTGAGCGCAACGAAATCCGAAATGCTCGAGACGAGATGGAAGGCAAACCAACTGCAAGAGGCTTAGCACCAGCAATCTCGACATACATCAGGGAAATGAATGAAGAGGTTGTCAGCTTAGCGGATCAAGACAAGCAGGAAGTGATTATGGAGGCGCAGCTTCTTGACCAAGCCTGGGGTATGTGGGATAGTGAGGAGGCATCAGGGGGGGAGGACCAGAGCCAAGCTCCGCAGATGCTGGAAGATCATGACGACATTAGAAGTCAGGTGAAAGCTGCCATCGACCAGCACCACAGAGAGTGGGAGCCCCCGTCGCACCCACTAGTGCAAAACGACCCGCAGCTACTCCCGGATGGCGGGCTCACACCACAGATAGGAGGTGATTTCTTTCTCGATGAAAAGATTCCAAGGAACGCCAAGGGGCAAGGATATGTCGCAGTGACAGATACCTCCCTGCTGTGGAAAGAATCTACCACGGCGGATGTGTTTACGTATCAAGGCCTAACGTCGTGCATGGAGCCGGACCAAACATGGACGATTATGGGGAGTATGTGGCATCTACTGTGTAAAAAAGCCGAGCGCTCGGATGGGGACCTCAGAGCCTTTGTTCGAAATGAAGTCGCCTATCAAGACGGAATTGAAGCAGCAGGTTATAGATCACCATCGTGGCGCGTTTTGCGAGCCTTGCAGGGGATACAAGCAGCGACTCAACTACAAGGCGAGTCGGCAGTATCGGCACCTCCCTTCTTTCGAAGCGCTGGTCGCGGACAAACGGTGTTTTGGGGACAGCCAATGGGGCCAACGGTCTTCTTATGGGAGTCACTGGACGAAGAGGGACGGAAGGCATGTGATGAGGTGGTGCGAACAAGGACGGACTGGGTGGTGTGGAGTCGCACACGACCATTATCGAGCGAAGAACACACAGGAGAGCATGCAGCCATTGGAAAAGCCGTATTTAAGGGAAGGGCCCGACTAGCTCAGAACAACGATCGGGTTGAGGGTGAGGATGAGCTATCGGATGAGGAGATGGAGGAAACGCAATCTGATGGTAAAACACGGAATAGCAAGGCGTGCAGGCAAAGGGGATGGTGGAAAACAGGCAATGTCGCCGCGTGCATATGCTCAGCGGGGATGACGGCTTGGGTGCACAAGGAGTGCACGACCCTCGACCAAACGTCCATCGTGAATCTGCACCAAGCGTGGGACTGCACGGAAGAGAAAGATGAGTGCGAGGTAAGATTGACAGGACCAGAACGAGACTATTGGCTAGGCTCAGAAGCGGGCAGAGTTGGGAGCTACGAGTTCCAAGGGGCTGTATTCGGGATCGACGGTTCCAATCATGAGGGGCACATGGGATCCGGGTGCTGCAGGATGGGAGCACCAGAAGCGGACAAGCAGGCGAGAGTGGGCAGAGAGGAAGAGGGCACGAGTTCGAATCGTCCAGAGTTGGGTGGCGTGGTGCTGGCTCTCAGGCAGGCAGAACTCAGCGAAGACGTGCTCATCTTGTGTGACAATGAATCAGTGCTAAAAGCAATCAAGAAGTGGATAGGGCAGGGAGGACGCGCAACACTGGCTAATGCGCCAGATGCTGATATCCTGCGTGAGATTGTGGAATTACTGCGAACGAGAATCGAGACGGGACGAGCCACGTTTTTTGTTAAAGTCAAATCACACCGGGGGGAGCCACTAAACGAGAGGGCAGACACCTTAGCGGAGAAGGGCAGGGCGAAGCCAGAAGAGGAAAAGCAGTGGGATGTTAGAACAGATCGAATTACCTACACGATCAAGCGACAAGGAACTTCAACAACGTCAGTGTGGACAGATAGTGTAAGGAATGCATTCAGGAAACAAGCTGGGATGGCGAAGGCACAGGACATGTACACGCAAGCTGCGAGGAACTGGTCCCGGCGGGTATGCTACCCCCGGAATCAGCGGTGGATGCAAACGACCAAAGCGGGACGAACAGCTGCAAAGGAAGGAAATTTTAAGGACGAGCAGACATGGGGGAAGCAGTGTTTTGAGGACTTAGAATGGAGAGATCTGGGAGAGCCTGCTACAACCACATGGAGCACAGATTTTCTGATGCGGAATGACGTGAGCCGTGAGGAGCTTGGCAAGTGGCTCAGAAACCGCGCAATCCCTTGGAAAAGAAGAAGGCGACTCATACAGGTGGTCACAGACACGTTCCCGTGTGGGCAATGGCTACACAAGATTGGACGTAAGACAACAGCTGGATGCGAGTTGTGCCAACGATTTCAGGAGATGACAGGAGAGCACGGTCAGGGGAACACGCCAGCAGAAAGCATTGGGCACATCCAAAGTGCGGGGTGTCTAGCTCAGCGTGAATCGGTAACGGCAGCACACAACAAGTGCATCAAAGGCCTAATGAGTGATATTCAGGAAGCCGGCAAGAAAAAGAGCAGCCTCAAGCTTTTAACACCGGAATCGGAGCACACGATAAGCACGTTATGGGAGCAGGATGGCTGCGACAAGATCTGCTCGAAAGAGGAGCTCTGGCAGGCATCACAGGCATTCGAGATGGCCATTCCAATGAAGGAAGGTGACGAAGAGGTATCGGCAACGGAGTCACAGTATGAGGAACGGTTTTGGAGACGAAGGCTGGATGGAATAGCTCTTGATACTGTCAACAAGAAATGCTATCTCATCGAGTTTAAAAGAACGAGAGATCGGAGACACTCGTATGAAGCACGAGCAATGGACGTGGCTCGCAAACAATACGAGAGCCTTATGGGGGGCCTTCGGGCGATCGGGAAGCAGGAAGGATGGGAGATAGATCAACTGGTGTTCGTAGGAGGAACGTGCGGATCAGTAAAGGTGGAGTCTTTCAACATGAATCTCAAGCTACTGGAGGTACCAGAAGGCAGGTGGGATCGCCTACGGCAGCGAATGGCAAGAAGACTTTTGGAAGCACAGGACACGGTGTTAAGGGCGTATTTTGCACAGAAGTACGGACAAATGACAGTGTGTGGGGACGAAGGAAGTCGCGCTGCAAGACCGAGAGGTCTGGCGCATCTAGGATTGGATGTGTACGCGTAAGTGAGTAGAGAAGGTGGGAGCAAACGACCGCCTGCGAATGATCGGGAAGGTGGAGGCGAGCTCTCATATTGAGGATCAAGGCCAAGACGCAAGGTCACCCAAGGAGTATCCAGGTGATTAGGCGACCCTAGCCTAGCCGCAGCGGAGGCAACGTCGTGCGAGCGCATACGCGGCAAAAAAAAATAATGCAGTAAGGGGACAGGTGGTAGCAGGAAAGAACGACGAGAAGGTAAGAAGGCGGAAGAGAAAATGGCGGTCGAGGCTTCAGGAGGAGAAGCAGGAGCTGATGGCAGCCAGAGGCGGAAGCGGAAGGTAGTTAGGTTGTGAGGTGAGAAGCCATATGTATATATAAGTTGTCGATGTAGTCTAGGGGGAGCATGCAGGCTGGACCAGAGGTAAACAGGATCAGCCTGCACCCGGCCTCGGTACACACACTGGGGCCAACGGGCATGTAGTGGAGAGTAACACTGCATGCCAAACCCCGCTTGGGAGGAAACCAAGCAGGGTGGGGAGGGTGGGTGGTGAGCATGTAATGCATGCCGACACCACGAGGAGGGGGCTAACATAGAGCCCGGGGACGACTGAGAGGAGCCACATGTTCTTTCTCTTTCACATGTGTGAATGCACTCGCGAGTGTAGTGGTTACTGAATGAGTACCAATAAACAATCATCATCATCACCTCGGGAGTAGGGTGAGGGCGGAGAGGTCAGGTGACACGAAAAATGCCAAAAGACTGGAACGCGACCGAGAATACCGGCGTGAAGTAGCGCAAATTTCGCCTCATGTCCAGGCCGACCGAAGCGCGCACCGCGCGGTATCGCACCGGGGCAGCGCCCGCTCCAAACGGGCCATGGTAGCCTCGGGAGTAGGGTGAGGCGGAGAGGTCAGGTGACACGCAAAATGCCAAAACTCTCGAACGCGACCGAGACCTTGCGCGTGAAGTAGCGCAAATTTCGCCTCATATCCAGGCCGACCAAAGCGCGCACCGCGCGGTATCGCACCGGGGCAGCGCCCGCTCCAAACGGGCCATGGTAGCCTCGGGGAGGGTGACTCGGAGGGGGTATCGCCTGCAACTTTTTATTGCACTCGAGTTTAGGGGTCAACCAACCACTCATTCTGCAGCCCAGGATCTCCTCTACAAGTCGCTGCCCATAACGTGAGGTTCTGGGGTCGGGGTGATGGTTTTTGAAGCGGAGTTCTCTACGCCTTACCGCCAGAGTGTAGTCAGGCCGACTCTTTGGAGGCTCTGACACTACCTTAGACTCTTCCAGTGACGAATCCGCTTGCATGGGGCCTGATGGGAGCCCCAAGAACTCGATCAGCCTTTGTCCCGTGTGAAATGGTAGGTGTGGGCACGAGTACGTGCCCTAGTGTCCACATGTGGCATTCAGTCTCTGTTTGAGCCTTAGATGATGCCTAGGGTAGGCATCTCGGGAACGCCAAACATTTTCGACACCGGCTCTTCGCCCCCGTGTCTGGTCCGCTGACATCAGGCGCTCTGCCAAATTTCGTGCCCACCCCCCCCCGGGTTGCGCTGCCATTGCGCCATGAAATTCGGCGACCTCGCCATTTTGGCGATTTCCCCCTGATTCTGCCACCATTTCCACCATAGTAGGTTGCCATAATCAGCATTGTGCCTCAGGCCTGGCCTCAGGCACACACGGGCAAATTCCCCGCGCACAGGCACCGTGCAGTGGCCCGGCTGCCCATCCCGGGCGCCGGCACCGCACCTCAGGCTGGCCAGTCGGAACACCGCGCGTGCCGCAACCCGCCACGCGACGGGCTGCCAGGTCTCTGCCGCGCGAGCTCGGCCCTGCCCCTGGTTTTCGTGCTGCTCATCTGCCCGTCCCACACCGCGCCCCCCGCCTCCCCGTGCACACTTGCTCGCGCGAATGCGCGCCCTGCCTCCGTGCATTCCCCGTGCTCCGGCGCCCCGGCGGCTGAGTGCTTATGCTGTGGGGTGCAGCCCGTCATGCATCAACCGACCGGCCTCCCAGTCGGTGCGCCAGAGCACGCGGATGGGCACGATGAGCCAGGGCACTTCGCCCGCGCGCGTTCTCTCGCGGCCCCGCCACGCGGTGAAGTGCTTGGGGTCGAGGGTGCGGGCGCCGTCTGCGAGCATTTGGAGGCCGCGTGCTGTGGGGTGGTAGTGCAGGCCTGGGGCGATGTCCGAGGCCGGGTCCCACTTCCCGAGGAGCTGCTGGGGCAGCTCGAGCACGTCGACTATGTGTTGCTGCACGGTGGCGTTGTCTTCGGTCCCCACCACAGCGCCGGCGGGCACCTGCGCATGCACCGTCTGCACGCTGTGTGCCCACCACGCCCGCTGTCCTGTCGTTTGCTGTTCTGATGGGCGGGCGTGCTCTGTGGCGCTGACGGCGGACGGAGCCGTCCCGGAGCGTTTGGCGCAGCGGCGTTTGTGCACCGCTTCCTGTGCCAGGTTCATGAGGGGCACCTGCAGGGGCGGATGCATGACATGGTACAAGGTCTGCAGGAGCTCGTGCCGGAGGCACCCGTTGCTCATCTTGGCGCCGTCAAACAGGCAACTCATGAGGAGGTGTTCGGGCGAAGTGAGCATCTTGTACAACATGGCGTGGCGAGCCCGTGCTCGTGCCCGGGTCAGCACGTGTGGTGGAGTCCCAGCACGGGCTTGCACGTCGAGATGCGGCATTTGGCCTGGCCAGCCCGGAACTCCGAGAGCCTGCGGCGAGCAGGAACGCAAGTTCCCGAGCAATTGCACGTCGTGCTCGTGCAGGCCGTGCAAGGCGAACGGATCCTGTGCCAGGTAGTCAACGCCGCCGTCTTGCGGCACACCCGAGGACAGTAGCTGGAAGACG
>ENA-OWPI01001677-OWPI01001677.1-marine-metagenome-genome-assembly--contig:-NODE-1677-length-23598-cov-3.592322_pt1 | contig 23598 bp, 18 predicted proteins | sample MGYA00238138_ERZ651775 | MGnify/ENA primary metagenome ERZ651775 (study PRJEB26906, sample SAMN06265043) | marine metagenome | isolation source: Helgoland LTER site | place: Germany:Helgoland, sampling...
GATCTTGCTCACATTCATGAGTTTTCGGGGCGTACCGTCGGGCTTTGAAGTGTCCCAGTCGAGTTCCCCCGAATAGCCCACAATGGAGCAAATCATCTCCGCTAGTTCTCGGATGCTCAAGTCTGAGCCGGTTCCAACATTGACCCAATCTGTTCCGTCATAATCGTGCATCAAGTGAACGCACGCTTCTGCGAGATCGTCCACGTGCAGAAACTCCCGTTTGGGAGAACCGGTGCCCCAGAGAGGGACCGATGGAGCCCCTGTCACCTTGGCCGTGTGAATTTTGCGGATGAGTGCCGGCAACACATGGCTGGTTTCCAAATCGTAATTGTCCCCAGGACCGTAAAGATTCGTAGGCATGGCGCTGATGAAGTTGGCGCCATATTGATCCCGGTAGGTTTCGCAAAGTTTGATGCCAGCGATTTTGGCAATGGCATAAGGCTCATTCGTGGGCTCCAAAGGACCGGTGAGCAATGCATCTTCCGTCAAAGGCTGCGGTGCCATTTTGGGGTAAATGCAACTTGACCCCAAGAAGAGCAATTTGTCCACCTTGCATTCCCAAGCGGCATGAATGATGTTGGCCTCAATCATGAGGTTTTCGTACAAAAACTGCCCGCGATAGACATTGTTGGCGTGAATTCCGCCGACTTTGGCAGCCGCGAGGTACACATGATCCGGTTGTTCGGTTTGAAAAAAAGCCTGCACCGCTGCTTGGTTGGTCAGGTCCAGTTCACTCCTTGACCGTGTGATGATGTTTTCAAAGCCTTTGGCCTGGAGGTTGCGAACAATGGCAGAACCTACCATGCCGCGATGTCCAGCCACGTAGATTTTTGTGTTTGCGTTTTCCATGGAAGGCAAAGGTAAATCGGATTCATTCATAATGACTGTTGACCGTGCCATTCGCGGAGGCCATCGCCGATGAAGGTGAAAGCCAACACGACGCTCACGATCAAAGCGCCGGGCGCAATCGCAAGCCAGGCGTGACGGCCAGTGATGAGGTGGTAATGTTCCTGCACGATATTGCCCCAACTTGGAATGGGGATTTGGGCACCATAGCCAAGAAAACTCAGGCCGGATTCGATGAGAATGGCCGCCGCGAAGTTGGCCGCCGCTATGACGATGATGGGTCCGACAGCGTTGGGCAGCATGTGCCGAAACATGATCCGCAAATCAGAATACCCGATGGCTTGAGCCGCCTCGATGAATTCCATTTCGCGGAGCGACATGAATTGCCCGCGAACGACGCGCGCGACATCGACCCACATGGTCAGGCCGATGGCGAGGAATACCTGCCACAATCCTTTGCCGAATGCCAAGGTGATGGCGAGCACCATGAGCAGCGTGGGCAAGGTCCAGATCACTTGGACCCACCAACTCACGAATGCGTCGACACGTCCGCCGCGGTATCCGGCCCAGGCGCCGAGCAAAATCCCAATCAACAGTGAAATCAATACAGCCGATAATCCCACGCCCAGGCTAATGGCAGAGCCGGCCATGAGTCGGCTGAGAACGTCTCTGCCGTAACGGTCGGTTCCGAGCCAATGCCGCATCGTGGTGCCGTCCTCCAAAGCAACGGTTGATCCGGGCTCCAAAAGAGCTTGGTCCAGGTTTTGTGCGTTGGCGTGAGGCGATCTGTCCGGGCGAATGAAAGGACCGGCGATGGCTACCATTGCAAGAAGCGAAATCCAGATCAATCCAATCAGCGCCGGACGATGATTTCGGAAGGCCCCGAACATGCGGGATGGTTGGGCGTCGGAATTCATGGTTCTAGAGCGAAGCTGAGCGGCTGAGTGGCATTGCGAATTGCGTCCAATTTACAATTGACGGCCTTTCCATTTGACGTTGCCCCGCAGGAGTTGCCACCATGCGCCCCAAACCAATGCGGCGTATCGCCAAGGGAAGAAGAGTACATCGGTGGATTTCATGGTCAATTTGTACCGCCGCGCCGCGCGGGAAATCAAGGGTTGATTGAGCAGGATTTTCAATATTGCCGCCACCAAAATCCAGAGAAAACCAACATCGCTCGATGAAATTGTGCCCAGCAGCGCAAAAAGGAATGTCAGTTCTACGGCGGCGATGAGCTGTCCCACAGATTTGGTTTCACCATCGGCTTGGTCGTGCGTTTTGGATGCCCAACGCGCTCGCTGGTTCCACAGTTCAGTCCAATTCTGAACGGGCTGCGTTGTGGCAAAAGCCTGTGGGTCCGAATTCCATGCGATAGGGCTACCATGCTTTTTGATGGCGAGAAGCGCATAGGCATCGTCTCCAGAGGCTTGGGCCTCATTCAAGCTTTCCGCGGGGTAGGTTGACGTCCGGTATACGCTGTTTGCACCGCTGCCCATGGCGAGTTTTTCGGCGCAGACTCCGCCTTCAATCCACGCCATGAGGCACCCGTACTCGAGTGCTTGAAAACGTTCCCATGCAGATTCTGGAGTTGCGTTTAGACGAACTGTTCCAAGAATGGCTCCAACCGCTGATGAGGTCGATTGGTTGATGGAGTGCTCCATGGACAACGCCCAGTCTTTCCCAATGCGCACATCGGCATCCAACGTGGCCATCCATGGCGTTTTGATTTGGCTGTGGGCTTGCCGCAAGGCTGCCTTTTTACCTTCTCCAGGGTTCTTGATGCACCTTACACCTGCCGCTTCCGCGACGTTTTTGGTTCCATCGGTGCTGTGGTCATCGATGACCAAAAGTGCCAAAGGAACGGTTTGCTGGCCAAGGTCTTCGAGCAGAAATGGCAGCGATTCTGCCTCATTTCGGCATGGAATCACCACGGTGATCAACGGTGCAGAAAGGGAATCAAATTTGGCGATGTCACCTGCGGCCGCTGAAACAGGCAGCCGCCGGACCCAAGACCAGATGGACATGGCATACCGGCCAAGGCAAAGGAAGTGCAAAGCCAGCATGGCCCATGCCAATGCCGCAAGCCACGATTCAAGTCCAAATTCAATGTTCATGGGTCGCATTCATTGAAGGTGTGCCGATGATCGCTCCTAACAAGGCGGGCAATACCAGGTTGAGCATCCAGATGGCAAACGTTCCGGTTATGAGGGGGACAACCATTTCCGGTTGGGGTTGGATCACCAGGACAATCAGCGCTTCTCGAATGCCCATTTCGGCCAACGCTGCGGTTGGAATGATCATGTTTCCCCAATACACCAATGCGACAGCACCGATCATTTCAGGGAAGCCGTTGAAACCGTAGGCCATGAGTCCGAGCACAAATTGACAGGCAAAAACGCCATACCGCAAAGCGCTGAGCATCAGAATGAGCGGCAAATGGGAGCGAGTCATCGCCGCTGAATCGGCACTTTGTGCGTGGAGCCAATGGGGAAGTCGGATGCGTTTTCCCAATCGCATCATCATCTTTTGACCAAATCGATTGTTTGCCCATCCCAAGGACCACCAGCCGATGGTGCCCGCAAAAGCGATCCAAGGAACAATTTCCAACGCACCCATTCCCCCGTGCGATTGCAGCCCCAAAATTCCGTTGGCTGAAATTCCGCTCGGTTTCAAAGGGACATTCAAAATCCATATCCAGGCCAGGGCTCCGAACGTCAAGGTCATTCCGGCTTGCGACCAGGCACTCCAGCCGAAAGACCGCAGCCCTCGGGCCCGATCCGCGGCGGGCAATAGCGCCACCCGCGCGACGGCATCTCCGCTGCGATTCGGTGTTAAAAAGCCCCACGTTGCTCCTACAATCACCTCCCGGTACGACTGTCCGATGGAAGATCTTTTTCGCTCCAAAAGCACGTGCCACTTCAAGGCTTCGATGCCCCAATTGACGGGAACGAGCAAGGCGGCGAATGCGAGCAGCGACCAGCGATTCGGGGACAGTTGGCCCCAATCGATCGATTGCATTGAAAGGGCTTGATGATGCCCAACTTGCCAAACAATCACGGCAACAGCGAGCAAGGAGGTGATCCAAGCCAACCATTTGCGAGGGGGCAGTTGATAACGGGGCGATTTCATCGGTGGGGGTACGCTTTTCCAAATGTACCTTCGTTGGGCGATGTCACCAACCGCCAAGCAAAAACCCGTCGAACAAATCATCCTCGGCATTGATCCCGGCACTACAATCATGGGCTATGGGGTGATTTGCGTGCGCGGAAAATCAGTGGAATTGGTCGAAATGGGCGCCTTGCACCTCTCGAAGTACAAGGATCACGCGGTGAAGCTGAAGCGCATTTATGATCGGTGTTCCGCGCTGATCCAAACCCACGCGCCCGATCACATGGCGGTGGAAGCGCCTTTTTTCGGGAAGAACGTCCAATCCATGCTCAAGCTGGGGCGCGCTCAAGGCGTAGCACTGGCAGCAGCGCTGTCCAGAGACATTCCGATTGCGGAATATGCACCGCGAAAAGTCAAACAGTCCATCACAGGCTCCGGTGCTGCAAGCAAAGAACAGGTGGCCGCTATGGTGGCCCGGACGTTGAAGATTCCCATGTCCGATTTGCCCAAAGAATTGGATGCAACGGACGGATTGGCCGTGGCGTTGTGCCACCATTTCCAATTGTCCTCTCCTCGGATGCAAGCCGGTTACAGCGGATGGAAAGCATTCATTGAGGACCAAGGAAATCGGGTTCGTTCTTGATTTTTTCCGAAAGAGTGCAACCTTTTCAAAGGTGTTCCGTATCCCCCTCTGAAGTTTAGCTTCAACAGTTTATTTGTTTTTCATTCAACAGGGGAAGGCGGTCCATTTGGGCGGCCTTCTTTGTGTTTGAAAGATTCTGAGGACTTCGGTCGAATTCAATCCGAAAGCAGGGTGCTGTCGATGATGTTCGAAATCAATTTGGACTTCGTAAAACCCGATTTCTCCGCCTGCTGGGGGATGATGCTGACTTCCGAAAATCCGGGAACGCCATTGACTTCAATCACGGAGGCGACTCCGGGTTCCGTCCAAATCATGTCAACGCGCGCCATGCCCCGGCACTGCGTGGCGCGATAAACAGCCAGGGCTTGGGCTTGCAGTGCATCGCTCTGTTCTTTGGGGATGAGCGCTGGTGTGGTTTCTTGCGATGCCCCTTGGTATTTCGCCTCGTAATCAAAAAAACTTCTTTCCGTCGTGATTTCCGTTACCGGAAGCACGGTCGGTTTTCCATGTTCGTCCGGCACAACGCCTACGGTGAATTCCCGGCCTTCAAGCAACGATTCCACGAGCACGCCGCTGGTACTAACCGAGCGAGCCAATGCGATTGCGCCTGCCAATTCGGCCACCGTCTCCGCCCGCGAAATGCCAATGCTGGATCCGGTTTCGTTGGGTTTCACAAAACAGGGCATTCCCACCGATTCACTGATTTCATGGGCATCCCATGGCTCGGTATGTGCGAGTTCCACGGAGCGTGCAACCGCGATGTTTTCATTCCGAAGCAAGGCGTTGGTCCGTCCCTTATTGAACGTCAAGGCCATGCAATCTGCATCTCCAGTGGTGTAGCGCATTCCTGCCGCGTCCAGCATTGTTTGAAGCTTGCCGTCCTCTCCAGGTGTGCCGTGGACCATGATGAAAGCGCCGATGAATTTCCGCGGGTCGCCAACCAAATCATCCAAGGTAGTGGAGGTTTTTTCACCCGAGGCCTCCGTTTCGAAAAACCAGCCTTTGGGGTTGATGTGAACCAATACCGGTTCGAATCGGGTGCGGTCAATCTGAGCCATGATCATGGCCGCGGATTTGCGTGAGATAACAGCTTCTCCAGAGTAACCACCTGTGAATACGATCAGTGCTTGAGGCTTGTTCATGGGCGCGATTCTAGCTCAAATTACGGGGATGTTGAGCCGTTCGATCGCGTGGCTCAGGCTTTTCCATCCACCGCCAATTGTTCACGAATGCGCATGACCGATTGCTCAACTTCTGATCGGCTTTGTCCGGTGATGGTCACGTGGCCCATTTTTCGAAAAGGTTTCACGGCTGATTTCCCATAGAGGTGCGGATGGACGCCAGGGGTGCTCAATGCAGCCTCGAGTCCAGTATAAATGGGTGTGCCGTGCGCTGCAGCGATGCCCACAATGTTCACCATTGCCGAAGCGGCAAACAGCGCATCCGTGGCACCAAGGGGAAGGTCCAGGACCGCCCGCAAGTGTTGTTCAAATTGTGACGTTCGGTTGGCCTCGATGGTGTGATGACCGCTGTTGTGTGTGCGCGGAGCAAGTTCGTTCACCAAGAGATCCCCCTTCCGATCCAGAAACAATTCTACCGCCAGCAATCCCTCAAAATCCATGGCCTCGGCAACGCGGCGGGCAAGCGATTCCGCATCTTGTGCCTGCTGCGGAGTGATGGCCGCGGGTGCGATGAGGTAATCGACCAGGTTGGCCACGGGATCAAAAATTGCTTCGACGACTGGAAAGCATTGGGTTTCTCCTTGGCTGTTTCTTGCCACGATGACACTCAGTTCTTTTTCAATGTCCACCGCATGTTCCAAGACGCTAGGCACGTCAAATGCTTTGGGAAGGTCCGATTTGGACTTCAGGAGAACGACCCCTTTTCCGTCGTAACCGCCTTTGCGCATCTTCTGGACAATGGGCAGGCCCATTTGCTCAACTCCTTCTGCGCCATCGACCAATTGGAAGGGTGAAGTGGGAATCCCGTTTTGGGCGAAAAATTCTTTTTGCAGGCCTTTGTCTTGAATCACCGCCAGGTGGTCGGGTTTCGGGATTACGCGAACTCCCTGGGATTCTAAGGTCTTCAGGCCTTCAACGGAGACATGCTCAATTTCAATGGTGATTACGTCCAATTCTGCTCCGAACGCTACGACATCGTCCGCATTCTGCAAATCGCCTTGCACAAATCGGGGCGTAAGGTGCCTGCAAGGAGCATCTGAACTTGGGTCCATTACTTCGACGCGCGCATCGAAATCCACAGCGGATTGAATCATCATTCGACCGAGTTGCCCTCCCCCTAGTACGCCGAGGCGTAAGGAAGGACCGAATGATGCGCCGAAATCATGGGAGTTTTTTGAACCGTTTTGCATGGTGCAAAGATATTCGCGCCATTTTTGGTCCATGGAATTTTTAGACACAGAATTTTTGGGCAATCCCACCATGGAGTGGTTGATCGCCTTGGCTTGGGCGCTCGGCGGCGTGATTACGGGTCGATTGGTCTATCGTTGGTTTAGCCGGAGAATGAAGGCATTGGCCGCCAAAAGCGAGACAAAATTGGATGACATGATCGTGGATCAAGTGGAGGAACCGCTTTCCTTGTCCGTTGTGTTGCTGGGATTGTGGTTTGGCTACGACCATCTGCATTTCGGAGTTGACACCGACGCATTCATGGACCACGTATTTTCCATCGCTGTGGCATTGAATGTGACGTGGATGGCGGCGCGACTGGTGGACAGTGTATTGGGAAATTTGTTCGAAGGGGCTGCCGAGAAATCAGCTTCGCAAATGATGTCCCAAGTGGCGCCCATCTTGCGCAAAACCTTGCGTTCAACGGTGTGGATTCTGGGTTTCATCATGGCGCTCAACAATGCGGGCTATGATGTCGCTGCGCTATTGGCCGGTGTTGGAATTGGAGGTTTGGCAATGGGCTTGGCGGCGAAAGATTTTGTGGCGAATATCTTCGGTGGCATCACGGTCTTCGTCGATCAGCCCTTTTTGGTTGGTGATCGGGTCCAGGTGGCCGGTGTCGACGGCACGGTGACTGAGATTGGCATTCGGAGTACGCGGATTAAGACCCTCGCAGGTCGCATCGTCACCATTCCCAACCACAAATTCACCGACAGCCTCGTGGAAAATGTGACGGCGGAACCGGCGCGCAAGATTCGACTGGACTTGGGGTTGACATACGATACCAAGCCTGAGAAAATCGAGCAGGCAATTTCCATCCTCACGGAGATCATTGAAAAGCACATTGGAACGGAAGACGACACCCTCATTTGGTTCAGTGGATTTGGCGATTTTTCGTTGAATGTGAGTGCCATTTACTACGTCCGAAAGGAAGCCGATGTGTGCCTGACACCTGGAATGGTCAATTTGGAAATTTTGACGCGCTTCAACGAAGCCAGTTTGGATTTTGCTTTCCCAACCCAGACGCTGATCCACGAGGGTGCGCAGAATGTGACAGGTTAAAATCAGTTTTTGCGCTGTAAATTGCCGCTCGATCATTGCTAGGACAGCCATTTAAATTGAACCTTTGAATAGTTACGACGTTGTAATCCACGCCAATGAAGTCCGTTATTGGGCTTTCATGATTGGAAGTATCCTCGCGGGAATCTTGGTCGTGCGGACCTTTGCATCGTTGGACGAAAAAGCTCGGGATATAGCCCTGCGGAGGGCAGGTGTGGTCTTGATCATTGCCAACATGGTGATGCCGGTTTACGGTTTTTTGAACCCCAAGCACGACATGTCGTGGCACCGCAATTTGCCCTTGCATCTCTGTGGAGTGAATTACGCCTTGGTGGGGCTGAACTGTTTCTTCAAGAATGAGAAATTGTTCATGTTTTCGGCGTTTACAGGGACCATCGGAGGCGTACACGCTCTGCTTACGCCGCAATTGACCATTGGCGATGCGCCGCTGGTGCTGTTGGATTACTATTTCAAACACTCGGCGATTGTGGTCATGCCACTCATCATGGCTCGTTCTTTTGGATTTCGATTCCCCAAGTGGGGGTGGATGTGGACGTATGTTTCCGTCGCTGTGTTGACGACAGTGGTGGGACTCTTTAATTGGTGGCTTAACACCTATTTCCCTTCTGAAATCACAGCGAATTACATGTACATGTGGGAAGCGCCAAAGGCGGACAATCCCTTTGTCGTGGATCTGCCGAGGCCGTGGTACATCTTGCCATTGCACGGAGCGCTCATCGCGCATTTGTTGCTGATCAACGCACTTTACCGGTGGGGAACACCCGTAGCGGAGTATTCGAAGCTCAGTTGGATGCGCCGCCACTTCAGTTGAGGCCAAATTCCAGCACTTTTTCCACGTCGTTTCAACGTGCGGTTGAATCTTCGGGCATCTGAAATACCTTCGGTACATGCGAGCATATTTGGACTTATTGGATCATATTCTGACGAATGGAGCGTTGCGCGAGGACCGCACGGGGACGGGGACCATCGGCTGTTTTGGGTATCAAATGCGGTTTGACCTGAGTGAAGGATTTCCAGTGCTCACGACGAAGAAGTTGCACCTGCGTTCCATCATCCATGAACTGCTTTGGTTTCTCAAGGGAGACACCAACATTGCTTACCTCAAGGAAAATGGCGTTCGCATTTGGGACGAATGGGCCGATGAGGCGGGAAACCTGGGCCCAGTTTACGGGTACCAATGGCGCAGCTGGCCGAATCCGGACGGTTCCCACACGGATCAGATTGTGAAGTTGGTGGATCAAATCAAAAATAACCCCTACTCACGTCGGCACGTGATCTCGGCTTGGAACCCGAGTTTCATTGATGACATGGCGTTGCCTCCTTGCCATTGCCTGTTCCAATTTCATGTGGACAATGGCAAATTGAACTGCCAGCTTTACCAGCGTTCAGCGGATACGTTTCTTGGCGTTCCTTTTAACATTTCCTCGTATGCTTTGCTGACCATGATGATGGCGCAGGTATGCGATCTGGAACCTGGGGAGTTTGTGCACACCTTCGGGGATGTTCACCTCTACACCAACCATGTGGAACAAGCCCGCGAACAATTGACCCGCGAGCCTCGAAAACTTCCCACCATGTGGATGAATCCCGATGTGAAGGACTTGTTTGGTTTCACTTACGAGGACTTCAAGTTGGAGAATTACGACCCGATGCCGCACATCAAGGCAGCGGTCTCTGTTTAATTTTTTCGGACGAACACATGCGCATTTCCATCATTGTGGCGGTTGCGAGCAACGGAGTAATTGGTCGGGACAACGATTTGGTCTGGCGCTTGCGGGATGACATGAAGTTTTTCTCGGAGACAACCAAAGGCCATGCGGTGCTCACGGGCCGACGCAATTACGAATCCATTCCAGAACGCTTTCGGCCCTTGCCGAATCGCACGAACATCGTCATCACGCGCAATGCCTCCTTTGAAGCGCCTGGCGCGGTGATCGAGCATTCGCTCGAGGCTGGAATCGAGCGTGCGAAGCAGCTTAAGGTACAGGAACTGTTCATCATCGGCGGCGGGCAGATTTATGCGGAATGCATGGCCAAAGGCCATGTGCACCGACTGCTCATCACGCACGTCGATGCCGCACCCGAGGGAGATACGTATTTTGACTTGGCGGCTTTGACGGAAGGCTGGAAAGAAATGGGGGACATCGGTTCCTACGAAGCCAATGATCGGAATGAACATGCCTTTCGCATGGCGGAATATCAGAAAGTTGCGCCATGAATGATTTCTACCTTGGAATCGAGCATATCACGGATTTTGACGGCTATGATCACATGTTGTTTCTCCTGGCGCTGGTGGCGTGGGCGAACTTGAAAGATGCCTGGCGCGTGGTGATTTTGGCGACTGCGTTCACGGTGGGGCATAGCATTACATTGCTGCTTGCCGGCATGGGATGGGTGCATGCGGATGGGCGTTGGATTGAGTTTTTAATCCCAGTGAGTATTGCTTTCACGGCGGCTTGGAATTTGCGCCGGGAGGCGGGCAAGCGCCATGCATGGGGCAATGGATTGACTTATGCAACCACGGTAATTTTCGGATTGATCCATGGCTTGGGATTCAGTTCATTCTTTCGCATGATGCGCGAGGATGGGGAATCCATTGTGATGCCCTTGTTGCGTTTCAATTTGGGGGTTGAAGCAGGCCAGTTGCTCATCTTGATGGTGTGCCTGGCCAGTGCGACGCTTTTGAAGGCCGTCGGCGTGACCCAGCGCGAACAACAGGTTTTTGTATGCGCCGTCACAGGAACCTTGGCCGTGGGCATGGCCATTCAGCGCATGCCATTTTAACGGCGTAAATTGCGACCATGATGCGCGCATTGATGTTGGTCTTGATTCGATTGTACCAATGGGTCTTGAGTCCCTTGTTGGGGGCCAATTGCCGCTTCCAACCCACTTGTTCTGCTTACGCGAGCGAAGCGATAGAACGCTTTGGTCCGTGGAAAGGCGGGTGGTTGGCAGCCAAGCGTATCTCACGTTGCCATCCGTGGAGTGAACCGGGCTATGACCCCGTTCCGACCGCTCTTACAATGGACGATTCTCAAACTGAAAAACATTGATCATGCGAATTGAAAACTTACTGATGATGAGCACCGCTGCGTGCTTGACAGTCTTTATTTGGATGGGCTGCGGTGAACCTGCGCCAAGTGCCAGCATTCAAGAGGCGCAAAAAATCCACGAACAATTGGACCGTCTTGCGGCTGAATTGCACGATGAACTGCAATTGACTATGGGTGACGCCGAAGCTCGAATAGCATCTAGCCTTGAGAAAGGGGACTCCTTATTCGCCCTGCAATTGGCCCGCGTCGAAAGCGAACTGGATGTTCTGGACCTCCGTTTTCACGATTGGGAATCCACGGTGGTGCCGCTGCCAGGCGCCACATGTGACCACGACCACGACCACGACCACGGACACGACCACGACCACGGTGCTGGCGCCACGCTGGAAGGAATGAGCGATGAGGCGATTTTGGAAATTCAACAAGCGTTGATGGCAGAATTGACCACGATGAAGGCCACCTTGCAGGAAGTCCAGCAAGCGCTGCAACCGCAACATACCACGGAGGATGCAGAGTGATTTCCATCGCTTCTTTCGGGGCATCGCGACGCTGTGTTTTCTTTCGATTTCTATGATAAGTGTGGCGCAACGACCACCTGAGAATATCCTCATCTACAAAGGAGCCGAAGACAAGTACCAGCCGTGCGAACCGTCCATTGCGGTGAGCCCCAAATCGACAGAGGTGATGGTTGCGGGTTCGATTTTGGACAATGTTCACTTGTCCACAGATGGCGGCTATACTTGGAAAACGGATCAACTCAATTCCAAATTCGGCGTTTTTGGCGATCCGTGCATTGTGGGCTCCTCCAAAGGAGATTTCTACTACTTGCACCTGTCCAACCCCGATGGCCAAGCTTGGTCCAGTGAAGCGTTGTTGGATCGCATTGTGATCCAACGGTCCCGGCGCAAAGGCAAGCGCTGGAATGCAGGAGCGGGAGTAGGCCTCAATGGAACGAAAGACCAAGACAAAGAATGGTCCGCCGTTTCCACCGATGGCTCCACTTTGTTGATGTGCTGGACACAATTCGACTTGTATGGCAGTCCGCTCGCCAGCGACGAATCGCAGATCCTATGCAGCACATCCAATCACCGCGCGAAAAAGTGGTCCGATCCGGTGCGCATCAATGAAATTGCTGGAGACTGCACGGACGGTGATCTGACGGTGGAAGGCGCTGTACCCGACATTGCCCTCGACGGCACGATGTACGTTGCATGGGCCCTTGCCGACACCATTTGGCTGGACCGCAGCTCGGATGGCGGCGTGACTTGGCTCGAAAAGGATTTGCGTGTAACGGAAATTCAAGGGGGATGGGACCAAAAGATACGCGGGGTGGGACGAGCCAATGGGATGCCTGTGACGCGGGTTGATCGAAGTTCAGGGCCGCACCAAGGTCGGATTTACGTGAATTGGACGGACGATCGCAACGGACCGGATGACAACGATGTGTGGCTCGTCTATTCGGACGATCAAGGGAATTCTTGGACGGAGCCCATTCGCGTGAATGATGATCCTGCGGGAGCACAGCAATTTTTCACGTGGATGGATGTCGACGATGCTACAGGCCATATCCATATCGTTTTTTACGATCGCCGCGATGCGATTAAGCGGTTCCCGGATGTTCGCATGAAGCCATCATGGAATACGGAAGTCTACGTAGCTTCTTCCTACGATGGGGGAGACACGTGGAAAAACCTGAAGGTGAGCACGAAGTCTTTTCGGCCCAACCCCAAACAGTTCTTTGGGGATTACAACAACATCAGTGCCTATGATGGCGTGGTCCGTCCCATTTGGACTCGGAATGACGAAGGAATCCTCAGCGTCTGGACCGCCATATTGGACGGTTACGTGGAGTGAGGGAAGCGAGCATCAAGCGTACTAGGCTCGTTTGATGCGCTCGGCAGTTGCCGCAAGTTCATCAGCTGTAAAGGTCAGTTTGGGCCGTTCAAAATTGATGTCCGCAACGTTCTGCAGCGGAATCAAGTGCATGTGTGCGTGCGGCACTTCCAACCCAATCACGGCAACCCCAACGCGTTTGCACGGAATGGCAGCTTCAATTTTTTGGGCGACGTCCTGGGCAAAAAGGTTGATGCGGGAGAGCAATCCGGCATCGAGATCAAAAAAGTAGTCAACCTCCGTTTTCGGAATGACCAACGTGTGTCCTTCCGCCAAGGGATTGATGTCCAGAAAAGCGAGAAACTCATCATTCTCGGCAATGCGATGGCAGGGAATCTCTCCTGCGATGATTTTACTGAAGATGCTGGCCATACCCGATTCGATCAGGAGTTTCGGCTAATTTCCAGCACCTCGAACGGAATCAATCCCGCGGGGACCTGTACTTCCGCGATTTCACCGACCGCTTTGCCGAGCAGCCCCTTGCCGATGGGCGAATCGATGGAAATTTTCTTGAGGGCCAAATTTGCCTCATTCTCCGCGACCAAGGTGTACGTAACCTCGGCGTTGTTCTTCATGTTTTTGATGCGTACCGTGCTCAAGATGTAGACTTTGGAATCATCGATTTGTGAGTCGTCCACGAGGCGGGCGCTGGCAAGGGTGTTTTTGAGCTTCGAAATTTTGGCCTCCAGAAGTCCTTGTGCCTCTTTCGCGGCATCGTACTCTGCATTTTCGCTCAAGTCGCCCTTGTCACGTGCTTCGGCGATTTGTCCTGAAATTTTTGGCCGTTCAACCGTTTCCAATTGGTGGACTTCGTCCTTCAGATTTTGCAATCCTTCTTTGGTGAAATAGGAGATGTTCGACATGGTCTTGGATTCATTCCCGTGCGGGCATTAGATAGAAAATGGCGCCTTACAGGCCAGGGCAAAAAAAAGAAAACCCGAACCAAATCGAGCTTTCTTCTTTTGCAAAGATATAAAAATCAGCCGTGAAGCACTTGTGAAGCCTTCTCACGGATGGAATGGTCTGATCAATCAGATCGCCAAGTGAATGCCGATGCTGTGGTTTCCGTTGAATGGATTGGTCGTGCGGTAGCTGTAATCAATACCGATGACTGCACCTTCGCTGTTGGCAGGAACCTTCAACGAAAATCCAGCAGATGGACCGGTGAATGCGGTAGTCAAACGATCCTCCGTGCCTACTCCGTCTTCCCAGAGGTAACCTCCGCGAACGGTAAAGTTCTCACCGAGGTTCACTTCCAAGCCGCCTCCGAATTGATCTTTGGTGAATGAGTTGGAGATGAATTGTCCCGTGAGTGTAGCATTGACTGCTCCATTGGTGTAGACTTCATAACCGAAGCCGATGTTGACCAAAGAAGGAAGCTCATACCGCTCGCTTCGTTGCAACATGGTCAAGGATGTGGCGGTTCCTTGCGGTGTGGCGGTGACAGTGAGACCGTCGCCGGCATAACGCATGGGAGCACCGACGTTGCGCAATGCAATGCCAAAGTTGAGCTTGTCACCCGATTTGTAGCGAATCCCGGCATCAAAGCAGACACCAGAGGACCGAACGTTTGAGATGGATTCACCAACAATACGCACGGTCATTCCGCCATAAATGGAGTTGGAAAATGCTTTTGCGTAGGTCACTCCGATGTTCGAGAACGCTGGAGAAAATGTACCAATTCCACCTTCCGGGAGGTTTTCTGTGGTGATTGGAATGTCGCCGAACCCCATGGTCATTACGGTCAAGCCCAAAACGCTTCCATCACCGACAGAGGTCGCAAAACCGATTGTGTTCAGCGAGATGCCCGATCCGGACAGGTATTGGGTGTTCGCGAAGCGCAACTCTGTTTGGTTCACGAATGCCAAACCAGCGGCATTGAGGAAAGAACCTTCCAGTCCAGCCGTAATGGCCATGTTGGTTCCGGCCATGCCGTTGGATTGCGCCCATGGGTTGATGAGCAATTGACCTGCACCGGCAGAGCCGGCTCGATCGGGATTCCCTGCAGTGGCTGCAGTGGAAAACATCATGCACGCTGCAATAGCAACGGATGCGAGGATGGTGTGTTGGATATTCTTCATGGTGAATTCGGAATCAAATCAGAAGTTGTCCAAATCGGTTGGGCGCATGATGCCGAACCATTTGAGTGTTTTATCGCCGATGCCCGGGACTTCGACGTGGATGATGTAGACGCCACCAGCGATGGGGACGTTTCGTTCGTTCTTGAGGTCCCAGTCCACCGAAGTAAGTGGGTCTGCCTTGGAGAACTGCCGCACGAGTGTCCCCTGCAGGTTGTAGATGCGAATGGTGCACACTTCCGGCAGGTTGGTGATCTTGATGCGGTTGTCGAGCTTGCTGGTTTCGTACTGGCTGAATGCGTAGTACGGGTTGGGCACAACGTTGATTTCATCGAGGACAGATGTCAAGACCGTGTCTTGCATCGGCACTGCTGCGATGTCCTTCGTGGAGAACGTGTAGAGTGGATTCCAGAAGTTCGTTGCTCCGTCATAGTTGTCTTCGGCATCGACATTGGTTGGGCTGTACTTTTCATATGCCTTGGCCACACGCAAACGGATGCGGGCGTCGTTGGGAATGAGTCCGTCTTCGATGGACAACAACTCAAAGCCATCGTTGAGGAGCGATGAACCGACCCACGTGCAAGCGCGGAATACGCGGCGCACATTGGTGGTAGAGCCGCTCACTTCGAGGTTCTCGTAGAGGTACGCACCTTCATCATAGGCGGGCATGCGGTTCTCCGTTCCCTCCTCGTATTGGGAGTTCTTGAAGACATAAATCCAGTGCTGGCCACCGGCATAAATGGCGCTTCCGCCACCGCCACCACCGAAGCCACCACCAACACCGCCATAGATGTTGGGAGAAGGATTCCACAGCATGTCGTCGCCGTTGTCGGCTCCAAGCCAAGAGTCCTCACCGAACGCCATGTTGAGGCGTTCGCCGGTACCCACGTCAATGGCGTAGCCAGGGAACCAGCCCATGCCCATCGGTTGATTGCCCGGACCTTCGTAACCGCTTTGGCCAGCGTATCGGCCGTTCTTGTCCACCGACGGGTGGTGGCGCAAAGTCAGCTTCTCTGGCCGTGTGTTAGTGCCATCGTCACCGTCTTCGTCCTGTGCTAGTTCATGGACCGACTGCATCTCAAGGACCGGACAACGCGTCCACAAATCCTTGTTGCTCGTCAATACCACATCGACGTTGTTCAGTCCGCTGATGCCCGAGAACGGAGAGAGGTCACCCTCCAGTCCATCCACGGTAGGCGCAATGTTCGGAAGGCTCACCACCTCGCCTGTTGGAAGCTCCACGTCGCCCGTGTAGCTGACCAAGCAGTAAGGGGCCCATGTGCCACCGAGGATGCCCTCGTAAACTTCGTCTTCGTCCAACGGATTGCCCGTCTTCAAATCGTTGAAGATGACTTCCGAAGGAACATCGTCTGCGCCTTCCTGATTTCCAGCACGGATCCAGTTCAATTCACTGAAACCTTCCTGGTCAGGAATGCCCACAAACCAAGGCTTGGATGAATCGTCAAACGTGATGGAAGCATGCACCGGCTCGGTGAACTTCCCGTCTTCAGGGTACGCATACTGGTGAAGCGTCACTGAGAGGCCCCAGTCCAAGAGCAACTCTTCGTTGAGCAATGCAATGGAGGTGGAAGACTCGTGAACGGCCTTGTAATCGTTGTCCGGATCATCATCCGAAAGCATGGTCTCGTTGGTCAACGTCCAATACGCATCAATGGCATCTTCGAGGTCCGCATCGTCGCCCGCGAGTCGCAACTCAAACTCCGCATCTGGGACGCGAATCGGATCCACCACGCGGATGTCCACAGGACCGTGGCCAGCGGTGTACGTCACCGTGGAGGCAATCGTATTGTCCAAGATGTCTTGCTCCGAAGCGTAGGTCAATTCCAAGTCGCCTCGGCCGTTTCCTTTTCCTTCCAAACGCGTGATCTCAACGCCAGAACCGTACTCCGCGTTTTGAACCATGCCACCCGACTCAGGAGCAGGGTTGTGAGGAACACCCGAGTAAGATCGAATCGAACCTACAGCAGCCTTACGTGAAGCCTTGAACTGAACGTCTTGGCCCGAACCGAGGATCGGATCGTAGTCTTCATAATTGTTGTAGCCATACGCCAAAGCCATGAAGTAATAGGTCTTGAAGTTGACCATGCGGTTATCGCCCTGCGCAAAAGCGTCGGTCGTGACGCGCAAGCTGTGGAAGATGCCTTCGTTCGCTCCCTCAGCCATCAGAACCGGGACAGGGATGCCCATGGTAGGATCTTGGTTGTAATTGATGACCAAGTCGATGTCGTTTTGAACGTCACACTGCGCAATCAATCGCGCGGCATCAATGTCGTTCAAATCAGCAGCGCTGACTTCCGCATCGCGGAGTTGGTAAATCAAATAACCTTCAAAGTCGTACGATCGCGTCAAGCTGTCGTACGCATTGCCTTCAACATCGAGTTTCGGGATTCCTGGATCGAGTTGCAGGTAATCTTCACGGTAGTTGTTGGACAATGGGTTGTCATTCGTCAAGTAGATAATAACCTCATTTTCCAATTCTTGAATGGTCACATCTGGGGCATCCGGTCCGGATACAATCTCAAAGCAGTTGTCGAACAACGCTTGCGCTTTGTCGTCCGCTATGCGCATCAACTTGACGGATTCGGTTGGATCGCCTGCTGTTGCACGCGCCCAAACCACACCCATGGTGATGTTGTTGTAGTCACCGGGTTCGAGGGTAAAGGGACCTGCCGCTTGGATGAAACGTCGGTCAGCAGGAGGATTGCCCGAGGTGACTTCCGTCCACGGGTCAACAGATGCTCCACCGGTACCCCATGCAAACGGATCTGTATCGCCTGGGAAGAAATAGTCGGCAGGGATTTCGAGATCGGCGCCGGTCGCTGCGGAAACACCATCGCCTCCGTATGCCATTTTCTGACCGTTCTTCCAAATGCCATTCATGTAATTGTAGTAGTGCAACGGTGTGCTGGGCTCACCATTGATGGGGTTCCCGGAGTTGTTGTAATAGACGAACCGGCGCATTCCAAAACGCTCGTTGTCGATGACACCATCGCCGTACCCAATTCCGATGCCCTCATATGGAATGCCCAACGAATCAATGGCATCACTGAAGTTGGTCGTCAGGGGGTTGTCAATTGAATCCGCGTCTTGGTATGGACCTTCGAAGAAGTCTATGCCAACGGCTGGTGGGTTCAATCCATAGCCCTGTGAGCTTGAGGACGGCTCGTCGTCCGCGTCACCGTTGTAGGAGTATCCCAAACCACGTTGTACGTCGCAACCCACGTAGTCGTCGGTGGCGGTCCCAACGTCCGCGTCCACCCAGACACCGAAGTAAGTGTCGGAAAGTGTTTGCGTTCCTTGGTTGATCAAAACGTAGTTGTAAAAGGTCATGTTGTTGACCTCGTCGTTGGTCGAGAAAGCAAAGGCTTGTGCCCGGATTTCCATTCCGATCGGCTCGCCTTGTGACTCCGAGTGAACGTTTCCTTTGTCGTTGAAAATCCAGTAGAAGTTGCGGTCTCCGTACAACGGGACCAAGTCCTCACGCTTTCGCTCCTTGCAATCAATCTCCTGGAGGAAATCGTACCAAGGGTAGTCTCCCGCGGCCGGATCATAAAATCCGTTGCCATCGTAATCCAAGAAGGGGGAGAGGTAAAAGTCTTGATTCAGCGCCGTGTTGCCATGGGCAGGATAATCGAAGAAATACGAGGGAATGCTGTACCCGTTCGGGAACTGCTCTTCCATATCGCACTCGGGATCTGCAGCGCAGTCGAAGTACTGGCGGTGACGCTCAGCATCCGCTCGGGTGGAGATGAAAAATTCGTCGTACTGGTTGCACGTGGTTTCATCCACTTCTGCCGTTCCGTCATTGGTCAATGGACCCGTCCAAAAGTCGTTTCCATTTCGGAAGCGCAGGGCGGCCAATTTCAATTGTTGGTCCGGACTGATTCCGCCCATCCACAGGGCACCTGCGTAAAGGGAGCTCACTCCACCACCTTTTGGCACTTCGTAAGCAGCCTGGCTAGTGGCACGGTTTTGCCACATGGAACCGCCTGTCTCAATCAAAGCACGGACATTGTTCCACTCCAAGTCACGCAGGGCAGTGGCGGGTGCGCAAGCTGCAGCACGCGTCTGCGGCTGAGAAGTCACCTGATCGTCTTGGTTATTGGCACCTGGTCCATTCGGTCCTACATACTTATAGGCCCAAGCGGGAGAACTCAAAAGAGCGGCGGTGAGGAGAATTGTAAATCGCATCGCGTTATCGGTAGTCAATTTCAATAAGTCAGATCAGAAGTCAAATTTCACGCCCAAACGAATCGTACGGGGCACACCCAAGTTGAAGGGGTTGTTGACGTACATGCCATAGTAATTGCGGAACGCATTGGGATCGTTCTGCGAATTGATGAGCGGCTGGTACTGGGCAGCTGCCAAGTAACCGTCATCCTCTGAAATGCCGGTGAAACGGTATACAGAGTTGATGTTTCGTGTGTTCAACAAGTTGCTAATCCAGAAGTAAACGTTCACGTTGTAGCTGTGGGCATCGTCGCCTTCGCCTTTGGTGATCGTCCAGTTCTTATCGATGTTCGCATCCATGTTGAATTGCCATGGAAGGCGGCTACCGTTGATGGAGCCTTCTGTCGAAGGACTGATTTCGCCCGTAATGGGGGTGGCAATGGTTGAAGCCGTGTACGGCGTACCGGAGCCGAGATTGGCGATCATGTTGATGCCCGCATTGGCGAACAATTGGATTTGTTTCGCGCTGCCATCGGCGTTTTTGCCCAAATTGATAACCGGACCGTTGTAGTCGTTGCCCGAACCGTAGCGGAAATCAATGTTGGTGACGATGCGGTGGCGTTGGTCGTAGTTGAATGGATTGATGGACCGCAAGTTGGGCAGTCCAGCATTGATCAATGCCAATGCGGTGGTGGTCGTTGAACCCGTTCCGTCTGCAAACTGAAGCGTGTAGCTCGTGTTCATTCGGATGTTTCCAGTGCGGCGCAAGTCATAACCAATGGTCAATCCTTTTACGGTACCGAAGTCGAGGTTGCCATATGCCTTATATGGTCGCGGGTACGCTCCAGTGAAGTTTCGCACCTGTATCATGTCCCGCATCTCCTTATAAAAGGCAGAGATTTTCAAGCTGGAAGTCTTTGTCAAGACTTGTTGGAAACCTAACTCGTAGTCAATGGTCTTTTCCGGACGCAAGTCTGGATTGGCGATCAAATTGTCCCGGGATTCAATGAAGAAGTAGTCAATGGGAGAGAAGCGGTTGTTCGACGTAGGACGTTGAGTCAAAATGTCGTAGTGGGCGAAGAATACCGCCTCGTCGCTGATGTTGAACGAGAACGCCACACGTGGCATGATGTTCACCTGCGGCTCATAATCTTTAAATGCCTTGGAAGTCAATTCGGCATCAGGACCTTCGACCAGCCAAGGTGCCGGATACACTTCGTTGACCGCAAGGATGTCGGGATCATTGATTTCCGTTCCAGAAGCATTGAACCACGTATCTCCGTCTCGGTAACCTACGATGGAAGTGGGTCCTTCGAGGGCGTCGACGTAAACGGCAAAGTCGTCTCCGATGTTTCCAGGGATGGTGGTACCATCTTCGAGCTGATTGATCAAATCACCGCTCAAGTCACCAACTTTGTAGTTCTCACCGATGACATATGGATCCTGCAAGACCTGTTGATTCGCGTCGAAACGGTCGACACGGACACCTACGTTGAAGATGATGTCATCAAAGGTGAATTTGTCCATGACATATCCCGAGATGTAGATGGGCTCATAGGCCTGGATCGGTCGGGTGAAATAACCCGCCTCGTTTTTCTCGTTGAAGAAGTCTTCGAGGGTTGGTCGTCGTGTCACCTTGTTCCCATATGGATCATATCCGGAATAGTTGACCACGTTGTTTCCTTGGTTGAGCAAGTCGTCCGCGCCAAACATGTCCAGCGTCAAAGCATCCGGATCAATGGCGTCGAGGTTGATGTAATCATTGCCGTCGGGATCGAGGCCGAGGGATGTTCGGAGGTTGCGGTCAAATTCGAATTGGTTATCACCAATCAATCGGCCGTAGGTCACGTAAAACGCAGAGCCTTGGTTGGTGATGGTGCTATCATTGAGGTTCAGCTCTTTGATGTGCGAGTTGGTGGTCAAACGTCCCAATGTCCACAATCCGCTCGGTGAAAGGGAAAAGAACGCGTCCCGGCGCTGCTCATATTCAAAGCCGAGCTGCAAAGCGTGATCGCCAATGTCACCGGAGCCCGCTGCGCTGATTCGGAACTGCGTGTTGTTGGTGGTGCTGTAGGAATTTCCCTGGGCGCCATAGTAGCTCCAAAGGCCATACGTTTCCGCCGGTCCTTGGCCATTGAGCAAGGCGTTTCCGTTTTGCACTTCCAACAGGCTCTCGTACGGCCCATCCACATTGGGGTTATACGCCTCTTGATCGAATAGACTGAAATACTGGTTATTGATGGCCGCCAGTTCCGGGTTGTGCGGAGAAGCTTCGAACGTCACCAATGTGTCTTCCCACCCATTGTGGCGGAAACGCGCTCCAATCGGATCATATCCGTAAGAGTTGCGCTTGTATACGTCGAACTTTCCAACGTGTCCGTAGCGGAAGAAGTTGTCGCCGTGGCTCACGTCTTGCACGCGCTGGAAACTTTGCGAGTAGTCCGCCATGACTTGATAAAAGACATTTTTCAACGTGGAGGATTTGGCTTCACCGGTTGCTTCAGTCAAACCTCGGGTGGATGAACTGTTGCTTTCATCCGCCTCTGCGAAGCGCTGCGAAAACTTGGCATAAGCTCTCCAGTCATAGCTGGTCACGTCCAGGTTGTTTTCCCAATTCATCAATGAGTTGGCGTAGCTGTAACTCGCGCCCTGGCTGTAATAGCCGGTAGCTCCAAATGTCAAAGACGTGTACTCATCGGTGTTCACATCAATCTTCGCCACCAAGCTGGCGTTTTGATTTGCAGCATTGAGCCGAGTGGGGGTGCGAATGAAATCACTGGCCGTCAAGAAGTCTGCTTCATACAAAGCACCGTTGACTTCGCCGGTAGAAGAAATGTTTTGGCGCAATGGATTCTCAAAAATCGCAGCGCGCGCCTCGTCCGTCATGCGGTAGTTGCCGTCGAATGTGGGACGTGGATCTTTCTGGTAGGTGTAGTTTCCGGAGAGAAACAATCCCAGCAGTGGTCGGAGGTTGTTTCCTTCTTCGTCTTTCGCGAATGCAATCGGACCGGAAATGGACCCCTCAACTACATTGTAACCGAAATCGTCAAAACCGATGGCGCCTTCTTCCGTTGGCAAACCACTTGTGATGACTTCACCGCCACCAAACCATTTCGAAGAGGAGTTTCGCAGGGAGATGTTGATTACACCACCCGTCGCATCACCAATGTTGGCCGGGATACCACCCGTCACAACTTGTACCTCTTCAATGGCTGACTTCGGAAGGGCGCTGGATCCGCGCACTTTAATTCCATCGATGTACACCCACGTGGACGATGGACGTGCTCCACGAATGGAGATGCCGCCGCCTGTACCCGCGGTGCTCGCACCTGCAACGGTCGTTGCAATGGATGCTGCCGAACGACCGGGCATCTTGTCGATGTCTTCACGGGTCATGGTACCGCCTGATGCACCTCCGTCTTTGTCGATCAATGGAACCGTGTATTCCACGACTTCTGCCTCTTCCATCATGACACCGGCTGAGAGCTCAGCGTTCACGAATTGGATTTTGTTTGCCGTGATCTTGACGCCTGTAATTTTCTGGCTTTGATAACCTACGAAGCTTACGAGCACTTCATACGTTCCCGGCTGCACTGGTTTGATGGTGTATTCTCCATCGAAGTTGGTGTTCGTTCCGGAGACTTGGTTTCCGTTGAGGAACAAGACCACGCTTGCAAAAGGCAAGGGAGAGTCGGCGTCGAGGTCCATGATTTTACCCTTGAGGGTACCGGATCCGACTTGGGCCGCCACAGGGCCAACGGCCATCAGGGCCGCAAAAATGAAGGCGATTGGACGCATCATGAATCGTGTGTTACAGGTCATTGGTTAGAGGCGTTGGAATACAACAGGCTGTAAATATAGGGCGCGCACAACCGAATGCGAAAAAGCGTTAATGCTTTTGCGCAGTGGTCGTGGTATGGGCTGAAAACCAAAGGGTTTGAAGGGGCGTTAAGGGGGCGTTGGTCAGGCCCGCGCAGGCATGATTTGCACAATTTTGACCCCTGAACGGGTGTTTTTCGGTGCCTTGGAACCCGCTCAATGTAGGACTGTCTTCGATGGGCCTTGACCTGAGTAGGCCTTCGCAATGCAGCGATTATCGGTAGCGATTTGGCTTCCCGAAAATGCGCCGCCACCACGGAATTGAACGGCCTTGCGCGGCTCGTTTTCGCCTCCGGTCGTTTTGTCGCATGCGCTTGCGGGTGACCTTGTCTTGCTTCTTGTAATGGCTTTCCTTGGCGTCGTTCCAGCCTGTGCGTAGTTCGGCTTCTCTCGCCGCTTTTTTTTCGTCCGCGGAACGG
>ENA-OWPI01001680-OWPI01001680.1-marine-metagenome-genome-assembly--contig:-NODE-1680-length-23522-cov-3.417786_pt1 | contig 23522 bp, 24 predicted proteins | sample MGYA00238138_ERZ651775 | MGnify/ENA primary metagenome ERZ651775 (study PRJEB26906, sample SAMN06265043) | marine metagenome | isolation source: Helgoland LTER site | place: Germany:Helgoland, sampling...
AGATGTGAATATAATCGATTTCTTCGCATTGTTACTTTTGAACTAATGGGTACAAATTTTCGGGTCTTAAAAGCAGCAATTGATTTTCGTGTTCTTGATACTTTGGCTTTTTGGTTAGTTAAAAGCTCGAGAGCAACTAAACCAAAAATTATATCTTTTGGTTCGCTAACACTTGTATTTATAGTACTTTTTAAGACAATATCATCGAGATGTATCATACCATTTAAATTTTCAGGATTTAACTTATATACTAAATCAGAATAAACGATATTTCTATTCCAAACTTGTAATCTATTCATAATCATCTATTTTTAAACAATAAATTTTGTCAAGGATAAAATCTTTACGAGTTTCTTTTTACGTAACTCGTTCGTAACTGGTCCTATCAATCTAGTACCATAAAACTCATTTTTGGAATTCAATAAGACTACCGAGTTATCAAAACATTTAATAAAACTACCATTTTTTCGTGAAGTTGGTCTAGTTAACCTAACGACAATTGCTTTTAACACTTGTCCTTTTTTTAGTTTTGATTGAGGTCTAGTTTGCTTTACAGCGACCAAAATCAACGAACCTACTTCAACCTTATCACTTTTGTATACTCTTATACATTGAACTAGTTTAGCACCAGAATTATCTGCAAGGTTTAAGAAAGTTCTGTCCTGTATCATGATTATTTTTTTTCTAGACTGACAAATTTAGTCTGCATAGGTAGTTTTCTGACTCCAAGCTTCGCAGCTTCGTACGCAATAGGCTTAGACACACCTTGAAATTCAAACAAGATTCGCCCTGAATTAACATTTGAACACCAGTAATCCAATGACCCTTTTCCTTTACCCATTCTAACTTCAGCTGGTTTACTAGTAATAGCAACGTCTGGAAAAACTCGAAGTAAAATTCGTCCCATCCTTCTCATCTTCTTTACCATTGTTTTTCGCGCAGCTTCCAACTGTTTCGCTGTCAACCGACAAGATCGTAGAGACTTTATCCCAAAATCTCCACGAACTAAACTGTTGACTCTATACTCTTTTTTATAAGAGTCTCTTCTATGCATTTTTCTATATTTAGTTCTTTTTGGAAACAACATTATTGATAACTTTATCTATTATAAATCCAAACTTTGATACTCATTAAGCCTTTTGGTGTATTTGCGACTGATAATCCATAATTTATTCTAGCCTTTAAAGTCTGAAACGGTATTGAACCTACAGTCAAGAAATCACCACTGGCCATATCTGCACCATTCATACGACCTTTACACGAAACTTTAATTCCATTGCAAACTTCGGCAGTTTGATTTACCAAATTCTTTATAAGATAACTTTTAAACCGAACTCGATTTTCGATCAGCCTAGCTATCTTTTTTGAAATATGAACTGAATCGATTTTTAACTCATTTGAACTTAAGACCTTTGAGACAATAAAAACTCGCTCAAAGTCTGAAAAATATTTTTTCAAGTTTGACGCTACTTCTTTTAACAAAGATAACGAATGAGGCTCTAAACTGTTTGTTAGCTGAACGTCTATTACAATATTTTTTGAAATTCTACAAATTCTTATCTTTAAAACTTCAGAATCTTTATTCAAAATATTACATGATTTTAAGTAACTAAAAATTGTTAAATCTTGAGTTAATATACTTGAATATTCTCTTTCATTTGAATACCAAACACAATTCCAATCAACATTACTAGTAAGATGTAAACTATTTATATTTGCTTTTTGTCCCATTATTTCGTTTTTTTATGAATTGGATACTTCTTAGTTACAACAAACTCGCCAAACTTATGCCCTACCATGTTTTCGTTTATTACTAAATTAGAAAATTTCTTTCCATTGAAGACAGAAAATGTTAAACCTACGAAAGAAGGAAAAATTACTGAATTCTTAGAGATTACCTTTATAGGAACTTTAGTTTTCCCTAATTTCTGTAGCTGATCCATCTCGTTCAAGACGCTATTATCAATAAAGGGACCTTTCCACACTGATCTCATAGTTACTATTTTTTTAATTTCGATATTGAATATATACCTTATTTGCTTCAGCTGTTTTGTGAACATCATCACAATTTTTAATACTTTGGCTAGACAAAGAAAAAGTATCAAATATTTCCATAGCGACACGGGATGAAGCAGACTTTTCGTTTCTCTTTACTGAGTTCGACACCAAAAATTTAATTGCTAAAACTCTTTGTCTAACAGGGTGAATTTCAGTTGGTACTTTATAATTTGAACCTCCAATCTTCAAACTTTTAATTTCGCAAAAAGGTTTCACGATTTCAACACTCGAAGAAACAACACTAATAGGGTTTGTTTTTTTTATCTTTTTCAATATCGAAAGACTATGTTTTATTATATTCTCGGATATCTCTTTGTTACCATTAGTCAAATAAAATTTCAAGAAATTTAAGATAATGAAACCTTTTAATTCGTTTTTTACTAACATAATCTATTTATTCTTTTTGGCACCATATTTTGAACGCCGTTGTAGACGGTTTTTTACTGGTTGCAAATCATATTTACCTCTAATCAGATGGTATCTTACACCTGGTAAATCTTTCACACGACCTCCTCTAATAAGCACTACAGAATGTTCTTGAAGATTGTGACCTTCACCTGGTATATATGCTATGAATTCCTGCTTATTAGTTAACTTTACTCGAGCCACTTTTCGTATTGCTGAATTAGGCTTTTTAGGAGTTTTTGTATAAACTTTAGTACAAACACCTTTCTTTTGTGGGCTCCTATCTAAAGCTGGGGCTTTGCTATATGAACGTTTCTTAACTCTTGATTTTCGTTTTAATTGCTCAATTGTAGGCATATAATTTTATTTTTACAGAAGAATATTACCAACTCTTTTTCACGAGAGTTGGTAATGTTCATGTTACGATTGAAAACTAAAGACCACCCCACCAATAAATTGATACGAATAAAAATAACCAAACAACATCTACAAAGTGCCAGTACCAAGCAGCGGCTTCGAACCCAAAGTGATGCTGACGTGTAAAGTGATGATTATTTGCTCGAATCAAACAAACTACTAAAAATGTTGAACCAACTAAAACATGGAAACCGTGAAAACCAGTTGCTAAGAAGAAAGTAGATCCATAAATTCCATCTGAAATAGTGAAATTTGCATCAAGGTACTCAACACCTTGTAATGCTGTAAATACAGCCCCTAAACTTACTGTTGCCAATAATCCAAGTAATACACCTTGTCTATCACCACAAATCATTGCATCATGAGCCCAAGTACAAGTTGCACCAGAAACTAAGAGAATCAAAGTATTTAAAAAAGGCACTTCCCATGGGTTTAAAACATCAACCCCAGGAGGAGGCCAAATACCCCCGATCTCAACTGTTGGCGAAAGACATGCTGCGTAAAAAGCCCAGAAGAAACCGAAGAAGAACATAACCTCCGAAGCTATGAATAAAATCATTCCCCAAGTTAATCCATCTTGTACAGCTTTTGTATGATGACCTTGAAATGTACCTTCTCGTATGATATCTCTCCACCAAACAAAAAATGTGAAAAGTAACGATATGAACCCAAAACTAAAAACATAAAAACCTCCTTCATAACAATGCATGTACATTACGAACCCAGTTGTTAAACTTAAGGCAGACATTCCTGCTACGAAAGGCCAAGGACTTTGATCAACTAAATGAAATGGATGTCGTTGGATTAAATTTGAATTTGCCATAAAAATATTTTTATAAAGTGTAAATTATTTTTTAAGAGTCTCTTGGAATACTTTTATTCCTTGAGCGATCTCTTTTAAGATGTTTGAAAAATTTCCAAACAATAAAACGCCAATAATAAGAATTAGTACAATTTGACTAAAGCCAATCGTCATATTTTATTACTTTTTTGAGCTAGGATTTAAGCTTTGAATAGCCGTAATTTTATCTACAAGCCAGTTCTCACATTCAGTTTGAGCTGCTACCCAACTAACGTATTTCTCAACTGGTACTGCTTCAACAACTATCGGCATAAAACCGTGATTAATACCACAGATTTCACTACATTGACCGTAAAATACCCCTTCACGCTTTATAAACATTGAAAATTGATTTAATCTACCTGGGCAAGCGTCAATCTTTACACCAAGAGACGGTACTGCCCAACAATGTAATACGTCAGAAGCTGTAACTAAAACTCGTAAATGAGTATTCGTTGGTAAAACAACTCTGTTGTCTACTTCTAGAAGACGTAATTGCCCTTCTTCTAAATCATCTTCCGCTACCATGTAACTTTCAAAGCTGATAGCATTACCTTCTTTATCTGCGTAGTCTGAATACTCATAAACCCAATACCACTGAAATCCTTGAACTTTTAACGTAACAGCAGGATCAATAACTTCATCCATAGAGTAAATCAAAGCAAATGAAGGAACAGCGATGACCATTAATATCAAACTTGGAGTAACAGTCCATACAACCTCGATAGTTGCACCATGAGTAATATCTGATGCTACGGGATTACGCTTATGATCAAAAATATAAGTAGCTCTGAATAAAACCCAACCAACAAATATACCGATAATTGTTAAAACAAACATTAAGTCATGATGTAATGATATAACACCTTCCATAACAGGAGTCGCTGGATCTTGAAATGATACTTGATATGGATGTGCATAATCCGAATAAGCAATGTTGTTAATAAATAAGAACAAAGATACTAAGAAACAAAGAATATATCGCATAATTAAATTTTTATTTTTTCTACAGTGTAAGCAAGGTTTTAACTTGCATTTTCTTAAAAGGCTTTGCAGTTAAGTTATTTTTGTTAAATTATTACACTCTAGAAATCAAATATTATCATTGTAATAATATTCAATTTTCTAGACTCTTTATCTATCAATTTCACCAAAAACAATATCTAAAGTACCAATGATTGTAACTACATCAGCTAACAAATGCCCCCTAGCCATAAAATCTAAAGCTTGGAGGTGAATAAATCCTGGAGCTTTAATCTTACAACGATAAGGTTTGTTCGAACCATCTGATACGATAGAAACTCCAAATTCACCTTTCGGATGCTCCACAGCACTGTACGCTTCACCTTTTGGTACGTAATAACCTTCACTATAAAGTTTAAAATGATGTATTAATGCTTCCATAGAATTTTTCATGTCAATCCTAGATGGTGGCGATATTTTTCGATCATCAGACTTAACACTACCTTCAGGTATCTCATTTATACACTGTAAAACAATCTTTAGACTTTCACGCATTTCTTGAATCCGAATACAATATCTATCAAAACAATCTCCTTTAGTACCTACAGGAACATCGAAGTTCATCTTTTCATAAACATCATAAGGCTGTACTTTTCGTAAATCCCATGCTGACCCTGTACTTCTTAAGAGTGGACCTGTTAAACCCCAATCAAGAGCTTGCTCGTGGGTAATTACTCCAACTCCTACTAATCTTTGTTTCCAAATCCTATTTCCACTTAACAACTCTTCTAATTCGTCAATTCTTGAACTAAATTGTTCAGCGAATTTGTAAATATCTTCACATAAACCAAGTGGAATATCTTGAGCAACTCCCCCTGGTCGTACGTAAGCTGCGTGCATTCGAGCACCAGAAACTCGTTCGTAGAATTCCATCAACTTTTCTCTCTCTTCAAAACCCCAAAGGATCGGAGTAAGAGCACCGACGTCCATAGCGTGACAACAAATTGCTAATAGGTGGTTTAAAATACGAGTAATTTCTGAAAATAAAACTCTTATGTACTGGGCTCTCAATGGAACCTCACACTGCAAAATTTTCTCTACAGCTAAAGAATAGGCGTGCTCATTAACCATCATAGAAACATAATCTAATCGATCAAAATACGGCAACGCTTGCAAGTATGTCTTATTTTCAATAAGTTTCTCAGTTCCCCTATGTAACAAACCAATATGTGGATCAGCTCGTTCAACTACTTCACCGTTTAATTCTAAAACTAAACGTAATACTCCATGAGCCGCTGGATGCTGCGGACCAAAGTTAACAGTAAAATTCTTTAAATGTTTAGTTTCAACAATTTGATTTTCAAAACTCATAAATATCTTTTTTTAACATGGAGAGTATAGGAGTTGAACCTATTCTGCAAATTGCAGGCTTGAGTTTAGCAAACTCACCTCTTACCGTTCGAGCAACTCTCCTGCTCTAAATACGATGCCCATATTCATCAATTACAAGAAAAATCAAAATTGTAATTTCTAACAATACCCACAAAGGTAAAGCTATTAGCAGTTGAGTAAAGATGTCAGGTGGAGACAATAAAGCACCAGCAATAAAACAGACTACTATAAATTCTTTTCTTTTTCGCAACAAACTATCAACATTTATAATATTCAAATAAACAAACAAAAAAATGGCTACTGGGGTCTGAAAAACAAGACTAATCCAAAAAAGACATTGCAACACTAAGTCTAGATAATCTGAAATCTTAGCTTCCAATGTTAGTTCAAATAAACGAGAAGACTCGAAGTGACCAAAAAAATTTATAACCCCCGGTAAAACTACAACGTAAACAAAGCAGACAGAAAGAAACAGACTCACAATAAGAAGTTTTGAACAAATTCTTAACAAATGCAATTCTTTTTTGTACAAACCAGGCTTAAAAAATGACATCACGCTATAAATAAAAAAGACAAATGTCACCATCAAGCTAATGTTTAAACTAATTGATAGACAACTTGAAAAAGCTTCTCCTAGGTTAGTAAAGATAAATTTTTTCTCAGCAAATCTTAGTACAAATGGAAATACATAAATGTACATCAATATATCAGAATATAAATAAGAAGTTACAAAAGTGACTAAGAAAGTCACAATAACATAAACTACTCTTAACTTTAATTCGTACCAATGATTTAAAATTGTCAACATCATTCGCTTTTTATCAATATATAAATGCTAACTTAGGGCAAAATGAGATTCGAACTCATGCTATTCTTAACAAATAGTTCAGTTTTCAAGACTGACGCCTTCGACCAACTCGGCCATTTACCCAAATTCAAATTTTGCGAGAGTAGGATTTGAACCTACGATTTTCAAATTATGAGCCTGATGAGCTGAACCGAACTGCTCTATCTCGCAAATTTACGGATAAGTGGACTTGAACCACTAATAATAATAAATCAAGCCCTAAACTTGACATGTCTACCAATTTCATCATATCCGCTTAAAACAATAAGAGGAGCAGGATTTGAACCTGCGAAGATAATAATCAATAGGTTTACAGCCTATCGCTTTTGACCACTTAGCTATCCTCTTTTATGATTGTTTGTATTCCTATGATATAATTATATCATAGAAATACCTATCTTAAATTTATCCAAATAAGATAAGGAATGCCATCATAAGAGCAAATAAACCGATTGCCTCAGTAAGTGCAAAACCTAAAATTGTGAATCCAAATAATTGTTGTCGTAAAGATGGGTTTCGAGCAAAAGAATTAACTAAAGCAGCAAAAACGATACCAATACCAGCACCAACACCAGCGAGACCAATTGTAGCTAATCCAGCACCAATTTGCTTAGCACTTTGTAACATGATTTGATTGTTCATAAGATTTTTTATATATTTATTGTAAATAGGAGTAAGGTTAGTATACAATCTTGCAATTCATAATTCGTCATAACAGAGATGAAAGACACTGTTCCTCTCTTAGAGGCGCGTCGAATATCTAAATCACATAATCAACCCCGGATACGCCAGCGGCTTATTTGTAAAACCTTTGAATTATATTATAGTTAGCTTTTATAGGATAATAAGCGCTTTTGTAGTTAGGATCCCATAAGAAAACTATACTCAAGGTTTTATAATCTATTTCTAAATAAGGAGGGAGAAACCTAGAACTGAAGTTTTTCTTAACATCATTTCGTATTTTGTCGATCTTTGTTTCATGTTTTAACAAATTTTCATCAATCTCGATAATATCTAGTTGATTAAGGGCAGTACCAGGATTCCGAACAACTTTCCCATTAACTTGAACAATACCATGGTTAATCAACTGCCTTGCATTATACATCGAAGACACAAAACAACTCCTAAACAATACAACGTCTAGTCTGCTCTCTAGAAAACTTACAAATCTATCTAACGTCGTTAAAGGCGAGTTTACAGACTTCTTTAATATTCGCTTGAAAGACTTTTCTTGCAGATTACAATAGAAAAACCTAAAGGATTGTTTTACTCCTAGTAATTTTCCATAAAGTGATGCTTTTTTCTTTTTTCTTTTTTCAATTTTGACAGATCTTAAAGAATCTCCTTTAGGCAGACCCCATATGTTATTATAATTTCTGTTTAATTTTTTACAAATACGAAATTTTGACTTTAAACGTTTAGTCATTTTTTACTATTTTTAATACTTATTACTTACTATTGGAGTTGAACCAATACTCTAAAAAAAGAAAGAGATTTTAAGTCTCTCGTGTCTACCAATTCCACCAAGTAAGCAAACTTTCAGGTTTTTAACTACAAAGCGAGTAATGAGACTTGAACTCATATAAATTGCTTGGAAGGCAACCAATTTACCATTAATTTATACTCGCTAATCTAAAACGCTAAGCAGGATTTGAACCTGCGATTTTTTGCTTAGAAGGCAAAAGTTTTATCCACTAAACTATCAGCGCTAAATCATAATTGACTAGAAATTAGATTAATATTAGAACAGTATCACTATTAATTTCTCTCTAGATAGGATTTGAACCTATGATTTTTTGGTTAACAGCCAAACGCTTTACCGCTAAGCTACTAGAGAATCACTTATTCTAATTCAACCTTTTTATAAATACTATCATATAAGTGTAGCAGGATTCGAACCTACGACCATTTAGTTAAAAGCCAAATGCTCTACCAGCTGAGCTATACACTCATTTGTATCTAAAAAATTTAGATACAAACTCTAAAACTTATAAAAGAAAACATTAATAACATGTTTTTAATTGTTCAACACAATTTTTTAACAATTGTTTTCTATTTTTTTTACTCATCTTGTTGCTTTCAACTGAATACGAATCCATGAGGTAAGCTCGAAGATCTGTAAAAATCTCTTTCTGAAGGGCAGCGTTAGTCTTATTTTCGTTTGTCGAAACACGCTTTAACCGTTCTTCAAAATTTGATACGAGATGATTTTGTAATGAATTCTCATAAAATTTCTCGATATTAGCAATCTCTGCTTTCGATATCTCAAAAACTTCTTTGATTTCAGAACTCAACAATTTTTGTTTTTGGTGATAACTTATTAAGTGTGTAAAGGTCTTTTCTTGTAAGTTCTTATAAAGATCAAATTCTTCTTTGATCTTTTCTTTTCTTGAATCTAATTCACCTGCAATCATTTCACCACCATAGTTTACTAATAAGTATATGAATATAGAAAATGCAAGTAAAACTAATACTTCTTCATTGAAAACTAAAAACTCTTTAGAAAGAGCTATCAACACTAATAAAACCCCATACAAGTATTTTGAACTCATAATTTCTTATTTTTTCTATTATTTTTTTGATACAAATGATTTTACAACCAAATTTCTGTAGTTTTGTTCTCCTACAGTTTTTAAGTATTCTTTGTTAGCAGCATTAAAATTCGAATTGTTTAAATTTTTAACATTTGTACTAAACCAATTGTTCCCATGTTCTGTTAAGTTTGAGATATTCGATTTCCATAATTGGAATGAACGAAATATAAGGTTATCATAAACTCCAAGTAAATCCGAAACTCCATCTTTTCCTTTATTGATATCATTTGCTAATAATTCTAATTTCTTTTGTCTAAATTTTAAGTTCTTAGCTATTGCTGGTACCACATTGTGTAAAAGATAAGCATACAAAAAAGTAAACCCTATTGAAAACCAAAAGAATTGTGTAAAGAAATGCATTAAATCGAGTTGAGGCATAATTTAATTTTTTAGTATATTTAACTAAGTTTGTTAACAACATTAGATATGTAGTGTTGTATAAATATTTTATAATTTTGTTTATAACGAGTTAGTACAATTTAGCAAGAGCGTTACCACTCATAACAAATTGCCTATATTAAGTGTTAGTCTTACACTAATTTTTGAAAACTTGTTTTAAAGTTATCTTCCTACATTGATGCTTTCAGTAGTTATATTAAAATAACGTAGCAAATCAGCTTGCTTTTGGTAAACAACTGACAAACCATAGGTTATCTTGCTTTGGTCCTCTCGTACTAAAAGCAAATCTTTTCAGTTTTCATACAGCAAAAACAGATAGGGACCAAACTGTTTTACACATTTTACCCAAATATTTCTAAATGGAATGGACTATATTTTCATCCATTACTTATATTGTAATGGAGTTAACGTATTATAACTAATAGGATTTCTTAGCTATCGGAAAAATTATTTTTCTCAGTCTCTACAGGGCTAAACTTTAAATTTTTCATTGATAAATTTAAACTTCTAATACTTTTTTCTACTATCTAGATATTCTCTTACTGAGAAGTAAGTATTTTTTCGGTTTTTAGAATCTGTCAACTCAGCAGTTTTATCTACTAAAATACACACCTTTAAAAAATCTGCTTCAGTGTTGACTTGTTTATATTTATCAATTATCTCTAAAACTAGCTTAGCTAGAGGTTTTTTAATTCTAAGACAAGGCAGCAAACTTCTTAACAAATTTTCAACTGGTTTAAAGCCAGTTATTGTTAGTTCTGCCATACCGTCCTTTTTTTGTCTTAGTGCACCCATACCTAAGCTATCTTTTAACTGCATTAAAAACCAATATCTTTTATTCAACTGATAAAAAACTACTGAGACTCTCACTGTGTAACCGTATTTGTAGGAACTACCTTTTACGATTTGAGTTAATATGCAACCATCAGCGTCAAGAAATCCTGACAGATAGTACTTATTTTCGCTACTCAGTTTTTCTAGAGATTTTAATGCCATATTAATTGATGTTTTTTTGATGATTTATAAGTCAGCTTCCCTCGATATTACCACTTAGCTTTCAGTTTGAGTGAGTGGTTTTTTGCTCACTACTAAGGAAGGTTTCATCGATATAAGTTAATACTAAAATTGTTATTACTAACAATTAACGCTGTTTATCCCAACGTTCTAAACCCAACTCACGTTCCACTTTAAACGGCGAACAGCCGTACCCTTGAAACCTTCTTCAGCTTCAGGATGTGAAGAGATTATAGTCGAAGTGCACTCACGTGACACAACTCTACTTCAGAACCGTACGTGAAAGTCACCCTTCATACGGCTCCTAGCTAAATGGGCCTCTCAGCTCTTATTATTTTATTACCAGTAATAATATTCAAAATCATGTGACGTTCTTTAAACCAACGCCCGTATGGTTTTCATTTAGCCGCTAGACGTCAGCCTATCCATGAAGTTACTCATGGCATTTGCTTTTTCTAGCATCTTCTCAATTTAATCTTAAGGTTGGTCCTTGTAAAGAATAAGTTTATAACGCTTATCTTACAGATTAAATTTCAGACTTACCTCGTTCCAAAATAATTATCATAAAACATTTAAAATGTTTTCGTTCATTTGAGTTGCCAAATCTGTCCCTGTTGATTCAAACGTGTATTCATCGAGCGCCTACGTCGCATAATTGCTCTCACTCTCAACATTAATTCTATTTAATTTTGCCTGGGTATCTCTAAGAGAACACTGTTAATTGTCCCCAAGCATCCTCGTTTAAGAGACTTTTTATCTGGTTCATGTTCTTCAACTCATATGACTTTAACTCACAATTTACCTTGCTAACAGTGCAAGTTCACTTGCTTTACCGCCCAGCTTCTCGCTTCTAAGAAGTACCTATCTTCTTAAAGGAAGGGTTGCACTCAAATAAGTTCTATTTGAGTCGGTGTTTTCGTCCAGATGAATTTGGACGGAGGATTTTCACCTCAAATTATTTTAGTTAGACTTTATATCACTTTGGATATTTGGTCCTCAGTTTACTTTTACCCTTCTTTACGATAAAATTACCTGAAACGAATCGCACTCGACATCGAGGTGCCAAAAGACTCTGTCGATAGGAGCTCTTGAGAGTCATTAGCCTGTTATCCCTAAAGTACCTTTTATTCCTTGAGCGAAAACTTTTCCATTGAAAATTTCCGGATCACTAGCGCCGACTTTCGTCCTTGGTCGAGTTGTATCTCTTCCAATCAAGCAAGTTTATGCGCTTATACCTTTTAATTCGTTTCTACTGAATCTAAACTTACCTTTGCAGATCTTCGTTACTTTTTAGAAGACTACCGCCCCAGTTAAACTAAACATCTTGCATTTTCTTATTCAAATAATTAGTTAGATTTTATTTTTAGAGTGGTATTTCATGAATGCTTCAGTAATTAACTAGCGTTAAGACCTAATAACAGCTCCCACCTAGGCTACACAAAAAATAAATCATAACAATACAAGACTATAGTAAAGGTTTATAGGGTCTTTCCGTCTTATTTTTGCTACTGCGTATCTTCACGCAGACTCTAATTTCGCTGGGATCATTCTTGAGACAGTAGGAAAGTCGTTATGCTATTCGTGCAGGCCAGCAATTAACTGGCTAGGAATTTCGCTACCTTTGAATCGTTAGAGTTACGACTGCCATTCACTGAAGCTTCATTTCGACGCATTTAACGTCTCCATTTAACATTACAGCATTGGGCAAGCATCAAACCTTATACTTCATTTTACAATTTTGCAAAGTCTTGTGTTTTTAGTAAACAGTCGCTATCCTTTTTTTTGTGCCACCTTTAATTAAAAAGGTATTCTTTCTCCCGAAGTTACAGAATTATTTTGCCGAGTTCCTTAAGAATGATTCACCCAAAAGCCTTAATCTTTAAATCTATTTTCCTTTGTCGGCTAAGTACGGTATTTATTAATATAAAGTTTTTCTTGAAATTTTGTTTACCATAAAACAATCCATTTTTTATCTTATGGTTTAAGAAAACCTGTCACTTTATATATTATTTTTATCAAAAAACCTCATCGAATTCTGCTTTCGCATTAATATCTTAGAGACCGACTAACTCTACACAGTTTAACTTTATGTAGAAAACCTCAAATTTTCGGCTACAATGTTTTTTACATTGTTTTTCGCTACTCATTTTAGTATCTTCACTTTTTTATCTCCAGTAATTTTTACAAATTACTTTCTACGACTTAAAAAACGCTTTGCTACCACTCTTTTAAAGTTTATAGTTTCGGTAAATATCTTTAGTCCTTCTGAATTTTCGACGCAAAAAAGTTTAAACATAATGTTTTCAATTAGTATGCTATTACGCATTTTTTAAAGAATGGCTGCTTCCAAGCCTACCTTCTAATTGTCAAAACTTTTTTACTTTCTTTCTCACTTAGATATCTTTTAGGGACCTTAACTAATAATCTGGGCTGTTTCCCTTTCGACTATGGACCTTAGCACCCAAAGTCTGACTACAAAACTATATAATAAGCATTCGAAGTTTTCCAAGATTCAGTAAGGGTATTAGCCTCCCTAGTCTAAAAAGTGCTCTACCTCTTATTACTAATGTTTTATGCTATACCTACATATATTTCGCAAAGAACCAGCTATCACTGAGTTTGATTGGCCTTTCACTCCTAATCACAAGTCTTCTCAAGCTTTTGCAACAGCTACGAGTTCGGTCTTCCCATATATTCTCATATACTTTCAACCTGCTCATGACTAGATCACTCAGATTCGGGTCTTATTATTATAACTAAAACTATGTTCTATTCAATCTTGCTTTTACTTTGCTTTCGTTTAACAACTTAAGCTTGCTATAATAATAAAGTCACTAAAACATGATACAAAAGGCACACCGTAATTTTGTATAAACAAAACTTCGATTAGTTGAAGGTAACAAAATTCAAGATCTTTTCACTTCCATCCAAGGATTCTTTTCACCTTTCCTTCACAGTACTTTTTTCTATCGGTTATGAAATTATATTTAGAGTTCGAGGTATGGTTCCCCAATGTTCAAAAAAAATTACATGTTCTTTTCTACTATTTTAAACAAATCATGAATATAACAGGACTTTAACCTTCTTCGGTATGCTTTTTCAAGCTTTTTTATTCATTTTTTTGTTTTTACTCTAATTCGTTTTCGCTCACCACTACTCACGAAATCTCGGTTGATTTTTTTTCCTTGAGCTAATAAGATGTTTCAATTCACTCAGTAAATTAATTCAAAACAAGATAGTTTTCACTAAAAGAAACTCATGAATCATAGATATGCGTTCTCATCATGACTTTTCGTATAACGCTACGTCTTTTTATTTCATACCTAGGTATTCTTTTGATACCCCAAAAACAACACTTTATTTTTTTAGTCCTTTTATCTAGAACAATGTATAAATATCTCTTCATCACTAACTTAATAACTCAACAAAACTAATCTTCCCTGTTAGTATAAGTATTCTTAGCGTGATTCAGTTTAACTATAAAAAGAGTTCGAAATGAGATCTTGTTTTCAGAATCACAATAATTGCTGAGTTATTAAGTTATCAATATACCATATAAAGCTTCATTAAAAAAACGAATGTTATATAAAAAAATTTAAAGGAAATTTTCCAACGACTGGTTCCCCAACCGTTACCTTGTTACGACTTCATCAAAATAATCTTCCTAATCCTAAACACTATCTATTTTCAACTCTAAAATAATTAAACATCAATAAGAAATCTAAAAATAATCAAAACTTGAAAAGAAAAAATGTCTTTAAATTAAGCAAACTCTCTTGATGTGACGGGCGGTATGTACAAGATTTAGGTACAAATTCACCGTTCCTTGCTGATAAACGATTACTATTCATTCCAACTTCATGTTTTCGAGTTACAGAAAACAATCCGAACTGAGGTAGCTTTTATAGATTTGCTTCAATTTTCATTATTGCATCTCACTGTAGTTACCCTTGTAACACATCGATAGCCCAACTTATAAGGACCATGAAGACTTGACGTCATCCTTTCTTTCATCCTATATATCATAGGCAATACTCTTTAAGTACACAGATATAACTCAATTGATACAACCGAGTAAATAGTCTTTTGCAACAAAGAAGAAGGGTTTCGCTCGTTACTGGACTTAACCTAACATCTCACGACACGAGCTGACGACAGCCATGCAGTACCTGTAATTTTTAACATAACAAATTTCTTCATTAGAATACAAAATTATTCAAAAGTTGGTAAGGTTTTGCGTGTATTTACGAATTAAATGACATGTTCCACGAATGGTATAAATCCCCGTCAATTCCTTTGAGTTTCAGTGTTGCCACTGTACTTCTCAGGCGGAGTACTTAACGCGTTAGCTAAATTTCTGAATATATTCTATCCAAAAATGAGTACTCATCGTTTACGGCGTAGACTAACGGGGTCTCTAATCCCGGTTGCTACCTACGCTTTCGTGAATCAGCGTCAGTATAAAGCCAGATTGTTGCCTTCGCTTTCGATATTCCTTCAAAAATCTACGAATTTTATTTCTCCACTTGAAATTCTACAATCCTCTCTTTTACTCTAGTAACTTGTTATTAAAAATTGATTTAGTACTTACTACTAAGATTTAATGATTAACTTTGATTACAGCCTACTCACCCTTTACGCCCAATTATTCCGAATAACACTAGCCCTTTTCGTATCACCGCGGCTGCTGGCACGAAATTTGCCAGGGCTTTTTCTCCAAGTAAAGTCAAAATCTTTCTTGGTAAAAGGACTTTACAATCAAATGACTGTCATCATCCACTCCATATCGCTGAATCGAGCTTGCGCCCATTGTTCAATATTCCCCACTGCTGCCATTCGTAAATGTTTAGACCTTTCTCAGTTCTAATGTGATTGTACACCCTCTCAGGCCAATTAAGGATCATCGGCTTGGTAAGCAGTTACCTTACCAACTACCTAATCCTACAAAGGCTCATCTTATAGCGAAAATTCTTTTTATATAAGGCATTTAACCAAACTATAAGGTAGATTCCCATGCGTTACTCACCCGTTCGCTACTCGTTTTTCAACGCGTTCAACTAGCATGTGTTAGGCAAATGGATAGCGTTCATTCTGAGCCAGGATCAAACTCTTTTATCAAAATATTAATATCAACATCATATATATAACATCCGTTTTTTTAAGGAAACAAATAACCCAAAACTTAAACTAAGAATGGGCTTTTCAACAAAAGTTGCTTAGAACATTTTGTCATCGTTGGGGATGCTTTACTAATAGGATCCGCCAAATAAAAATTGTTTACCTTACTTGAAATAACGAATTTAGTCTTTATTTTTGAATAACTTAAATTGAAGATATCTATACCACTAAAAAAAATTTCATTAACAGTGTTGTAGTTCTCTATATCAGCTATTTTAGAATCGAAGTCTTTCGGAGACAGTACACTTGCAATAGCTGATAAAACTGATACATCGTCTTTAGCTTTACCCGGTGCTGACAAAATCTTTTGAGTTTTCTGTGCACGACCTTCGACGTTAAGAAATGTAGAATCTTTTTCAGTATAAGCTGCGCCAGGCAAAATTAAATCTGCTTTTAGTGCAGAGGAATTACCTTGGTGCCCTTGATAAACAACAAAACAATCTTCTGAATTGTTTTCAACGACAGCATCCCCTATAGCATAGATAAATTTTGGCTTATCAGCCAAAGAATCATTAGCACTTATTCCAATCTCTGAACAACCAACCTGACTCGCCTGATGCCCCAAAAAGTTGATTCCATTCCAGTCTTTAGAAACTACGTTAATATTCTTAGTAACAAAACTTAAGATTAATCGAGCTGTACTCTCATCAAGACTGTCAAAAAAGCTACTTCCAAAGATTACCATAGGCTTTTTTGCTCTTTTAAGTACTTCGCAAAATGGATTTTGACCTTGTGCGAGTCTCAAAATATCTTCAGTTGACGACCCTAACTGAATACAAGGGAAGGTCAGATTCAATACTGAACCAACGTTCGCTATCTTAAAATTACTATTTACATAGTGCTTTCTAAGTTGGAGATTTAGGATGGCAGCCTCTTTTCTAGGGTCAACACCGACTAAAAGGCATACATCAGCTTCTTCGATCTTATTTATACTTGAATTGAACTTGTACAAGGACCCAAAGTCAATCTCTTTTAAAATATTTGATTCAGTATTCTCAATGTTAACTTTTCCAAATAAGCTCAGTACGTTCTTTAACATAAAAGCTGATTCAAAATCGCATTGTGAACCGATTGACCCGTAAATCTTGTACTCCGATCCTTTCAATTTATTTAAAATCACATCAAACGCTTCTAACCACGAAATCTGAACAAATTTACCATCTTGTTTGAGTAACGGGTCGCATAAACGTTGCCGCTTCAAACCATCAAAACTGAATCGAGACTTATCGTTCAACCATTCTTCGTTAAGTTCCTCATTCAAACTTGGCAATACTCGCATAATTTCGTATCCACGCAAGTCTACCCGTATGTTGCTACAAATACCATCTAGAGTGTCAATAGACTCAACACTTTTTAATTCCCATGGTCTTGCTGAAAAAGCATAAGGCTTTGAAGTTAATGCACCCACAGGACAGAGGTCTATAACGTTCCCAGAAAATTCTGACTTGAACAAACGTTCAATATACATCCCGATTTCGATCTGACTTCCTCTACCTGAAGTACCTAAATCTGCTATTCCCGCAATCTCATTTGCAAATCGCACACATCTTGTACAATGGATGCACCGCGTCATGATAGTCTTAACTAAAGGCCCACAATTTTTATCTTCAATTGCTCTTTTGTACTCTCTAAACCGACCTCTGTCACTTCCATAAACCATAGCTTGATCCTGTAAATCACATTCTCCTCCTTGGTCACATATTGGACAATCTAGTGGATGATTTATCAATAAAAACTCAAGTACTCCTTCACGAGCTTTTCGAACAGCAGGACTATTTGTTTTTATACGCATCCCAGGCATTAAAGGCATAGCACAAGAAGCTGCTAGCTTAGGAGCTTTTTCAACTTCAACAAGACACATTCTACAATTTCCTGCTACTGATAGTCGTTCATGATAACAAAATCTTGGTATATCAAAACCAGCAATTTCACAAGCTTGTAATACTGATATTCGAGAATCAACAGAAATCTCTACACCGTTAACAAATACATTTAATGTCATAGATAATAAATTTTATTCTAAAATTATGTGATAAAGTGATAAAATAAAGAATCTTAAGATTTACTTCTCTTCAAGAGAATAAGATAATAAATAAGATTCAAAAACTCCAAGTAAAGGTAATAAACCAATAAAATAGAAGAAATAAAAGAACGTTGCGATTTGTCCTACTTCTAAATAAGGCGACTCAGGAGCACATCCTCCAATCCAACCTAATACAAAGTAGTCTAAAACTAAAATCCAAAAGATTATTCTATGTAATGGTCTAAATGAAGAACTTCGAACTTCAGACGTACCAGTATAAGGTAATGCTAATAAGATTAATAAAGCTGCGAACATAGCAATTACACCTCCAAGCTTATGCGGTATTGATCGTAAAATAGCATAAAAAGGTAAAAAATACCACTCCGGAACAATATGCGCAGGTGTAACCATAGCGTTTGCCTCGATGTAGTTATCCGAGTGACCAAGATAATTAGGAGCGAAACATACAAAAGCTATATACATAACGAAAAAAGCTACCCAACTAAATAGATCTTTGAATATAAGGTATGGATAGAATGGTATTTTATCAACATTACCGTTAATTCCTAAAGGATTGTTCGATCCCTGTTGATGTAAAACTGCTATATGCACAACTACTGCACCAGCTATCAAAAATGGTAACAAATAATGAAAACTAAAAAATCTATTTAAAGTTGCATTATCAACTGAAAAACCACCTCATAATCAATGAACTAAGTGATCACCTACAATAGGAAATGCAGAAAATAATTTAGTAATTACAGTTGCCCCTCAGAAACTCATTTGACCTCAAGGTAACACATAACCCATAAAAGCAGTAGCCATTGATAATAATAAAATAACTACACCTGAAACCCATAAAGCTTCTCTTTTTACAGTATAAGAACCATAATATAAACCTCTAAACATATGTAAATAGATCATAATAAAAAACATAGAAGCACCATTTGCATGTATGTATCTAATTAATCAACCATAATTAACATCACGCATAATATGTTCTACACTTTGAAAAGCTAAATCAACATGTGGGGTATAATGCATTGCTAAAGCAATACCAGTTATAATTTGTAAACCTAAACAAATACCAGCAGTAGCTCCAAAATTTCAGTAATAACTTAGATTTACTGGAGCAGGATAATCAACTAAATGTGCATTAACAACATTTAAAATTGGAGGATGTTTAATTAATCTCATAATAAATAATTTCTTATATATTTAAATATATAATTAATCTAAGATAATAAATTAATAATTGTAATTTTATTTAATAATACTAACTAATTATTATTAAATACCAAAATGGCTACGAATACTAGAAAACTCACTTTTCATTGATGCTTCTTCATACGATTCAATCATTTGAATAGTACCAATTGCTTCTAAATATTTACTATTAGCTCCTTTTAATGCTGTTTGTTCTGTTTTTTCTATTTCTTGTTCTACTTTTGAGTTAGAATGATTAATAGTAGAATGGATAGCGTCTAATGCTTCACTTAATGAAGTATCAATCATTTTAATATTAAATTCTAAAGCAGAAATCGATTCTAAATATAATTCTCTAGTAGAATCTACATAAAATTGTAAAATTTTTTTTTTAATTTTTAAAACTTTACTAATTTGTGGTAAAATTATTTTATTCATTACTGAATAAAATAAAGTAAATAAAATTAACATTCATAAATATTGTGAAAATAAAGTTACAAAATCTAATTGAGGCATAATATATTAATAATAAATTATTAAAATTTATAGTATACGTATTAACTTAGATAAAATATAAATTATCCTTTCATAATTTGAATAAACTCAATACCAATTGTACCTCTTACTCTATAATAAACAACTAATATTGCTAAACCAATTGCAGATTCTGCTGCTGCAACTGTTACAATAAATAATGCAAAAACTTGACCTATTAAATCATCTAAATAAACAGAAAAGATAATAAAATTAAAATTTACTGCTAATAACATTAACTCAACAGACATTAAAACAATAATTATATTTTTTCTATTTAAAAAAATACCAGATACACCTAATAAAAAAAGAATCATTGCGATAGTTAAATATTTTACCATTTCAAGACCCATAATACTTAAATTCTACTATATATATATATCTAAAAAAATATAATATATATATTTTTAAAATTATACCTAAATTGTCCAGAAGTGGACTTGAACCACTGACACAAGCATTTTCAGTGCTTTGCTCTAACCAACTGAGCTACCCGGACTTAAATAGGTGTATTGGGATTTGAACCCAAGGCCCGCGGATTAAAAGTCCGATGCTCTACCACTGAGCTATACACCTTACATTCTACAGGATTCGAACCTGCGACCGTCAGCTTAGAAGGCTGTTGCTCTACCATCTGAGCTAAGAATGCATATCTAAAGGTAATTTATTATTAACGTTTATTCATACAGATTATTTAAAACGTAATTTATCATTAACTAATATTAATAAGATACCACCAAATAAGAAAATATATAATTTAGAATAAAAAGTAGTTGAAATTAAAAAATCTAATTCTATAAAAGTTAAATAAAAAGTAACACCAATTAACATTACAAAAGCATATTGGTAAATAAAACCACTTTGTAATCTACTAACTTCTTTACTTAATGAACTAATTAATAAAGTTAAACCATATGGTCCAAATATTTCTACTATACCACGATCTAATGTTTTAAATGAAGAAACATAACCAAACATAAAAAATGATTTATTAATAATATCATTATAAATTACATCAAAATATCAACGTTTATTTGCAAAAAAATTAAAACGTAAAAAAGTGGATAATGATGATGGTGATTTTAATAATACTGTAGATGAATATGATGCATAATACATTGTTAAATATTGTGATGTAGCATAAAGTGATGCTAATACAGGTATTAACTTTTCATATGAAGGTATATATTCAGCTTCAAAAAATACTAAATGTTGTGGTAATCCATATATCGAGTTACCTCAAAAGTCAGTACCTTCACCTATAAACATATCTTTTAAAAAGTAACCAGAGATAATACTACCAAAAGATAAGATAACTAATGGAGTCATCATAAAAATACTTGGCTCATGAATATGACTCATTGATGAACGGGTTACATTTCTATTTTGTTTTCTTAAAAATACTCTATGTAAAATTTTAAATGAATAAAAACTAGTACCAATAGCAGCAACAACTGCAATAACATATGAAAAATGACCTTGGAATGAATAATTTGCAAAAGTAGTTGCTAATACAGCTTCTTTTGCAAAAAAACCTGACATATAAGGTACACCTACAATAGACATCGAACCAATTAACATAAATAAAGCAGTAAAAGGTATTAAATTAATTAACATACCCATACGTCTAATATCTTGATATTCAGCAATTGCATGAATAACACAACCAGCACACATAAATAATAATGCTTTAAAAAAAGCATGATTTGTTAAAGTATACATACTTATATAATAAGCAGAAATACCACAAGTTAAAAACATAAAACCTAATTGACTACAAGTTGAATAAGCAATAATACGTTTTATATCATATTGACCCATAGCAATAGCAGCAGAAAAAAAAGCAGTAAAACCACCCATAATACTAACTACTAATAAAGCCATCGCAGATGCTTCAAATAAAGAAGAAGCTCTTACAACTAAAAAAACACCAGCAGTTACCATAGTAGCAGCATGTAATAATGAAGATACAGGGGTTGGACCTTCCATAGCATCAGGTAATCATGGGTGTAATCCCATTTGAGCTGATTTACCTACAGAACCTCCAAATAATAATAAAGCAAAAAAAGTTTCTTTAGATATACTATATTCAGTAGTATATTTATAATCTGAACCTAATCAATATAAACCATTATCACCATTAAAACCAAAATCTTTATAAGAAGTAAAATGATCAATACTCGCAAATACTACATTATAATCAGTACTACCAAAATAAATTAAGATACCAATAATACCTAATAATAAGAAAAAATCACCTACTCTATTACAAATAACAGCTTTAATTGCTGATTTATTCGCTTGAATTCTAGTAAATCAAAAATTAATTAATAAATAAGAACAAAAACCAACACCTTCTCACCCTACTACCATTACTACAAAATTATTAGCAGTAACTAAAATTAACATAAAAAAAGTAAATAAAGATAAATATGAAAAAAAACGAGGTCTATGAGGATCTGCACTTAAATAATCCAATGAAAAAATATGAACTAAACTTGATACAAAAGTTACAACAAAAACCATAACAACAGTTAAACTATCAAATAAAAAACCTCAAGATGCAAAAAAAATATCAGACTCAATAAAAGTGAATAATTCTAAGGTACAGGGCGAACCAGATAAGCCAACTTCATAAAAAGGTATTAGACAAGAAAGAAAGGCTAAAATAATAGACGAAGTCGCAATTAATGGTGCTCCTCGCTGTCCTAAATAACGACCAAAAAAACCAGTAATTAAAGAACCTATTAACGGAAATGTAATTGATAACAAATACATTTTGTTAAAAAACCGAATATAATATTATCATAACAAGAGAAGAGGGACTCGAACCCACAACCGTCGATTTTGAAGACCGACGCTCTGCCAATTGAGCTATTCTCTCATTTTAAAAATAATATCTTACAAAAATAATAATAAAAATAGAAAATTCATATAAAAAAAAAATAGGTATTGCAAATAAAATTTGACTAAAAATATCTGGCGGAGATAATATCGCACCAAGAAATAAAGATAAAATAATTAAATATTTTCTATATTTAATTAGAACTTGACTATTAATAATATTTTTAAATTTTAAAATAATAATAAAACTAGGAAGCTGAAACATTATAGTAATAAAAAAAAAAGAAGTAAAAACAAAATCAAAATATTCATCCATTTTTGCTTCCATTTTAATATTTAATAATGTATTTATAGCTTCTGTTTCAAAACTTAATAAAAAAAATCAAATATTTGGTATTAAAATAAAATAATTTAATAAATAACCAAATAAAGTACAAAATAAAATCATTAAAATAAAATTTATAAAACTTTTTCTTTCAAATTTATAAAATGAAGGTAATAAAAATAATAAAAAATGATAAACTAATACAAATACATTTATTAATAAACTAAATATTAATGCAAACTTAATATTAATAATAAAAGCTTCTGTAATACTAGTATAAATTAATCTATGTAAGGTTAAATCGATTTCTAAATTTAATATTATTAATAAATTAGTTTTTAGTATTGGGTATGAAAAAAAATATAAACAATCTTCAATATAATAATATGTTATAGAAAATGTTAATAATAAAGATAATAATATGTATAATATTCTTAATTGAATTTCGTTTGTGTAGTAATTAATATAAGACATACTATTAT
>ENA-OWPI01001684-OWPI01001684.1-marine-metagenome-genome-assembly--contig:-NODE-1684-length-23496-cov-2.932277_pt1 | contig 23496 bp, 29 predicted proteins | sample MGYA00238138_ERZ651775 | MGnify/ENA primary metagenome ERZ651775 (study PRJEB26906, sample SAMN06265043) | marine metagenome | isolation source: Helgoland LTER site | place: Germany:Helgoland, sampling...
TCTCTTAGTTAGTTCTTCATTCTTAAGTATAGTGATGGGCAGAGAGACATGCTCCATACTTTGTAAACCAACAGGTCGAGCTGTGATTTCAATGTCGTCTAAATCAGTAATCTCTTCTGAATAGACTAGTTGTGATGATGCGAATAGTGCAATAGCAGTTATAATAATTAAGTTCATTTTACCTAAACCTCAATAATAAAAAAAGTTGGCTCGTTAAATCACGTGCCAGTCAAAACATTTCTTAGTTACTAAAGAAGTACAGGGGGATCTCTGTTCTTAAATAAGTATAATCTGCTAAAAGTGATATACTGGTAGTTGTGATGTATTGTTTCGATGTGAGTTTTATTTATCACTTTTAATATGGGCGAATTAAAGAGTACTTCTTGTTGGTCTGCATTATGAAGACAAATAAAACATTGCTCTTTTTCATGATGAAACGAATCGTGCTGATGTGCATGCGTAACCGTCACTAATTGAGACAGTAATATATAAAAAACTATAGATTTAATAATAATGTTGTTCAACATGAAGGCACTTTATTTTCAACTTGTAGTGTTATATTATAACATAACATTCTGTGGGTCAATCAAGTGAATAAAAACATTGAGTAAAAATAAAGTAATTAGCCCATTCAAATCTGCTTCACATAAACACCAGGATTGCTTGAAGGCGGCAATAATCGCAGCTAAAAATCATTGTGATGCTGCCGGCATACGGCTAACACCAATAAGACAGCGAGTGCTTGAGCTAGTCTGGGAAGATCATGAGCCAGTAAAAGCTTATGACATACTTGATAAATTGAAGCAGGCAAAGTCATCATCAGCGCCACCGACTGTATATCGTGCGCTGGACTTTTTACAAGAGGAAGGTTTAGTTCACAAAATAGAATCGTTAAATGCTTATATTGGTTGTGGTGATCCCAGAGATTTTCATAAAGGCCAATTTTTTATTTGTCATGATTGTGGTTCTGTTGCTGAACTTGATGATGATGAGATTCGATGTTTATTACAAAAAAAAGCAAAATATTTTGGGTTTGAAATCAACGATGAAATGGTTGAAATAAAAGGGCATTGTCAAGAGTGCCGAGGTTTAAAAGAATAATTTATGGTTAATTTTATGAAAAGACTCTTAGTACTGTTTTTTTTGCAATATTTTTGGTCGTCGAATGTCCATGCAGAAAATAAAACTATTGTATTTGTAAGTATCTTGCCGCAGCAATATATTGTTAGTCAGATTGGAACAGATCTTGTAGATGTGCGCGTGATGGTTGGGCCTGGCCAAAGCCCTGCCACATATGAACCGACGCCTCAACAAATGGTAGCTTTATCTAAAGCAGATGTTTATTTCAGAATTGGAGTCCCCTTTGAATCTGCATGGTTAGACAAGATAAAATTGAACAACAAAAACTTAATAATTGTTGAATGTTGTGATTTGATTTCAGATTTGAAAGCAGAAAGTAATTCTCATGATACAGATTATGATCCGCACGTTTGGACTAGTCCAAAAAATGTCATCAAGATTGCTGAATTAATAAAAAATTATTTAATTAAGGTCGATGAAAAAAATACAGATTCATATATAACGATGGAAAAAGAATTCAAAGAGAAACTTCTTGTGCTAGATAAAAATATAAAAGATAAAATTAAAAACTTAAAAGATAGAATCTTAATCGTGGCACATCCATCATGGGGACACTTCTCTAATGAATACGGTTTCACACAAGTATCAATGGAACGGGAAGGTAAAGAAATACAAGCAAGATCATTGGTGAGATTAATCAAGATGGCAAAACTTAATAATATCAAGGCAATATTTACTCAGCCACAATTTAATGATAGAGCCGCAAAAGTTATTGCAAATGAATTAAATGCAGAGATTATTGTTTTGGATCCACTTGCGCTTAATTATATCGAAAATATGAATATAGTCACTGACAGCATTGTGAAAGGATTGGCACGTGAATGATGTTGTTATAGATATTGACAATGTCAGTTTTAGTTACGGCGAAGTTTCTGTGTTAGAAGATATCACATTCAAGATTTATGAAGATGAGTTTATTGGCATTATTGGTCCTAATGCAGGTGGTAAAAGTACATTATTAAAATTAATCCTTGGCTTACTAAAACCAAATAGAGGAGTGATTTCTAAATTTAAATATAACGGTGAAATCCTAACAAATAATATAGGTTATGTCTCACAACATAGTACATTCCCTCGAGATTTTCCTATTACCGTTGGCGAAGTCGTGATGATGGGGCATATCGCCACTTCATCAAAATTTTTCCATTATAGTAAAAAAGAAATTGAACTAGCAGAACAAGCCATGCAAAGATTGGAGATTCAAGATATAGAAAAACGAAAGGTTGGAGAATTATCTGGAGGCCAACTACAACGAGTTTTAATTGCACGTGAGTTAGTATGCCAACCAGAAATATTAATATTAGATGAACCGACCGCCAATGTAGATATGCGAATCGAAGAAGATATTTTTTCGTTACTAAAGAATTATAGTGAGCATATGACTATTATTGTCGTGTCACATGACATAGCATTTATTTCAAGTTATGTTGATCGAGTAGCTTGCTTGAATAAGACACTCGTTTGCCACAGTACAGAGTCGATTAGCGGGAAGATGATAGAAGAATTATATGATGCGCCAGTAAAGATGATCCATCATCACCATTAAGTTATGAATGAGTTTGTAACAGCATTAATAGAATTTACTTTTTTACAAAATGCTATTTTTGCGTGTCTGCTAGCCAGTGTTGGTTGCGGTATTATTGGTACTTATATCGTTGTAAAAAAAATTAGTTTTTTAACAGGTGGTATAGCACATTCTGTCTTAGCTGGGATGGGTATGGCATATTTCTATAATGCCTCGCCAATAATGGGCGCGATCATTGCTGCACTAGTCTCAAGTATTATGATTGGTTGGATTAATTTACGTTGGAAAGAACATGAAGATGTATTAATAGCAGCGTTCTGGTCTGCTGGCATGGCGATTGGAATTTTATTTCTGTCGAGAACACCTGGGTATAACGTAGACTTGATGAGTTATTTGTTTGGCAATATATTAATGATAACACATAGTGATTTGTCGTTAATGTTTTTGTTAGACATGATTGTGATAGCTTTTGTTTTTGTTTATTACAAACACTTTTTAGTAAGCGTTTATGATGAAGAATTTGCCCGTTTACGCGGAATAAACACAGAATTATTTTATATATTATTGTTGTGTCTAATTTCTATAACAATTGTCATATTGATTCAACTTGTAGGCCTGATAATGGTTATAGCGTTATTAACATTACCTGCTGCTATAGCAAGTCAATACGTAACCTCATTACACAAGATGTTTTTATTGTCTGCGGTAATATGTGCTTTAATAAGTATAACTGGTGTGAGTATATCTTTTGGTCCTGATCTACCTACTGGCTCTGTTATTGTATTAACTGCTTGTTGTGCTTATTTCTTTTCAGTAGTTTTAAAACAAATCCTAAGTAGTAAATAATCTAAAAAACAATGAACTAACTATTTTGACGATTTTTACTGGCAGCCGCCAAAGTTTCGATTAATTTAGTACTATTCTCCCAACCGAGGCAGGCATCAGTTATGCTTTGTCCGTAAACAAGTTCTTTATTTGGAGTAACATCTTGTCTACCTGCGACCAAATGACTTTCAATCATAGTGCCAACAATACGAGTATCACCACCAGAAATTTGTTTAGCGACATCTTCCCCAACTTGTGTTTGGACATCATATTGTTTTCGACTATTAGCATGACTTAGATCAATCATTATGTTTGCCGGAAGATTTGCCGTTTCAAGTTCTTTCGATACCTTGTCAATACAGTCCGCATCATAGTTGGGCTCTTTGCCACCACGGAGAATAATATGACAATCAGGATTCCCTGTTGTTGAAAATATAGCCGCGTTACCCTCTTTTCTAAGTGATATAAAATTATGTGGCCGTATTGCTGAACCAATCGCGTCTACTGCAATCTTGGTTGTTCCGTTGGTCCCGTTTTTGAAACCTACTGGGCAAGATAGCCCCGAAGAAAGTTCTCGGTGACATTGACTTTCTGTTGTTCTAGCACCGATAGCTCCCCAACTGATTAAATCAGTGACATATTGTGGAGTAATTAAATCAAGGAACTCTGTGCCAGCGGGAACACCGATATGGTTCAAGTCGAGTAATAGTTGCCTGGCAACGCGTAGGCCTTTATTAATATTAAAACTATCATCAAGGTCAGGATCATTGATTAACCCTTTCCAGCCAACTGTTGTACGTGGCTTCTCAAAATATACACGCATAATCATCAACAAATCATCAGAATATTTATCGATAAGTGATTTAAATTTAGTCGCATATTCTTTAGCTGCTTGAACATCATGTATTGAACAAGGACCAGAAATTACTATTAGACGCTTATCTTTGCCATGTAAAATATCATGGATCGCTTTACGCGTCTCTGTCGTTGTTTTTGCAGCAGTATCAGTGATTGATATTTCTTCGCAGATAACAGATGGCGAAGTAACAGCTTTGATTGATGCTATTCTTAAATCATCAGTTTTAGTTTCCATAGTATTCATTATTATTATTATTTGATGTGATTACATGATTAGCCGGCTGGCCAGCTAAACTTGCGTCCAGCAAGAATATGTATATGTAGGTGAAATACGGTTTGTCCGGCTCCGTTTCCATTATTCACGACTAGTCGGAATGTATCTGCATATCCCTGTTCTTTTGCTATATCCCCAGCCTTCAATAATAAGTGTCCTAATAACGACTGGTCAGTTTCGGTGGCTTCTGATATTTTCACGATTGATTTTTTGGGTATAAGTAGTATATGAACTGGTGCTTGAGGCTCTATGTCTCGAAATGCCAGACATAGATCATCTTCGTAAACAATATCTGCAGGTATTTCGCGGTTTATAATTTTACTGAATAATGTTTCTGACATGTTCAAACCTAACCCTTGGAATATTCAATAATTCATAAATTATGATTATAGCGTTTAATGACAAATAATAAACAGTTTTAACCTTCCTAAAAAAGCTTGGGCGCAGATTATAACGCACATATGAAGAAGGGATAAAGACAGAACATTCAAATTTGATTTTTTCATAGATTTCGATCATCAAACTTTATGGAATTGTAAATATATTAAGTATGGGATTCTTTAATTTTAAAATGAAAGAGCGATTACTGTGTCTATTAAAAGAATATTAAATTTATTACACTTTTCATTTAATATTTTACTTCTAAATTTTATTTGCGAGGATAAGTAAAAGTAGGTAACACATAAAACTCCGCGTTCTAATAGAAGACTTTTTAGTATTACTTGATAAATAGATGCCATGAGAAAGTAAAAATCTGAAATGAGAAACATTCACATCAATATCTTCATGTTTTTCTAAAGATAGGTAGAGCGACATTAAAACAATGACCATTACTCATTACTCGCCTATATGAGTGAGATATTATTAATAGAGGTATTATTTCATTCTTAATACAGTGTCTGACAGTCATTATGATAGCGATAAGCGATCTATAGCTATAATATATTAATTGATAAATAAGGTAACTATAACTATTAGTTAATTTCTTAGCATAACTCATGAATCTTAAATTTTTTCTAAGGTAGATATGAAGTATATAAGACAAAATATCATTCTCATCATCACCCTCATATGTATATTTAGCGGATTATCATCGTGTCAATCTTCTATGACGCCATTGCAAGTTAGTATGAAGTTTTGGGAAGGAATCAAGAAGAAAAATATTTCACTAATAACTATATATAGTTACTCTGACACAGAGTTCTCAGTCGATTATATGAATCAATTACTGAATTTTTCGGCTATTAGTTTTGGTAGAATTATCATAAATAAAAATATTGCAGAAATAGAAACGAGGGTAACATCTGTGTCAGATGGGGAAAATATGGATATACTATTTAGAACTTATTTACATAGAAAAAATGGTATTTGGAAAGTGAATTATGATGAGTCAATACATTCACTGAAAACGAGACAGGAAATGACAAAGTTACTAAGAAATATACAACAATTAACAGAAAACTTAGCTTATGAATTAGAGGTGTCAGTAGAAGATATTAAGCTAAAGATCATGCCGATGATACAATCAAAATTAAAGAACATAGAAGAAAGATTACAAAAAAAGATGCCTGAATTCAAAAACACGTTGAATGAGTTATCAGACGCCATTAAAAGATTACTGGAAAATGTAACTTCTCCTGAGAAGGGAGAAATCAAAACACAACAAATCTAAATACAATATTAATGCGCTGAGCTATTTACATCCTTGACTATTTTCTTTAACCTGAAATTTAATAATTTAGGTCTCTAATAATAGTTAGAGAGGAGTTAATCATGTCGAAAGTATACAGCTTTTTTCTTATAATACTTGTGTTGCCAATAAGTACTCATGCATACGAACCAATATTAGATCATCAAGCGATGCTGTATTTTAATCTTACTTTCGATGTGAGCCAGCCTAAAAAGTTAGATAATAACTTCGGCTTTAGGTTTGATAAGACATTTACCGAGCCTAGAAAAACTATAATGATGAATCAACTACATGATAAACCAGCGATATTGAATCTTAAATTGAACAACAAAGGATTAAAATCATTCAATATCCATGGCAGTGATTATTCTTATTATGTGAATGATCAGTATGTATATCACGGTGCAGAAGGTGGAGAAGCTACCTCCCAGCCAATCCCTGAAGCAACGGAAGAGCCTAGAAGAAAAATAGCAATACCATTTGGTGTTATTGTTGGTCTTTTGATCGGTGCAACGGCAATGTTCCAGTAAATTCTTTAGAAATATAATTACTTCTAACTATCCTTACAGATTCCTTCTATTCTAATCTGTTTCCCTACATGTCCAACGCCACCTCTAAACTTCGATTGTCCATTACCAGTATCAAAAGAAAACTTATGAGAATTTACGCCATAAATGAACATCATAGAATCACTTCTGGCAATAATTTCTTGTTCTGACTTTATTATTAAAGTTAAACTGCCTGAATCTACATTTCCTATATCGCTTTGAATTTCGACATCTTCATTGGTTATAGTTATGCGTAGTTTACCACCACGTATGTCAGTAGATCTTCCAGAACCTGTTATATAAGTCTTATCTATAGTGCACTCGTATGCTTCATAGATACCATATATTTCAACTTCTTCGAATACTTCAATTTCATCTGCATAAATATGATGTGTTTGATATAGAGACAGAAGTAAAATAATTAATATACTTATTCTCATCACTAATACATTTATCCTCATATATTTACGATATTAACTGCAAAACATACTACACTGTTTTAGAGTAGCGCATTTTGGATTAGTTTAATTTATCATTGAGGTTATACGGTATATCACAATGAACGTCGCTACAAGGAAGGCCAAAAGACTATTGTCAACAACAGACTACTAGGAAGATGTAATTTATTTAAAGTAGCATACTGATCTGCACAATTGTATAACCTAGCTCTGCCAGTTCCTCAAATGATGTCATCGCAGTAGTATGTTGACTAAGCTAATACGTATACGAGAATTATCTACAAAACTATTAAATATTATTAGAAGTGTGCATAGTAGTATCAAGTGTTACGTAAATTTAGACCATTTACATGTTAATCGATAAATGGCCAGATAAATCGCCAATACCTCACAAAGATACTAAGTATGCAAATTTTACAGAAGTGATTTTTAATAAAGACGCTCTCTTTTAAATAGAGACATAATCTTTCTACATGGTTATTGAGACGTTACCAAGCCTATCGGTTAATTTCATATTTTCTGCATAGTCTACAGGAACAGCTATGAGTGCTGGGCCATCATGTGCAAAGGCTTCTTGAAGTGCCGATGTTACACCCTCAGCACTATCTACCGTTATTCCCAACATTCCGAAAGAATTTGCTAACATCGTAAAGTCCGGATTAGTAAAGGCCAGATCTGAATGCTTTCCATTAAAACCGTTTTGTTGCTTCCATTTGATTAGCCCGTACTCACCGTCAACCCACACCATGGCGACAATATTTTGCTTTTTACGAACTGCTGTTTCAAGCTCCTGAACATTCATCATGAACCCTGCATCACCACTGATTGACAAGACTTTACTTTCTGGACATGCATATTTAGCACCAATAGAACCTGGCATAGCAAATCCCATCGTGCAAAAGCCATTCGAAATAAGACAGGTGTTCGGCTCAATACATTGATAATACCTAGAAACCCACATTTTATGAGCACCAACATCTGAAAGCAAAATATCTTTAGGACCCAAAAATTGCCGCACATCCCATAATATTTTCTGTGGCTTTACTGGAAAACCAGTATCCTCTTTCTCTGCTTCAAAGTCCTTAGTCATAATGTCGCGAAGTTTACTACGACTAGAAATATCAAATAGCGGAAATTTATCTTTAGCCCGCTTTTCAAGTTCTTCATTCATTTGCCATAGAGCATCAGCTAAGTCGGCAGCAATATCGACAGTCACTTGAAAATCTTTATCCACTTCAGCCGGCGTAAAATCAAGATGTATAATGGTTTTTCCAGGCGTTCTGTTCCACGCCTGCGGCGCATACTCTACTAGGTCATAACCTACTGTAATCACTACGTCAGCATCATCGAACGCTAAATTGTTATAGTCGCCGCTCCCCAATCCCATTGTATAAAGGCAGTGCTTATCTGTCATTGGCAGAGCCCCCTTTCCCATAAACGTATTAACCACACCAATCCCTGTGTTATGGGTCAAGCGCTGAAGTTGCTTTGCGGCCCTTTTTCGAATTGCGCCATTACCAGCAAGGATAATTGGATTCTTGGCACACATAATTGCATCAACAGCTGCTTTTACTGCTTTGTGGTCTGCCGCCGGGCGGCGGGCAGTAACAGGCTTCAGTGGGAGATCATCAATTTCTTGCTTAGCAATATCTTCAGGTAATTCGATAACTGTTACCCCAGGTTTTTCCATCTCAGCAATTTTAAAAGCTTTACGAACAACTTCCGTAATATTACCCGCGGAGTAGATTGATTGCGCCCATTTACTAATTGGTTTCATCATTGTGATCGAATCCATATTTTGATGACTTTCTTTATGGAGACGTTTCGTAGAACCCTGACCGATAATTGCGACTACCGGTGCCCGATCCATATTAGCGTCAGCAAGACCCGTAACAAGATTTGTCGCGCCGGGTCCCAAAGTCGCCAAACAAACCCCAGCTTTCCCTGTTAACCGACCGTATGTGTCCGCCATAAATGCTGCGGACTGTTCATGTCGACACAATACAAATTCTATAGAGCTATCAAGTAAGGAAATCATCATATCAGCATTTTCCTCACCGGGAACGCCAAAAATCCGCTCAACCCCTTCGTTCTCGAGACACTTAACTAATAAATCGGAAGCTTTCATATTAACACCCTTATTGTTTTTATTAAATTTTAGGCTCAAAGCTCAACGGAGCGAATAACCATCATTTTCTCAATTTGCATCTCATGGATAGTATAAGGAATACCACCAACGCCATGTCCAGAATGACGTGCGCCAGCAAAAGGCATCCAATCAACTCTAAACGCTGTGTGATCATTAACCATAATCGCCGTTCCATCTAAGCGTTTATAGGCTCGAAGTGCTGAATCTAAATTTTTAGTAAACACAGCCGCCTGAAATGAAACATCCAAACTGTTTGCACGATTAATTGCCTCATCAAAGTCCTTAAAAGGGTATACGCAAATAACAGGACCAAATATTTCACTTTTTGAGACTTCTGCATCCGCTGGTGGATCGAATAATACAGTGGGTTTATAGCAACTTTTTGAAATTCTTTCTCCACCAGAAATAAGCTTTGCCCCGCCATCTATCGCAGCCGTGACCCAATCATGAACTCGATCGACCTCAGCGGGTTTAATTAGCGGGCCTACTTCTGTATCAGCTTTTGTTGGGTCACCTATCTTCATTTTATTACCTTCAACGGCAATTGCAGCAGCTAACTCTTTAGCAATTTCAGCATCCGCAAAAACACGTTGGACAGAGACACAAACTTGGCCTCCGTGGTAGAATCCTCCCTTAGCTAATCTTGAAACTGCATCTTTCATATCCGCATCTTTAGAGACTATAACAGGCGCAGCACCGCCATGTTCAAGTGCACACCGTGTTCCTGGCGCTAATTTTGATCGAAGCATCCAGCCTACTTTAGCGCTACCGATAAAACTAAAAAAAGCATTCCGTGGATCAGCTACCAGACTAGTTGCAACACTTAAATCTGTAGGCAGGACAATTTGACACCAATCTTTAGGCAATCCTGCTTCGTACAGAATTTCTACAAATGAAAAGCAACTTAGTGGAGTTATATCTGATGGTTTAACAATAACGGGGCATCCCGTTGCTATAGCAGGTGTAATCTGGTGAATAATTAAATTAAACGGATGATTAAATGCACTTACCGCGACCACAACCCCAATGGGTTCACGTTGCGTAAATGCTACATGTCCTGAGGATGCTGGATTAACGCCCATCGGGATTACGTCGCCACATTCTGTGCGCATGACTTCAACGCAATTTTCAACACCATCCGCCGCACGATCTAATTCAACTAATGAATCGGCTAGAGGTTTCCCGCCTTCCCGGGCTGACTGCAAAGCCAACTGTTCACGACGCTCTTTAACAATTTTGGCAGCTCGCCTCAAAATGTTGAGGCGAGCAGGGAGAGGGATCCAACCATTCCTATTTCTATATAATGCATGGGCTTTTGCTAGCGCATTTTCAACATCCTCAGCACTAGAAACAGGCACTTCGTCTATTTTAGAACCGTCGAATGGAGCTTTAACTTCAATATTGACCGCGCGCATATATTTTGATCCTCCCTGTAATTTTGTGCAAATGCAGGAGCCTTCTGATTAAGTGCTTACTCCTGATATAGGTGTACAGTATCAGGAGCATATGTTTAATCTTACTATTCTATTAAGCATAAATCCCTACTTGTTTTTCTTATATTAATAAAAGATTTCATTAAAATGGGCTTTTCAAACCGCATGGGGAAACAGAAGTATGGCTAGCTGATAATTCTGATCATATGATTCATTCTAATTACTTATATTTTGGGGAATGTCAGAGTTTTCAACTTATCTTGTTCTTCAGGATCAGTAGCGATAAGTCTAGCAAAACCAATTCTTATTGTTAATACAAAGGCGAGTTGTTCATGTTTTCTTGAAAGTTCTCTAGCCACATCAAGCTTAATACCAACGATAAAAAGACTTTTTTCAGGTTTCCATATTGCTGTAGGATCAAGACCATCACCCTCAAGGAATTTCCAATTTCCATATATATCGTCTCTCAACCTTTGGTGCCTAATTTCATTTTCTTCATTACTAATTTTTTTCCCAAGAGGATTGTATGCTGTAACTAAAACGCAATGCTCAACGTTGAGTTTTTGCATCAATGCTTCTAATTTTAACGATTTTCTGTTAATTCTCATTTCTAGAATCTCATCATCTAAATATACTCGATATATACTTTTTAGATATGCCGCAGCCAACTCATCAGGAATGTGTAGATTGCTTTGCATTATATAAACTCCTGAGTGAGTAGATAGGATAAATCTTCTGGATTATTCTTTTCTCTCAACTCACATCCATATTTAACTACTTCGAATATTTTCATGGTTTACATCTCGTATTTTTACATGAGTCAGGAAGATACGAGGGTTCTTTAATGACTCTTATGTGTATCCCTAACAAACTTCAAATCATCAAGATGCTGACGTTTTTGATCTTATAGGGGATCTTTATTTCTTCTTTGATGAGTAACCCATATTTCATCGTTGTAGCCCTCTACTTTATACGATCATGATAATTGAAAGTTTCAATAGAATTATCTAGTAATACTACTCTTTATTTGATGTGTTTAATGCAGGGTGCTTCTGGTTATTAGCTGGTTTTAGGAGGATACTAAGCAGATAAACTATAAGTTAAATAGGCGTGGAAGATTATGGGACTGTTTTTCATTATTATTGGTACACTAATAGTCGTGTTTTATAGCATTATCTTACTGGTCAAAGCATTTCAGACTTCAGTATTGTGGGGACTGGGATATCTATTAGTTCCCTTTGTCGCACTAATTTTTATCATTATGCATTGGGAAACTGCAAAGAAACCTTTTTTAATGGGTTTTGTATCTATACCGTTTTATATCATAGGCTTCGTACTCGCACCTGAAATAATTACAAATAGTCAGTTATAAAGGAGATGCAGGGCAGACAATATTTTATTGCCATATTCATCTAATACCAAGAAGAAAGGGGCTCGTCCAACCTTAAGGGGAATAAGATTGGCGAGCCATACTAGACAAGTAAAGAGGAAATCTATGGGATTAACTTTATGCGTATATGCCTACAATTTGATGACAAAATAATTATATTTGCATTAATATTCTTAATGTAATTTATAGACTACTTTCCATTAGCGGTTAATTTTATTAATATAAATATCACATTCGGTTTGTCTGAAGCAAAAGAGAATCAACGAAGAGATGGCACATCTGCTTGACATCCTCTTGTTCCTAGATGAACATCACTTATGAAAATACTTTTATAATGCACGCCTATTCTCAGTATCTAGAAGAAACATATCGAGCAAAGATTGAAGCTTATACGAATCAGAAAGTTGAATATATTGGTGAAACAATAAACGGGAAGAGGGCTGTTGTTGAAACATTAATTATTACTGATAGTACAAAAATTCGAGTCAATACTTGAATATAGTTCGTGGAATAATTTGATAGCTATTGAATCTGAAATGCCCCATTTAGTAGATGTGATTGTTTGAATCTCTAGTTGCTCTGCAATGAATTTAAAAATTTATATGCAGAGCTTTTGCTCGCAGTGTCTCTTCCTTCTAAAACAATGCATATTCTTCGCTTGTTTTTAATGACATCTTCTTGGAGTTTTAGCAGCTCAATTTGCAGTCTTCTTTTTTCATGTCGATAGGATCTATCATTAAGCTTTTGATATTCCTTTTGGTCAAACGTTATAAGCATAAGATGATGGTGATTATAAGTAGAGAATGTTTCAGGAATATGACAGACATACTACAAAATGATGTCATCGCACATATGTGGTTCAACATTTCTGCTAGCAACGGATATGAAACTGCAAAGACAAATAGAGATACTGCAGAAAGCGAAATGTCATCAGCACGACTTGCAAAAGCAAAAGAACTTGCTCTTGAATGTGTTAAAAAGAATTACAAAGACTGCGGTTAACAGGGGTATACCTTCGACCTAACTGTCACAACAACTACCACTTAATTCACTAATTTTAGGAAGACAAAAAATAACTTTTGACTAAGTCGCTGATTTAAATGGTGGGCCCGGGAGGACTCGAACCTCCGACCAATGGATTATGAGTCCACTGCTCTAACCAACTGAGCTACAGGCCCGATTTTATAAAATAGATTTTAGGTATCTAGAAAAGTCTTAAGCTCATCAGATCGAGAAGGGTGACGCAATTTTCGTAATGCCTTGGCTTCAATTTGACGAATACGCTCACGTGTTACATCAAATTGCTTGCCAACTTCTTCTAAAGTGTGATCGGTATTCATGTCAATTCCAAAACGCATCCTCAACACCTTCGCTTCTCGTGCCGTAAGTCCCTCAAGTGCATCACCTGTGGTTCTTCTTAATCCTTCGAAGCCAGCCGAATCATTCGGTGCTTGCATGTTAGCATCTTCAATGAAATCACCAAGATGTGAATCTTCATCGTCACCGATCGGTGTTTCCATAGAGATTGGTTCTTTTGCAATTTTTAAAACCTTTCGTACTTTTTCTTCTGGCATTTCCATGCGTTCTGCAAGTTCTTCAGGTGTTGGCTCACGGCCCATCTCCTGAAGTACCTGTCTTGAGATGCGATTTAACTTGTTGATAGTTTCAATCATATGCACAGGTATCCGAATAGTTCGCGCCTGATCCGCGATAGATCTTGTGATTGCTTGACGAATCCACCAAGTGGCATAAGTTGAAAACTTATAACCACGTCGATATTCAAATTTATCAACTGCTTTCATTAAGCCGATATTACCTTCTTGAATTAAGTCAAGAAAAAGCAAACCACGGTTTGTATATTTTTTTGCAATAGAGATAACGAGCCTCAAATTTGCTTCAACCATTTCTTTTTTAGCTCTGCGTGCTTTGGCCTCGCCTATTGATATATTACGATTGATTTCTTTGATCTCAGGGATATCTAACAATGCATCTTCAAAGAGAATAGCCAATTTTTTCTGTATCTTTAGAATCTCTTCTTGATACTCTTTAAGTTTTTCTACATAAGGTTGTTTCTTTTTTAATATACCCTTGAGCCACTTAAAATCGATTTCATGGCCAGGAAAACTATTAATAAAGTCTTTACGCGGCATTTTTGCTTCTTTTACACAAAGTTCCATAATGCGTCGTTCCGAAGTACGAATACGGCCAACCAAATCGCGTAAGTTGCTTGTTAGAACTTCAATAAATTTTGGTGAGAGACGAATTTCAAGAAACCACTGCGCTAATTTTTTTTCATGAACGTTGGTTTTATTATTATCTTTTCCATAGCGTTTAACAGCTTTTGTATATTTTTGATGCAGCTGTTCTATTTTTTCAATATGTTCCCTTACGTCTTCAGGTGTGAGTACTGGTATCTCAATCTCTTCTTCTTCTTCATCATCTGCGTTTACTTCAGTAGGGTTAGAGACTTTTATACCTTCATCTGGATATTCTTCAGTGTCATTGAAACCAATGATAGCATCACTGAGTTTCATTTTTTCATCAACAATTAATTTGAAAGCATCGAGCAATGTTATCACTGTTCCCGGATAGCTAGATAAAGCTGCTAGAATTTGATGGATCCCTTCTTCAATACGTTTTGCTATTCTAATTTCGCCTTCGCGAGTCAATAAATCAACGGTGCCCATTTCACGCATATACATTCTAACAGGATCAGTTGTTCGACCAAATTCATTTTCAAGACTTGCTAATGCAGCCGCAGCTTCAGCAGCCGCATCTTCATCGGGTATATCCGTGTTATCAGTGATCTGCCCATCAAGATCGGGAGGAGCTTCATACACCTTAATACCCATGTCATTGATCATGTTGACAATATCTTCAATTTGTTCAGGTTCTACTATGCCATCTGGAAGATGATCGTTAACTTCACCATAAGTGAGGAAACCCTGCTCTTTACCTTTGGCAATCAACACTTTTAGGAGTGATTTATCGTCTTCCTTAAATGATTTTTCTACTGTTTCTCTTTTTTCCATGGGGAGATTGGCTCGATATTTGCTAAGTTTTTATACGGTAAATGGGTTATAACTAGTTGATTAATAACAAACATTTTTCAGGCTTAACTTTAAATCGTATCACATGAAATAAAAATACGCTAGGAAATAGAGTCAATTGTTACTATGAATCAAGTCCTGACTTCTGAAGACCTCGATATAGGGACTTCTGTTCATCAGTTAGTTCTGATGGGCTATTTATCCCTTTTAATAGTTCAAACTCTTTCATATTTGTTTTAATTAAACTCTTGATAGCATCAAGAAAGACTTCAGATGTCACCTCAATTTCATTAAATACTTCTTCTTCTAAGGAAAGTTCTTGTAAGCGTTGTTCAAACTTTGTGCCACGCCAGTTCTCCAAGATTCCACCTAAAGTTATATTGGGTCTACTTTGTATAAATTCAATCAGCTCACACAAAAATATTATTCCATTTGAAGGAAAATTTTTTAGAGACTCTGTTGTATCAATCTCAACAGCTAAAGAAGGTTTATGTAATAGAGAGCGAACTATCCAACGAACTTTTTCAATACCCTTATTTTGTTCGATAGTTCGTTTTTTAAGAGGTGCTTTAGAACTTGCAGCAGGAGTTAGTTCCAAAAGTCTTTTTTTGATATCTTCGGCCTGATAACGCGTGATTTTGCTGAGCTCCTGTATAAGGATATCCCTGTATGGATCTGAGGGTAATTTCTTTAGATGTGGTAATGCCTTACTTACCATCTCCGAACGACCTTCAAGACTTTTAATATCGATATTTTTATGTAGAGTATTAAATAGAAAAACTGATAAGGGTAAACGCATATTTATATCGAAAAATGACTCTTTGCCATGGCGACGTATGAAAGTATCAGGGTCTTCGTCTTCTGGTAAGAACATGAAATAAACTTGCCTATCGCCACGGATTAATGGCAGTGCATTCTCTAAAGCACGCCAAGCGGCTTTTTTACCCGGTTGATCCCCATCAAAGCAAAAGATCAATTTGCCTGTTAGCCGAAACATCTTATTTAGATGTTCAGGCGTTGTTGCTGTACCTAAACTAGCTACAACATTTCGAATACCAAATTGGGCTAGTGCAATTACATCCATATAACCCTCAACGATATATAAGCTATCTAGATTTTTTAGTACTTTTCTGGCTTGATATAGGCCATATAATTCACGACCTTTATGAAAAATGGGAGTTTCTGGAGAATTTAGGTATTTAGGTATGTCATCACCTATTACTCTACCGCCCATACCGATCGCTCGACCACGTTGGTCTCGAATTGGAAAAGTAAGACGATCTCTGAAGCGGTCATAGTAACCGCCATGCTCATTTTCTATGATGGCTCCAACCTTGAGTAACCTTTTCAAAGATCCATCTGAACCTCCTAATTCAGTAATTAGATTATTCCAACCAGCAGGAGCAAACCCCAGTTCATATTCAGCAGCAATCTCACCGCTAATCCCACGTTCTTTTAAATAGCTGATTACGCTGCCTGCTTTAGGGTGATTTCTGAGTTTTTTTGAGTAATAACCAGTCACTATTTCCATCAGCTCATATAACTCACCAGATTGATTAGTAGTACTTAGTGTCTGAGAAGCATCACGTGGTATCTCTACGCCGACTCGAGAAGCGAGATCTTCAATTGCTTCTATAAAATTCATATGCAGATATTCCATTAGAAAACTGATCGCAGTGCCATTAGCACTACAACCGAAGCAATGGTAGAACTGTTTTTGCTGGCTTACTGTAAAAGAAGGAGTTTTTTCATCGTGAAATGGACAACAAGCTTGATGATTTCGTCCAGCTTTTTTAAGTGGAACATACGCATCAACGATATCGACGATGTCAATTCGTGCGAGTAGTTCATCTATAAAGTATTGAGGAATTTTGCCAGCCATAATTGAATCTAGTATAAACAGCACATACTATTTCAGCGACTGTTGCTGGAGCTTATTTTGTTAAAAGCTGAGTTTAGACTTAATTAATTCGCTAACTTTACCCATATCTGCACGACCTTGAAGTCTTTTTTTGAGGATACTCATAATCTTACCCATATCTTTTATTGATTCTGCGCCGCTTTTCAAAATTGCTCCTTCGATTAAGACACTTAGTTCTTCATCGGATAACTTAGCAGGTAAATATGTGTTAATGATATCTAATTCAAACTCTTCAATTTTAACTAGATCGTCACGCTTGGCCGTCTTGAACTGGCTAATCGAGTCACGATGCTGTTTAGCCATTTTATCAAGGATGACTATGGCTTGTTCTTCATTTAATTCAATACGTTCATCAACTTCTTTTTGTTTGAATGCCGCCTGTATGAAACGTAAAGCGCCAAGAACATTTTTGTTTTTGCTGCGCATAGCGGCCTTCACATCATTGCTAATGTTGGTTTTAATATCAGCCATGTCTGACTAAAGGGAACATGAAGAAGCTTCTTAGAATGGCCGGATTCGATGCAGGACGTTTCTGGACGCCTGTTTTTGTGAACGTTTAACAGCAGCTGCAGCTTTACGTTTTCGAACCTGCGTAGGTTTTTCATAAAATTCACGGCGATGTACATCCGCAAGAGTACCCGCTTTCTCACATGCGCGTTTAAATCGTCGCATTGCTATGTCAAATGGTTCATTGTCTCTTAACTTAACTGAAGGCATAGTATTTGTTTTCCTTAAGTCCTTTGCTCAATTGGGAAAAGGCGGTCATTCTAGTACGAATTAGTGAAAATGCAATCCAATAATAACTATTATACGGAAAATTAAGATAAATGCAGATATTAGGAATAGAAACCTCATGTGATGAGACGGGTACAGCAATATATGATTCAGAGATGGGACTTGTCGCTCATAAACTTCATAGTCAGGCTAAACTACATGAAAAGTATGGAGGTGTAGTTCCTGAGTTGGCTTCACGTGATCATATTCGCAGGGTCTTACCATTGATTACGCAAACAATCACAGAGGCAAAAACTGAACTCAGTTCATTAGATGGGATCGCATATACAGCAGGTCCGGGCCTGATGGGGTCATTACTCGTAGGTTCTGCTACAGGACGGAGTCTAGCCTATTCTTTGTCGATACCAGCTATTGGAGTTCACCACATGGAAGCGCATTTATTAGCACCTATGTTAGAAGGAGACGGACCTGATTATCCATTTTTGGCGTTGCTAGTCTCAGGTGGGCACACGATGATTGTGAACGTAAATGAAGCTGGTAAATACCAAATTCTTGGTGAATCAGTAGATGATGCTGCTGGAGAAGCCTTCGATAAAACCGCTAAATTATTAGGTTTACCTTATCCCGGAGGGCCAGTTCTGTCAGCGTTAGCTGAAAAAGGTGATAGTAAACGTTTTTTATTTCCGAGACCTATGACGAGCAAACCGGGCCTAAATTTCAGCTTCAGTGGATTGAAAACATTTGCTATGAATACGATTAAGGCTGAATCATCTGATGAGCAAACTCGGGCTGATATTGCTCGAGCATTTGTTGATGCAGTAGTGGATACATTTGTTATTAAATGTCGTCGTGCTATCAAAGAAACTGGATTAAAACAATTAATTGTAGCTGGTGGTGTTAGTGCTAATACGCAATTACGAACAGGACTTATTGAGTTGATGCATGGAGTCAACGGTAAAGCTTATTTTCCACGTGCTGAATTTTGTACAGATAATGGAGCAATGATTGCTTATGCTGGTTATTTGAGAATCAAATCTGGTCAAACTGAGTCACTCAACTTTAAAGCCAAAGCAAGATGGCCATTAGAGTCATTGTGATTTAACATTCTCGTCTTATTCTTTTTTTTTGTCATCTTGTCTTCTGTTCCGGCGATTAAATTTCTAATATTAGATTTATGTCTCCAAAGTAGTAAAATGACCATTAAGCTGTTGGAAATCAAGACGTTGAAGTTTTGTAATATTAGCCAAGTGTAAAGTGGTGTTAGCAACGAGGCAATTAGCGCCGCAAATGAAGAATAACGAAATAGGAGAGCAGTGATACCCCAAGTGGCAACATAGGCAAGCCCCAATAGCCAATGTATGGCAAGAAGAGCGCCAATCATCGTAGCAACACCCTTACCACCTTTAAAATTAAAAAATATAGGAAAGATATGCCCTAGCAAGCTAGCGAGACCACAAAGACAGATTATTAATTCAGAGCTACCAAAAAATGTAGCAAGCAAGACTGGCATAAAACCTTTTAACATGTCACCAGTAAGAGTGAGAAATGCAAGTCTCTTACCATGTAAGCGCATGATATTTGTTGCGCCGGGATTCCCTGAGCCTTTGTTACGAGGATCATCAAGATGAAAGATCCTACATATAACAATGGCTGAAGCGATTGAGCCTATAAGATACGAAATAGTGATCAAAAATATAGGAATGAAAATGTTCATGAGCTTATTTTTTTATCTTATTTTTAGTAATAGATTCAGTTATTAACACAATGTTTGTCTAGTATGTAGAGTTGTAGTCAAGCAAACGGTTATACTACTCAAGATTAAACTAAAAATCGTTAAAAAAAATATAAGCACTATGGATATTATTTATCTTAGAGATCTCAGAATCGATACAGTCATAGGAATATATGATTGGGAACGTAGAATGAAGCAGACCATTATCCTCGATATAGAGATGGGTACTGATATTCGTAAAGCTGCAGATAGTGACACTATTGACGACACCCTAAACTACAAGGCAGTTGCAAAAAGATTGATAACGTTTGTGAGCGATAGTGAGTATGAATTAGTAGAAACTTTAACAGAGCGAATTGTAGAGATTATAATGACAGAGTTTGATGTTCCATGGTGCCGTCTTTCACTTAATAAGAAGGGTGCTGTTCGAGGGGTTAGAGACGTTGGCGTTATCATTGAACGTGGTAGTAAAAAATGACAATGACTCAGGTTTATCTGGGTGTCGGTAGTAATATTGATCGTGAAAAAAATATTCGTAATGGTCTGTTAAAGATACAGTCATCCTATGGCGAATTGACACAATCTCCTGCATATGAAACTAAGGCGTTTGGCTTTGAAGGTGATGATTTCTATAATTTGGTTGTGGGATTAAAAACTAATCTTCCTATTCATGAATTAGTGTATGACTTACGTGAAATAGAATTTAAATTTGGACGAAGTCGGGATGAAATACGATATTCTTCACGTAAACTTGATCTAGATCTCTTGTTGTTTGGTGATGAAGTAAATGAAAAGTATCATGTCCCCAGATCGGATATCACAGAATTTGGTTTTGTTTTAAAACCGCTTAGCGATATAGCTCCAGATTTAAAACACCCAGTGACGGGACATACGATGACTCAGTTATGGAATAAATTTGATTCGTCAAGAGAAACTATAAAACAAACATCTGAACAATTCAGATTGTGATTTACATAATTTGTCTTGGATATTTTATGACTGAAAACTATAAGTATAAAACTTACGCGTAAATAGCTACAAAATTACAAATAAAACTCGATACGTTAAAAGCAGGATTACGTAATAGTCGTAATAAAGTTATAGATAGTGACTGTATTACTTGAGTCATATCAACACAGGTTTGATGACATTGTTAACTGAGATTGCCTTAATGCTGTGTAATAGTAATGATAGGAATATAAACAAAAATCTGTGAAATAGTGCATTAGTTTAGGAGAGGTTGCAAATAAATTGAGAGAATTCTATCGTAGAGTCCATGGGTATAAGACTGTATAGTTTCATTTCAAATAATACCAATATTGAATTAGGCGACTAGTAAGTCAATGACAAAATCATGCAGACGATTCCCAATCAATTGGGCATATTTTTAGGGCAGCGTATTTTATTTTTTGATGATAAATTTTATCTGCCAATTGCTTTCAATTAAAATTGTACAGAGATCAAAACAATGAAACATACACGAACTATAACCCCATTAAAAATAAATGTAAGCTTATTTTCTAAGCTAGTTTTTCTGAGTCTTATTTTTTCTTTAGGTGCCTGCAAACAATATACAATAACAAAGAGAGTGAATAATATTGAGGCAGCGGTGACTAGTTATGATGTAGCGATGCGCTGGGCACAATATTCAGTAGCATATGCTTATCATATTTCTCCCGATGGCATCCGACCATTTACCGATTTAGATTTATTGCAAGAACTTAGTGTGACCGGAGTAAAGGTCATACAAAAAGTGCTTAGCCCGGATAGCACTGAAGCAATTGTAAAAACAGAAATAAGCTACTTTTTTAAAGACCAAGGAACGATCAGAAAACTTAAGCTTGAGCAGCGATGGTGGGTTAAAGAAGAAACGAATCAATGGTTTATTGATGGAGAGTTTCCTGTCTTCAAATAAAAGCCTCCCTAAAAATACACTTTTCGCGCGATTATTGTGTCAACCCTGTGTCCGCATCACCGGGCAGTATCTCTTCATGTATGTATATACACTTCGGTTTTGGCTTCCTGCGGTCGTGCGCGGAACTTCCTTACACTCACAATAAATTACTATTTATAGAGACGCCCTCAAATATTATGAGTACAAGGTTCTACCGCCATCAATATTAAGTACTTGGCCGGTAATGTAATCGGCATCTTTGATTAAAAATAAAATAGCTTTTGTTATATCTTCCACGTTGCCGGTTCTTTTCATCATGGTTTCATTCAATATTTCGTTCTTTTTTTCTTCTTCAATGTCATCTGGCCACATTATTACCCCCGGGGATATAGCATTGACGCGAATAGCTGGTGCCATTTCTTTTGCCAGCGATTGCGTTAGCATGACAAGCCCCGCTTTAGAGATACTATAGACAGAATGATTTCTTAATGGCCGGTTTGCATGAATGTCTGTGATATTAATAATGCAACCTTTGTTAGAACGTAATGATTTTGCTGCTAGCTGTGATAAAAAGAGAGGAGCCTTAAGGTTGGTGTTGATCAATTCATTCCATTGCTGGTCATCTAATGAGCCAAGTGATGTAGGGTAGTAGGCTGAAGCATTATTAATCAGGACATCTAGCTCGCCTTTAAAATCAAGCGCAGCATCGATCAAAGCTGAGTAATATTCTTCATGCTCAAGGTTTGCCTGAATCATAATGGCTGAATCACGTCGAATACCATTTAGTTTTCGTACCAATTCATGCGCCTCTTTAGCAGAACTATTATAGTGAATAATGACATTCATGCCGGATGAATGTAGTTGTTCCGCTATGGCCGCGCCTATACGAATTGCTGCGCCAGTTATCAATGCCGTTTTATTTATCACAAATGTTTATTTCATTTAATTGTTGTATTGAATCATTCTAGAAACAGAATAACATGGACGAATTATGACACAATCGAAACTATTAAAGACGGAATCAATATTGCCGGTTCCGGATCAAGACGCACTTATTCAAAGTGAAAAACTGATCGAGCGCATCAAACAAGCCTTGCGTAAGCAAGGTGGCGTAATTAGTTTTGATGAATACATGAACATGGTTCTGTATGAATCTGGGTTGGGTTATTACAGTGCGGGTAGTCGTAAATTTGGTTCAGAAGGTGATTTTGTAACGGCACCGGAATTATCGCCAATATTTTCACAGTGTTTGGCGAATCAATGTGCCGAGATCTTAAACGAACTTGGTAGCGGCACTATTCTGGAGTTGGGTGCAGGCACTGGTGCCATGGCCAGAGATATTTTACTAGAACTGGAAAAACAAAATTCGCTACCTGATAATTATTTAATACTCGAAGTCAGCGCCGATCTAAAACAGCGACAACAAGATGAGTTAAAAGAAACTATTCCACACCTTCTCGAACGAGTCGTTTGGTTAGATGCACTACCCAAAGAAGGCATTTCAGGCGTCATCCTTGCGAATGAAGTCTTGGATGCGTTACCTGTGAAGCGATTTAAAAAACTAGCTACAGGTTTCAAAGAAATGAAGGTCGGTTTAGGGGTTGATCAGTTTGTCTGGGTTGAGAGTGACGCTGAGGATAAGCTGCTGAATAGCCTGAAAAGGATAGAAGATGACCTATCAACATCATTTCCCGAGAATTATATTTCTGAGATAAATATGAGTGATTTATTCACTTAAGATAATAATACGGCTTATAAAATTAAATCAAAGAACTCTATCATTGTTAGACTGCCAAGTTGTTCACTTAATTGGTCTTGGCAGAAAGTGGCTAATAATTCATTCCTTGGACAGAAACCTAAGGATTTATTTTCTT
>ENA-OWPI01001686-OWPI01001686.1-marine-metagenome-genome-assembly--contig:-NODE-1686-length-23485-cov-4.232826_pt1 | contig 23485 bp, 23 predicted proteins | sample MGYA00238138_ERZ651775 | MGnify/ENA primary metagenome ERZ651775 (study PRJEB26906, sample SAMN06265043) | marine metagenome | isolation source: Helgoland LTER site | place: Germany:Helgoland, sampling...
TCAGAGAAAGCTATCAGCTTCTCAGTGTTCTGCTGGATGTCTGCCATCATCATGCTGACTGTCCATACTATAGCAGCAGCTTGGGTCATAAGGCCAAGAAGAAGGGTTGCGGGGACACTTTTGGAGATGTGCCAACCGTCTTGCTCTTTCATTAGCTAGGCTTAGTGGGCCATGTAATGTCAGTTGGGAAGCCTGCTTGCTGTGGGACATCCAAGAGAGCCTGACGGTATGTAGACCACTCAGCTTGCTTGGCAGATGTAAGGTCAGCCCAGCGCAGTGCATTACCAGCAATAGCATCTACTTCTGTAAGGCGACCATCCCGATCAGCACGAACCTCTGACGCAAGTGCTGCGTCAAGCTCTGCCTGTGTTGGCGGAACATATGCTGCAAAGTCTGTGCCGATCAAAGCCATGACTGCATCGTTGTCGATGGTTGTGTCGGTGTCATAATCAGTCAGCAGGTAGGGTATCCAGCCGTACTGTGGGTGGTTAATCTCTACGTCCATGCGGAGGTTGTCGGACTGTAGTGATGCCGCATTACGGACTTCTGTGATTGTAATGCTCATCTAACTAATCCTTACAAATAAAGTAGCATTGTAATGGTTGTACCTATTATCTTGAGCGTGTCCCATAGCACGCCAAGTACCTGACGGAGCAGACGGAGCGGTATTTCCATAACTATAAAGGTTTCCATCATATATATTTGATGTGGTATAACCATTATATCTCAAGCCAGAGCCAGAATAAGTGCTGTTGGATGTGATACCAGAAGTGCTTGCTGTTGTGCTAAACATCCAAGCATAAGTCCCAACAGCACCAAGGTCTGTACTACCGCCAATAGCACTATCAAAGTTGTCATTACCTCGTATTACACTAGCCATATCATTCCACCGTTACGTTAGGGATGGGTTGGATTGCTTTGAGTTCAGCAGGAGTAGTAGCTGCGTCAATGCTTGCTAGTGAAGGTGCATCACGCAGGGCTTGCTTGTCAGAGATGATCTGTGTCGTGTCAGCGCCTGTCTCAAGTGCCTTCATGTAGGCTGTGTCTAGTGCAGCCAGTGGCTCAATACGAGCCTGACGTAGCTTGTCACGCCAGATGTCCTTGGCTGCTGCCATGTCTACAGAGATGACACCAGTATCAGCATTAGCTTCCCAAGCACCACGGAAGGTACGTTCTGCTGGTACTTCATAGTCTGCGGCGTCATAGCTTGTTGCGCCGATCTTGATAAAGGTTTGTGTCATTTTGTTGCTCCATGGGAAGTGTGCGGGTCTTCAAAGATTACTCTGTAATTGCTCATCACAGCACCAATCCTAAAGTCACAAAGTTTCTGTCAATTTTGGCGGCGGTGGTGGTGGCTGCTTCAAACCTCAGTGAAGTCGTTGAGGCAGTATGAGGAGAAAGCACATGATAAGCCCCGCTTCCCAAGTTACCCGACAGGAAGAAACCAGCATAATTACTAGAGGAGAGGGCGTTATCAAAGGTTAACGTGTAGTCGCCTGTACCGTTGTCGGTGATACTGCTTACATTACCATCATCACGAATAGCTACTGTTCCAGTGCCATTAAAGTTCACCCAAGCCCGTGCAGGGTAAAGACCAGCACCACCTGTAGTCTGTAGGTTATCTACCTTAATTGTACTCATGCTGCTAACCTCCACGCATTACGGAACTGTCTGTCAGACGGTACATCTGCTGTCTTAACAATCTTAAACATTGGTCTGTTGTACTCCACCGACCAGATGTGACGAGGGATGTCTTTCATGATGAGGTACTCAATGGCTTCTTCTTCTGTGAGAGGACCGATACGAGGGGCAGTCCACTGTGCTGCGTGTTTCTCTGGGTCATGCTTAAAGTTGTCGTGGCGACCCTCAGCTATGGCTTGTTGCTCATCGTCTTGCAAAGCCCAGTAAACTGAGATGGGTGGCAGTAGCCCAGCCTTAGCTTCTTCAAGCCAGTTGTCACTAGGGACAAGCACCATTGCGGGTTGCTCTGGTTGCTCTGGGTCTTCAAAGATTACTCTGTAATTGCTCATGTTCTACTCCGATGCCATAAGACCAACAGAGGGGGTGTCTACAAAGCCCGAATTCCATGAACCCACCTTACACTGTGATGTAGTTCGAGTGTTATCTTGCTGACCACCTTGATGGTTACCTGCAAGGTATTCCCAGTAAACTGACTGATTGTGAGACCCTGTGCCACTCGCATAGTAGGTCGCCGTTGAAAAGTTACTTGAAAAGTTAAACTGATATTTACCAGTGCCAATGTCTGTCACGGAGGAAACACCAGTATCGTTCTGTAGAGCAATCGTACCTGTACCGTTTAACGTGCTTACAACAGGCGCACCGCTAATCAAAGCTGTGTCGGTGTCAGGTAGTGTAATAGTCCGTGTAGAGTTAGTATTGGGCGCTGTGAGAATTACAGTACCCGACCCACTAGCATTACCCTGAAGTTTAATAGTAGCCATTTAGATAACCGTCCATGTTTCGCCAGCACCGACTGTAACAGTCACACCGGAGTTAATCGTGATAGGGCCAGCCGACATTGCGTTCTTGCCGTTTGTAATTGTGTAGTTCGTGGTCACGTTCTGACCGTTCTCGTAGAAGATGTCATCTGAGCCGCCACCCGTTGCACCCGCTGCAATACCTGTAAGGGCAGAGCCATCACCTGCGAAGGCTGTGGCTGTGAGTGTACCAGTGGTCGTTAGGTTTCCACTATCAAGAATTTTATCCCAGTCGTACCAACCTGCTACGTTGTATTTGGTTCGTTGATATGTGCCATTGCCATCATAAGTCTGATACTTTTGGTACACCATGTTGCCATCAGACGTAACCGTCAGCATCCCTGCAAGAGCCGCTGGGTAATTAGTGCCGCTAGTTGCGTTTGCGTTAGAGTTTTGGTGGTAATAGCCGTCTGTTATGTAGGTGTTTAAGTCAACACTTGCGCCAATGTCCGCACCTTTGCGTAAAACACCCGCAAGGTTGGAGCCATCACCTGCGTAGGATGTAGCAGTCACTGTGCCAGTTACGTCGATGCCTGTGGTGGTGGTGGAGAGTTTCACGGAGTTGTTGTGGTAAAGGTCAACTTGGGCATCTTTGTGGAAACGGGCATAAGTGGCTGAGGCTCCTGCGTTGCCAATATCAACGTAGTTTTCACCGCCGATAAACAACCCACCAGTTCCTACATCACGGATAGCAGAATATGATCCTGTGTGGAAAATCTGCAAATCACTGCCAGCACCGAAGATAGCCTTGTCGTTATCACCAAAGTTTATGTTTGCAGACGTTGTAGCACCGTCCATTGTCACTGTACCAGTTACGTCGATGCCTGTGGTGGTGGTGGCAAGTTTGGTGGAGCCGTTGTGGTAAATAGATGTGCTACCATTACCTACTGCTTGTATTAAGTTATCAGAACCTGCTTTAAGTGTGATGTAACCCCCATCAGCTACTCTTATTGCAGTGTCTTTAGTACCTGTCTCTATATTATCAATCCAAGCTGTAAACCCATCATGATACACTTGCAAATCCGCAGAAGAACCAAAAGTCGCCTTGTCGTTGTCGCCGAAGGACAAGTTGCCAGTCATGCTATCGCCAGACACAGCAACAAAGTCTGTGGCAGCAGAAGTGGATGCAGTGCCAAGAGTAGGCGTACCAGACAAATCGCCGTAGGCACCAGAAGTGGCCACGGTAGCTAAGTCGCCCGGTTGTGTAGCTGAAGCAGCTAATGCACCCTGAGCAGCGGTGGCGTAGTCTGTGGCGGCTGTAGTGGCAGCAGTGCCAAGGCCAAGGTTAGTTCTGGCTGTGGCTGCGTTGGTTAGGTCAGACAGGTTGTTAGTGGCAAGCAAAGCACCTGACAGAGAAGCATAAGCTGCTACCCAAAGAGAGCCTTCATACACTTTCATAATGTCGTCAGTCGTGTTGAAGTACAAAGCGCCGGAAACCAGTGCGTCACCATCGTTGTCTAAAGTTGGGTCCGCAGTCTTCTGACCTAAATAGCGGTCATCAAATGAATCTAATGCAGCAAGCGCAGCATCTTTAGACGCCTGAGCAGATGATGCAGATGATGCAGCAGACGTTGCCGATGTGGCAGCCTCCCCAGCCTTAGTCGTTGCTATGCCAGCTTGCGTTGTGGCTGTCGCGGCGCTTGTGGAAGCATTAGTCTCTGCGGTCTCCGCAGCAACCTTAGCGGCCTCAGATGCAACTCTGGATGCCTGTGAGGCAGCGGCAGAGTTGGAGCTTGCTGTGGCACTAGCTGCGCTCTCAGAAGCCTTTGTGGTGGCTGTGGACGCAGAGGCTGCGCCAGATGATGCTGAGGTTGCAGAGGCAGCAGCAGAGGCAGCAGCAGCAGCCTCAGAGAGGGCCGCTGCGTTCTTACTGTCTTCGATTGCAGTTATGTTGCTAGGGGCTACTGGATCAACATCTGTGTTGTCAGGAGTTACACCAGTGCCGCTGTAGAAAGATGATGATGCCATTAGTTACCTCAGTCCTCGAAATTAGATGTTGGGCGCATTGTTGAGGCCATCCCAGATGTCTCACCAGTGTCGGCTTGCCCCTGGATCTCGGACAAGAAGTTGCCAGATTTACTTTCAAACAACGGACCACGTTCATCGAGGAAATAGTCGGAAGCATATGAGAGTGCTGTGTATGTCAGTAGATCTGAAGCAATTTTAGTTATTACATTTGTGCTAACGTCAGTAGCGAGCTCATCAAATTCGGCGTAATAGTTCAGATAAACCTGGCCTGACGAAGGCATAGGGAACAGCTTGATCACCTCACGTTCCCTGGTGAAGTAGATGGGGTTCCCGCCCTGACCTGTAGATTGCAGCTGTGCCATCTCATGCATAGGTATGCGAACCAAGGCGCGGCCTGCGTATTGGAGGTCTATAATCTCCAGGAGGTTTGAGGGTATGACAATCTGACTGACTGCAACACCAGAGGTGATTGAGTAGGACTGTTGCTTCTCCATAGATGGTATGCGGAGTAAACGCTGTATCCTGGTCATAGCCTGGTCAATGAAGGTATCGGCCAAAGCATCAGTGCAGTCGCTACGGTTCAAAAGAGCAATAAAGTGTGCCCGGATTTGGCCTTTGTTCATTCTGCTATATCCTCTTATCGGTCGTCATGAATGCAGTCAGATCTTGTTCCTGGAGACGCTTGACGATCGCTGCGCCGGTCTCTTCGTAAACATTGAAACCTTCACGCAACCATTGCTCTGCAACTACGGTTGGTATTGACGCCACACGCATATAGTCACCCTCGAGCCGAGTGGTGCTTTCATTACGGGCATCCTTCAGGTCATCTAGAAAAGCCTGGGAAATGTTCTGGGTGTGTTTCTTGACCAGGTCAAAGCCTTGAGTCAGGAATTCAGTCTGCACACCGTGCAGTTTGGTCTCTTTAGTCATTTATGTGGGTATCCTTGGGAGGTTAGGTGAGGACGCCCAGGTCCCCAGGAAAAGGAGAGCAAAAGTCCTGGGAGTTAGGGCGTCCTCGCACGGGCCTTAGGAAAGGCCGGTGATCTTCACACTGTCCGCGAAGTTACTGTGTTTACAGGAATATTCGCCGACCACCATATGGCGATCTGAGTCGCCTTGCTTGGCTAGGAGTGTGCGTGTGAACGGACGCAGTACGCATGTTTTGAACATGGACGGGTCGATCAACAGGGCGTGTGAAGTCTCTAAGTGTCTGTTAAGAACCACTTTATATTCGCCATAGGGCGAGACATAGAGGTCGATCACATTCACAAGGGTCTTACCCTGGGCGACTTCACGGTTGCGACCCGCAGAGGCTGAGAAACCGGCGACGATTTGGGCGTCAGCTGGTTTGATCATGAACACTGACGGATCAGAGCCATTGTTGAACGCTGTTTGACCAGCTTCAAGCAACTTGGCCTCTGTGAGGGCGTCCGTTGCGTTGGCACCGGCGTCAATACCAGTAGAGATCTGGTTGATCAGTGATGCCATTTTACGAGCTACGGAAGACGAACCAGCGACAGCTGCTTGGTCAACACCAACAAGGCTGAACTCCAAATCGCGCTTAATGCTCTTGAGAGTTTTACCAAGTTGCAGTGCGGTTTCCTTGGCTCGGCCATAGGTTTTTACCGCATCAGCAGAACCAGAAATACGGAAGGTTTCTTCCAGGATCTGGGTGTTGTTGGTACGCTCAACGATGTCGATCAGAGTGATATCTGCGGCATCTGCGCCCTCGACCTTAGCGTTAGACGCTGCGGCGCGGAGGCTGTCTTCGAGGAATGAGAACGTCCGTGCGGACACTTTCTCAGTCTTCGTCATTGTCAGCATAGGCGTATCTGTGGGAGTAATATCTGAGAGGATATTGGAAACGTCCTCGGCCTTACCGACCTGAGAATAAGTTGTGTAAACAGTCATTTGAATGGCTCCTTGCCGTTTGACTATGAGTTACAACTTAGCTTTCCCAACGTGATAGGAGCATCTCAGCGATATCATCCATGTCACCATTCCGACTTCTGTTCTCACGGACACGCTGCGCCGCAGCAGATTGCTTACGAGCATTGATGTCCGAGGTAGAAGGTGGTGCCTTCTTCGATCGAAGGACCTTCCCCTTAGCTGTTTTGACGTGCATCGCCTTTGCCTTCTTAGTACCGGCAGCAGCTTTGCCCTGGTCATACAGACGGGCCTTGTTAAGGAGAGTGATGACATTGGGGTCAACGTATTGGTCAACCTGTTCTCTTGGGAGACCGACAGAAACAGCATATTCACGGATGTCATTGTACAAGGCATTTCCCCAATCCGGGATAGTCTCTTGGAGCGTTTTGATACACTCCTGAGCCATTTCCTGGCGCTGGGCTGCCTGCTTTTGTTGCACTTCCTGGTAGAAAGAGTTGGACTCCTCCTTCAGGAACTTGAGTTCCGCTTCAGCTTCTGAGGCTTCCCGGCGTAGTGCGGAGAAATCCTCAACCGACATAGTCCTGGACGCAACGAGCATGTCGAGGTCCTGGTAGGGCTTATATCGGGTTTCTGCCCGTTCTAAGAGCTTCTGATAACTGAGATCCGTCCGTTGCAAGGCATCGTCTGCCTCTTTACGTTTGGATGCTAAGTCTTGAGACTTTCGAGTTAAAGATGCTTCCTGACCATAGAGACGCTTCAGATCCTTCAAGGATGCCTGTTTGGTTTCTCCATCGACTTGGATGTCAACAAGACTGTCGTCCGACAGTTCAGCTCCGTCAGCCTCGCCATCATCGTCTTCATCGACTTCTTCATCGTCTGGTTCACCTTCATCAGGGTCCTCATCCGTTTCTTCGTCTTCCTCTTGGTCTTCATTTTCATCTTCTTCATACTCAGCTTCGGAACCATCTGTCTCTTCTACAGGTTCGTCAGCTGTCGCCTCTATTTCCTCATCGTCAGATGGGCTTGCGCCGTCTGTCCAGCGGTCTAGGATGGCTTCTGCTGCTTCATCGACATCGTCGTAGGCAGCGAAAGAAGTAGCTTCATTTTGGACGTTATTCATGGTCCAGCTCCTCTTGGCGGGTGTCGCCTTTCGCAAGTATCTCATCTTTGATGGACACCTGTTGTTTCAGTGTCTCAACCACGTCCACAAGTGCGCGATAGTGGTTGTACGCTAACTCTCGGTCTGAGCCCTGGTCGGGCTTAGTGTTAACGAAAGTCTGGAATGATCGCTCGACCAGGTTATTGACTACCTGGTTGAACGCAGGTTGAGACAAGACGGCCTCAGCCGCCTCGCCAGTTTCAACGAGTTGCTCTTCTTCGTTCATGGTTGCTCTCTTTAAGATTGGCTAAGTTAGCCGGTTGGTGATGCGATACCTCTGACATCATCAGCGTTCCTTAGGATCTCAAGCTCGGCCATATCGGTCATACGCTTGTGCTCCAGCTGCGCCTCTTTCAGATCGGTCGCATCAGATTGTATTGCGAAGCCGCGTTCAGCCTTGGTCGCTTCAAGTTCAAGTTTGAGTTGTGCGATTTGTGCGTCCATTTGCTGCTTGAGCTCCGCAATCTGGGTTTGTCTCTCCTGAAGTTCCAGCTGTTTCTGCTGCATCTGCATCGCCATCTCCTGGGCCTGGTCAGGCTGAGGTGGTGGGAGTTGATCAGGAGGTGTCAGGTAGTCAGCGACATTCTTGATGCCGTTGTTCTCCATGACATGAGACATTAACTTATATTGGTTCTGAGGTTGATACATCGTGGACAGAACAGGGTCCTGTGACATCAAACCATGTAGTGCCAGGTATTTCTGGGCTTCTTCAACCTGCTCACCATAACCGAGGTGCATCTCAACAACCACGTCACGTTTTGATCCCCATTCCGCCGGGGAGATTTGGACATAGTTGCCTGCAAGCTCGACGATCTTCTCTTCCGTCTCATGCTCGATGACCAACTTATAGATCATCTGATACAGAGGCTTCAGGAAGTTGTTGGCAAAGTTCCGGGCGATAATCTTCTGCCGCTGCTGCGACATAGTTGCCAGCTGTTCAACCATTGCGGCTGAGTTTTGCTTGCTGATGGCATCTTTGTTAAGGCCCTGGCTAAGGCGGGAGACGCCTGTGGTGTCTTCTTTGTCGTCATCCAACATGGCCAACGTCTGGAACACAAACGGGTTCAAAGACGCCTGGGGCATAGGCATGATCGCATCTGGGCGTGACACATTCACAATGCCACCAACGCGGTTGTCAATCAGTTCACGCGGGTTGGTAAGACCACCTTTGACAACCATATAACGCGGGTTGTTAGTGATCATTGTGTGATCGAGGATCGACCGGGTCAGTACAGTCCGGGCATTCTGGATTGGGATAACCTTCGATGCGAAGTTGTTACCAAAGAATGCGTGAGGAATAGGAAGTGGGACAAAGGCCACAAAGGGGCGCATCGTTGTAGCTTCCATCTCCAGGATCACGTTGCCTGCTTTGACAACCCGGTAAAGCTCGGCAACGCCGGTGGCCTCTGGGTCCATCATGATATAGCACTCATAGACAGTCACAGTGCGTACTTGGTCCTGGTAACCGATGTTTGAGAACCCACGGCTAGTGCCTACTTCTTCATGGCGTGAAAGGACCTCACCGTCTGTGTCCAGGTCTACATCTGAGTGGTCACCAATGTTCTCGATCTTCTTCTCATCGTACCCCATCTCACGGAGCTCTGAGATTGTTTTGTTAGTACGGTGTGCGCAGAAGTTTACGCTTTCAAGATCCTTACTTTGGGCCTCGATGATAAACTCTTCTGGGCTGATACTCTCGATGCAAATCTTCGATGCATCTGAGGTCACCCGTAGCTCTCCCGAGTATAGACCTGCCACGTCCTCAGTAATCTCTTCGATCTCGACGTTATCCTGGATCAGGATTTCGTCTAGCTCTTCCTCAGTGAGGTCACTGACCTCCTCGATGTGGCTTTCTTCACCATAGTAGTAGAAGACTTTGGCGATACCCGCCCGAGCTATCAGGCCATCGTGGATGACTGTCTGCATGATCTCGAATAGGTTGTTTTGACGGTTTGCAACGTAGTCACAATACTCAGTGGCTATCTCAGCAATAGGCTGGTCATCTGCATTCTGAGGCGCAAATCGAACGGTCTTGAAGCCTGTAGAGAATGTCTCCAGCAAAGCAGCTTTCATGCTCTCTACTGTATCGTAGACATCCATCGAAACATATTTGGAGTTCCCATCGTGGGCTGGCTTTGGAAGGACTGCATTATAATAATCCATGACGCGCTTACGCTCACGCGATAGCTGGCTGTCGTAATAGCCTACGCTGCGGCGAATATTGTCATCCAGGAGGGCAACAATGTTGTCGTCTTCTAGTTTCTTATAATCTTTCTTATTCATGATTAAACCATTTCGATATAGTAAGCGTCAGACGCTTCAATTGGTTCCCAGGCACCCTCATGGATGTGGTTAGCGAGTGCCAGAGACATGACCGTGTCGTCAAAGCAGCCACCCTCCGCCTCCATGCCGCCCGTAGGGGTGACAATGTAGGTTAACATCTCACGGATTGTGGTCTTATCGTTTAGCTCGATCTCTCCCTCTCGGACGTTTGCCCGGAGTTCATCGATGATCAGTGGCTTGGTTTTGGACGTTGTTGTGAAGCCTAATTTCATGGTCTCTCGATCGGTCAGCTTGTCTACCTGGACTTCAGTAAAGAAGTTTGGATAGGCCATATCTTTACCCAGGCGAGTACAGGTTAAGATGCCGTGAGAGTTGTTCTCCACAATTATATAAGCAAAGTTAAACAGCTCACCTAACTTGTAGAGGACCTCAGCAAAGTAGTCGGGGTGAACTTGGGCACGATAGGTCGCAACTTGGCGCTTTTTACTGTCGAGGATCTGGGCGACTGAGAAGTCACCCCCTCTGACACCCATCGCAACATCAGCACCGATCGTGTATTTCTCACCGGGGTCGATCGTCTTGTATAGGGTAAGCTCACCTCGGATATTATCGATCCATTCACCACCCTCTAGGGCCATACGCTGTGTTGGATCAGGAGCTTCATCTAGGCTCTTCTGGAGCCCCTCTGGGTTGAAGACAGGACGCCCGGTCGTCAGGAAGGCTTCTGAAGGCTCTGCGGGATATTCTTGACGATAAAGATCTATGCCGTTCTGGGCGATCTTACGTCGCCTAAACATAAGCTGCTCATCGTCTAGGTCGTACTTGGCAACCAACTCTTCTTCTTCAGGTGTTGGCTCAAAGTTCTCAGGGACAGGCTCCCTATATTCAGGGTCGAGAAACCAGGGGATAAACACCGGCACATAGCCATTGGTGCCATCAACAGCACCTTTCCATAGATCATAGAAGATACCACTGACGCCGTTAGCCGTACTCTCAACGAAAATAGCAGTGCCAGGCTTGTTAGGGACCGCCTGGGTCATACCATTCCAGTTCTCCAGGGCCGTAGACTTTTGCCAGAACGCAAGCTCTGAGGCGTGGACGTGCGTGAGGGTCTCACCTCGACCAATGCTCTCACCACCGGCGGTGGCAACAACAAATGAACTATCCAAGACATCAAATGTAAGTTCCCGGCGGGAGCTATACTTTGTGTGCGGCTTCAGGAGCTCTGGGCAGTTGTCATGGTATCGTTTGGTCATATCGAAAAGCGCACGGGTGCTGTCTGAGTGGTGCGTGATGACCATCGCTTTACAGGCTTTGCGTTGCGACACGTTGAAATACAGATAGCCACCAACGTGGGTCGAGAGACCTTGCTGCCGGGCCTTCAGGATGATGATACGCACCTTACCTTCAGACGCCATCTGCTTCTCTACAGCCTCATGGAGGATGTGCTGGGCAGGCTTGAGTTTTAGAGGTTGGATGTCACCATCCTTGGTGCGGATCTTGAGTGCAGCCTCCGAATAGAAACTAAAGTCGTCGTATAGTCTCTGTCGAACTTGTTTAAGTCTCTTGTCCATCTTCGATTTGCTCTTCTTCTGGGGTGGCTACTAGGAGCGACTCCAGGAAGGCTTCAGCTTTGCCAATGGTGACTTCGCTCTTCGCAGCTGGTTTGGTTTTAGTGAAATCCAGGACCATCCTGGCAGCTGTTAGACGGTCCCGGTTTTGACCAGGTTCGCGCATGATCTCTACAGCAGCCCGTAGGGCCTCGATCGCATACACGTCATCAATTTCGTTCTCTTTTGCCATGATCGTTACGATCCTCTCTGCGTCTTCTTTGGCCCTCTTGCGGATAGGCTCAATTGCAGCAGCTGTGTAACCATCAGGAGTGCCCTTGGGTCTGCCGCCTTTATTCTTTCGATTTGCCAGCATCTGACGGAACTTTTCGCGTCCCTCGGGTGTTTGATGCTGTCTTGCTATTGGGTTTGTTGATATCGGCCTTGCCTTTTGGGATTGCTTTGGCGGCCTTGGTGCTTTCTTTCGCGGCTGGTTTGGTGCTCCCATCCATCGTCTCCAATATACTGTTTATGATTGAGAGCGTGAGGCGAGACTGAGGACAAAAGACTGGCTCAGGTACGCTCTTCCGTATCTCCCCAAAGATAACCAGGCGCTGGGCTTCAGACAGAAGATGTGAGTGTTTTACATCCTCAATTGCCCGTAGGATTGGAACCAGGTCCAGTGCGGTTTTATTCATGTTGCTCTCCAAAGAAAAAGAGGCCCCCGAAGGGACCTCATTAGTTTTACGCGGAAAGGGCACCCATACCCGGAGGTGGGGGACTTAGAGCACCCGGAGGCATCTGCATCCGCTGCTTCTCTTCCTCTTCTTCAGCCATAGCCTGGGCCAGCATAGCCATGACCGTAGCCATGACGATAGCAGCTGGGTGGTTGAAGAATTTGACCTTGTTGTTACCGGCGTTGTTGAATTGTTGCCTGATAAGGGCAGCCGTCTTAGGCATAACCGCTTTCGCCAGCTTAGGGTTGATCAGGTAAACCAACACGGGATCAACAGCCAACTCGCGTACACTCTGCATGTAGTTAGTGTAGTAGTCAGCCTGCTCCTCACGGTTGGCCACGCCTGTGTCTACCTCAGCTTGGGAGATTTGCCCGGCATCAAACTGCTTCTGGTAATAACCCTTCCAATCCTTGAGATTGTCCATCAACTTACGAACTTCCCGTACCGCATGACGCTGCGAAGGATCTTTGGTTGTGTAAGTATCCACATTCATCTGGAGATTATCTAGCTCTGCCATGATGTCGGCGTCACCCGTCTGTTCCAATAGGGGTCTCATAGCACTACCAGCAAAGGATCCCATGGGTGCCCGGTCACTTTCCCCGGTCAGGGGGTTGGTAAACAGAGTGTCTTCAACCTGGGAACCATTCAGATCTAAGGGGCCCAAAGTCATCCCATGGGCAATCTCATGGAGCAAATCAGAAAGAGCTTGGATGTTACTCACGGAACTGCCGTCATTCAGCAGAGCTCCTGGGTTGAGACCAAAGACAGTGCCTTCTGCACCTTTTCCGCCTGTTTCAGGACCCTTCCGATAGAACGAGGCTTCCGCAGCAGGATCGCCAGATCCATATGCAGCAAGCCGCGAGGCATACATCTCTTCCTGGCTGTCAAATAGACGGACAGTGATGCCCAGGGTGTGTGCCAAGCTCAGAGCCTGGTCGATAGACTGGATCCCATTCTCTTCTGGGGTTCCAGGCTTGCCGACCTGGAAGGCCGCTTTCACCGGCGGGACAAACTTCTTGACCGCTGCGAGGGCTACCCTTGCGAGAGTGCGCCCTTTGGAGGCCCCGCCATCACTGGCCCTGGGTGTTCGTCCACCAGCTGGCCCAGGGGGGCTGAGGAGGGCTGGGGGGATGCTGTTGTCTGAGGTGGGTCCCGCATTGGAAGCACTTGGCCCTCCTCCTCCATATCCAGCTGCTCCAGGAGATCCCAGTCGATTTCGGACTGCAGCTTTTGCCGCATTTGCGTAATCTGGCGCTTCGTCATCTTCATAGCCACGGCTTTCTCCATCTTTCTGCTTGGCTGTGTCGTACAGCCTTTTCTCTGGATACCAGAGTAATGCTTGTAAATCACTCATCGTGAGTGGCTCATTAGATCGTTGACGTACACTTGGGGCATCTTGGAGGCGTTTTAACCCACGCTGGAATACCTCGCGTATAAATGTGCGTTCTTTTGCACCGGCTGGCGCTTCTACCTGCCCATCTAGGTACTTTGCTAGGCCATTACCAGCTTTTCTTAGGCTTTCACCACCTGGGATAGCATTTATTGCAGATCTCCAGGCTGGGTCCATCGATGCTTTTGCAATAGCATTGGCAAAGTTAGAGACAGCCTTATTTGACATATTGTTACTAAGTTTGACACCTGAACCTGCAAATAAAGGTTTAAAAGCCTGAAACTCTAGTCCAGGCATCATACCCTGGATCTCTTTTGTCTTCTGAGCAATCATAGGTTTGTTCAGCTTAACCAGACCACCACGCCAACGCCCCACTGTCCGCATAAGCCAGCGGTCCATAGTTAGTTCGTCAAAGTTACCGTACAGATTAGAATAAAACCCGTTGCCAATTTTAGGACCCAAGATTGAGGCACCGCGCACTAGGGTGTTTTTGCCTTCACCTGATATCTTTACGCCATATTCCTTTTCAAGTTCCTTTACGGGCACTTTGCTGTTCATAAACTCAATCAAAAGATTATGTGCGCCCTCATCTGAGTTAGACTTCCGTTGGAACTTCTCTAACATGGTATGATACTGAGCCAGACCACTGTTTATAGCAGCAGCTGCCTGGCCAATACCTGCGTCAGTTGGGAAACGCCCTGTTTCTTTCAGTGTCTCATAAACATCCAAAGCCAACTCAAAGTTCTTATCAACCTTTAGACCATTAGATGTCACTGCTGTGGCCCAAATAAACTGCATCTTCGCTTTAGGATCTGTCAGAACTTCAGGGTGTAACTCACCTACAGTTTCAAGTGCCTGCGTTACTGTACGACCATACCAACCAATGGCATTCTCGTTGTCTTTTAGTGCTTCCGTGGCATCCTCGACCACAAAGTCAGCCAGGCGATCAATGTTGGCTTCATCGAGGGTGTTTAGGTCGATACCCTCGCGCTCCTGGGCTGCCAGGGACTGAGCCTGGAGGTCTAGTTTGAAGTCACGGCCTTTGGCATATATCTTGGCCTGTGCAGCCTGGAAAGAATTACTGAGGCTGGTTTCTAAAGAGACATCTGTCTTCTCGCCAAACTGGCGGGGTGCGCCTTCAGGAATACTACGGCTGTCGTTGGATTGTGGCCGGGTGCCTGGTGTGCCTGCAATGTTTGCTAGTCCCATATTTGTATTGAGGACATCTGCGGCTGCCTGGTCGATCTGGGTGGTAGAGTTTTCCACCTGGTGACTAAGGCCATTAGCATTTAGGATTTCGGAGACCTCGCCGTCAGCTAGGATCCGAAGTACCTTCATTGACCCCGCTACAGGCCAACCACCGGCATCATTGGTTGCACTGGGATTGGTCTTGTAATCGTAACTTTCATTGGGATTAATAAGACGCCCCTGTACACCGTCTAGTTTACCTTGGCTATTTAGTGAGGCGTCACTCTCAGCTTGAGTTTCTGCGGTTGTTTCAGGTAGTTCAACCTCCACCCAAACACGTTGAGAACCCTTCACATTAGCTTTACCCTGGTCAAACACTGGTAGATTGACTGCGTGAATACCAGGACGCCTAGCCAGTGGTTTTGCACCAATAGTGGGCTGTTGATCTTCGGCTTTATACCAGCGGTTGGCTAAGAAGCCTTGGGTCTGCCCATCAGGTTTTGCAAACAGAGGCATAACTACCCCATTACGAGATGACTGCACCTTCATCAGCTTGTAGGCCTTGCGGGTCTGGGTTGGTACTTGGTCTGGCTTTAATTCACTGTACAGAGAGCCTACCTTCTCGGGCCTGAAGGGACCGGGTGGTATACCACGGGCATCGTCAGAGATAGCCTCTTGAGTAGCCTGGGCCTGCTTTAACATCGAGGCCTTGCGCTTTTGTTGTAACTTTACGCGATCGACATAGGGCTTATAGAACTTGTCCACGTTCTCCTGGGAGACACCCTCATCAACGAGTAGCTGTTGGACCTCTTCCATGGCCTCGATTGGCATATTCTCAGTCTGGACAGCTTCAAGTGCCACATAGAGGGCCTGTGCCTCATCTTCGAGCATTGTAGGCGTCAGGTTCCCACCGGGGCGGTTCGTAGCCTGGCGGTTCTGGAGATCGAGTGTATCCAAGACCTGCTCTTGAAGTTTCAAGGCAGTGTCACGGTTAGCCTGGATGCCTGCCTGGTAGTTCTCGGACGTAGTTGTCTGATTGCCGTTAACCGTAGGCTGCGCTGGGGCAGTTGTATCAACATTTGGTGCCGGAGACGCCTGGGCAGCAGGGGCTGCGTCCATCTGGGGCACATTGCCCCTCTGAATAGCCCGAGCTTGGGCCAGGGGCTGGTCTGGGAGGCTAGTACGCTGAACGCTACTACCGCCGTCCATGAGACTGGCGTCCAGGTGGTTGTTCACCAGGTTGACCAGCTGGGTTAGAGCCCGGATAGGCCGTTGCTCACCGTTAAGACCGGCCTGGGCATCATCGAGGACCTTGTTGATCGCCACATCATTGGGGTTCTTGCTGTCAGCTGGGTGCTTCAAGCGTAATTCAGAGACCACTGTTTGGATCTCTTCTGCGGGGATACCTGTGCCGACCGCGACAGTGCCCAATGGGCTGCCATCTGTGGCGTTGCCTGTCATGCCTGCAAGTGTACTGACGATGTTGGCGTCTTCTGCCTCCTGGGCTGCCTTGGCTGCTGCATCGTCAGCCTTGGCTTGCTCTGCCTGCTGTTTTTCGAGTTGGGCATCGGCAATTAGAGATCGACCCTGGGGAGCATCTTGGCCAACGAGTTTCTCGAGCTTCGTTACAAAGCGGTTGACCTTGGAACGGCGACCCGTGGCTGCATCAAAGGCCCGACCGGCGGCAACAATGCCTGCGGACTTCAGTGGGCCAACAACAGATGCACCATAGAGGCTACCAATTGTGCTGAGGCTGCGGTTGGGGTCATAGTTACCTGAATTGTCAGTGAAGGGGTTTAGGAAGTCCGTGAATTGACTGACGCCACCTTTGAGGCCGTCCTGGAAGAGATCTGTGAGGACATCCCCCTGGTCAAACAGCTGCTGTAGCTGACCGGCTTCTAAGGAAGTAGGGCCTAGAAGGCGGACGATAGCGTCAGCATTCTCTTTTGTGACCTTAGATTTGACTTTGTTCTTACCCTGGCGGATTGCAGTGGCGGCTGCGGCGTAGTCTTCTAGTAGCTGATCGAGAGTTCCTGCATTCTTTGGAGACAACCGAGCTTTAACATCTGGATGGGTGGCTATTGCCGAGATCTGGCCCGAGATCTTCTCATGTGCAGCCTCGAGTGTAGCTTTTGCTCCACCACCGGCGCGTACATCCTTGAGGTTGTTGCCTTGAGCTTCTGATATTTCGCGGAGGGTACGGGCCAGGTCAGCAGCTGCGCCACCATATGCGGGGTCACCTTCAATCTTGGACCGCCAAGGTGCTTGACCGGCGACCATGGCTTCTGGAGCGGCAGATGCACCACCGGCGAGGCCTTCTGTGATGTTCTCTTTAAAGCTCTGTTCATCGCCTACAGCTGCGGTTGCTGCGCTTTCCCCAGCAGCCTCAGACGAACCTTGAGCAAGTGTCTGCCTGGTTATGCTTTTCTTGATAACTTGTTGGGCAACTAAACCCTGACCAGCCAGGTCGGCTGCGGCAATAACTAGGCCTCGAACTACACCCCGTGTTTGTGCTTCTTCCATAAGTTCTGGGTTTTTAAAAAGAGTAGCAGCCTGGTCAGGGTCTGATAGATCAATGCCATTCTCTGAAAGAAAACTATTTACCTCGTTAGAATATTCACGGCCAAAACCGCCTAACGACATGACTGCTGCGCCTGCTACGGGGTTACCCGTGGCAGCTGTTGTTGCAATACCGGCAGCCATCTGGGGTGCGCTCTCAGCTACAGTTTCTCCCAGGAATGTCATGAACCCAACCGGGTCATTTGTTACAGTTGATAGCCAGCCTTTGAAATCATCAGGAGCCTCAGCTAATTCTTGCGCATACGCTGCTGCGCCCGGCGACATAGGGAGATCAGCAGCCTTCTCACGCCAAAATGCAACGGAACCACTGTTTGCCTTGATACGATCAAACGCAGCATAGACATCTTCTTGGGTTTCCAGAGAGTTTGCGTTCTCGATGCGTTTAGCGACCACCTGGCTATAGTTGACCTGTGCCTGCGGTGATACACCATACTGCCCCATCAAACGGGCAGTGCCCTGGTCATCCTCAAGATTGACCCCCCGGCTTGCCATAGCGCCTTGGGGGACGCCTGCCCTCATGAGTTCTTCATATTTTATGGCATTAGCACCAGCTGGTGCTTGTATCTTGGCTTTTTCTGCAAGTGTACGCATATCAGCCATGGCAGCAGCAGTCGGAAGTGCAGAGATTGTCTGGTAAGTACCCCGGCGGACAGCACGGTCGAAACCAGTGCCTTCCGGGTTGATCTCAGGTTCTGCACTTGTGGTAGTGGGGGCTGAAGTGGTTGCAGGGTTGTAATTTGCCATGGCAAAAGCCATCGCGCCATCACGATCAGGTCCACGCACGGTTCTGATTTGCCCGTCAGGCATCTTTATCTTAAATTCTGGCATGTGAGATCCTAGAGTGAGTTAGTCTACAAAGGAGAAGCCGCCGGAAGCGGCACCCTGTTCAAAAGCGAGGATCTTACTATTGATCCTTAGTTTCTCTCTTAGATGTAACAGCCAGGTAGCCTCTGTAGTATCAGCAGTGGCCGGGATTGGTGCCAGGAACAGTGCCATCTCTTTGTCACTGATGGCACCCTTGGTGTTAGCGGTTACGGCTAATGCCTCGTTAACCCTGTAGTTCTCAAGTCTTTGGCGGTAGTAGGCACGTTTAGCACCTTCATCGTTACCATAGAAGTAATCACGCAGACCTGAGCGATCTAACCACGCTTGTACTGTACCATCCATGGGGCCAGTCAGCCCCCCTTGTTCAAGGGCTGAAATCAGAGTGCCTAATTCATTTACACCTTCCTGAGCCATGATCATATCGGCACCGGATTTAGGTTTGTTTGCCTTAGCTTTTGCAGCAGCCTGGGCATCCGCGCGCCTCTGGCCTTCCACTCGCCGAGCTTCCTCGAGGGCAAAGGCTTCTTGCTCGGCCTGGCGGTTGTAATCTTGGATGTTCCCGTATTCCTGGCCCATTGCTGCCATCCAGTTACCGCCAGCCCCTGAAGGATCTGAGGCTGATTGGAGGCCTGCGGCGCCTATACGCATCAAACCCTCAGACCGCATGTCTATCTGACCAGAAGGGACCTTCGATGAACCTCGGGCATTACCAGACAGAGCTGGAGGCTTTGGGTTTGGCTGCTTTGGGTCTACTAAGGCTGGCTGACCCTGGGGATACTCAATCCCGTTGTCAAGTATTTGACCGATGGTGAGTGCGGGGCGTCCGTAAGTTAATGCATTCATGATCCGAACCATCCTCCAATCTTCTGACCCCAGGTTGTATCTTCACCTTCCTTGAAAGGCGTGTTGGCAAAATTATAGCCCATCATGCCCCCGGAAATTGCTGCACCTACTGGGTCAGAATAGTTGCCGGCAAACTTGTTAGCGGTCTGAGGACCATTCTGGGTGAGCATCCCGTTCTTGTAGTCCGCGTAAACATTTGAAGCGAAGTCTCGGTTGCCCTCAAAGCGCATACGTTCATCATTCAATCGAGCCTGGTCATAACCCTGGAGGGCACCACCGGCACCCATGCCCATTTGGTAACCTGTGTTGGCCGTGTTCATACCTGAGTTGTAGGCATTCTCGATCGAGTTATTGGCTGCACCAGCGTTCACCAATGCGTTACCTTGATCGGCAAATGCTTGGCGCTGTTCACCCAGAGACTGAGTGCGGAGACCATCAAGGACTTGGGACGACACATCAGCGCGGCGGTCATCGTAGGCACGGTTGGCTACTGCTGTAGCTACACCGGCGCGACTGGAGTTCATGTTGTTTGTGCCGCTTGCTGCTAGGTCGATGCCTGTCAGCGTGTTCTCTTGCAGGTTGCGGCGATCGTCACGCATTGCGGCGTTAACCAGGGGGTTCATGTTGTCCATGGCATACTGGTTTGCAGTGTCCATACGTCCCTGTGCAGACACGCCATCAGCCATACCCTGGTACTGGTCGTACAAACCACGGGCGTTTGCGCCAAAGCCTGCATTAGCACCAGCCATGTTGAAACCACGGTTCATGATGCCCATTGAGGCATCCCCGTAACCTGTGGCTGCGCCGGTCTGGTAACTATTGGGGCCAGCATAGGTGGGTCCACCGTAGAAACCTGTGGCTAACCGGGCATCGTTGGCAGCTTGGCCGCCTTCTAATGCGTTGTCTGTGTATGGTTTGTATTGGTTGAAGCCAGCCATGTTCTGGCGGTTTGCTTCGTCTGCGGCGTTACTCTTTTTGTTTGCGCTGTAGAGACCTACACCGACGGATGCGATTGTTGCGATCCATGCCATATTATTATTCCTCTTCACTCATCAGTGTGTGGGTTTGCATAAAGTCCTCGAGGCCAGACAGATCTGGTTCCTCCAAACCCATTGCTGAGTAAGTTGGGCTTATGACCTCTTCTTCTATGTCTGAGAGATCTTCTTCTTGGTTGTGCTTTGTTAGATGCACGGTCGTTAGGATTGCATCCTCGAGGACGTGAAAGGCCCTCTTGGATCCCGCCGGTGAGACAAAGGTCACAGGTGCAACCAGGTCCTGTTTGCCGCCATTCTCAGAAACAACCAGGACGCGGCCTTGCATCAAGAAAGTTAGGTGAGGCAGCTTGTGTAGCTTACCTACGCAGACCGTACCTTCAGGCATAAACAGCTGTCGTGCATACTGGGCACAGCCATATTCGTCGCTCACAGGGGTAAAGTAATGCTCAACAGTAGCGTCCAGCTGTCTGTCTTGGATGTCTCCACGCTCAATACCCAGGTCGAGAATATACTGAAGAGAGGAGATGTCAGATCGTATGTTAAGGTCATGCTTCATACTGCCACCCAAGATGTGCCGTTATAGACAACAAGACCCTCGGATCCGTCACCTTTAGGGTCCCAGGGAGATACAGCATAGCGAACCATGCCCTTCCTGGAGTTATCGGGTTGCCGGTCGGTAGCTTGGATTGACGCATCCGCGAGAGACTGGATGACAGCCTCGATTTCGCGGTATTCCTCCTGGACGTAGTTGCCCAGGTTCTCTTTTGCCAACAAAGGTATCTGCCGCCGGACATAGCGGTTGACCAGGAGATTAAGTTTATCTGATAGAGACATAAATTACCTCCGACCTGTCACTTGGAGATCAACGTCCATACCTGAGAAGTTAAAGTCTTTTATGGTTGCGCTTGTCATCTTGTAGGACAGATAGCGGCCTGAGATCCGGGTATCGACCTTATAGGACGTGTTGCTATCAAAGATGATGTCGGTCCCATAATTAGGGGTGCCGGTGGGTATGTCAGCTGCGCCAAAGGTGAAACTAAACTCACCGTCAGAGTTCACCGTTGAAATCTGAGGTAGCATCTTACTGATCACCTTGTATCCACTAAGGGACAAGCCTTGCTCATCGAGATCGATACCCTGGCGCTCTAGGATGAAGGGCTCAGAATAAGTCGTATCAACAGAGAAAGACAGGGACCCAGTGTCCGCGAGGTCAATACCATAGAGCTTACTCTGGGTCACACCCCCACCAACTGTAGAGATTACGATAGGGTGCCTCGCATACGGGCTCTCCTGGTCATGGTAGGAACCACCGATAGACGCATAAGTCTGCGTGGCATCTGCATATGAGAACACCGAGTTTACGTTGGCTTCAGTCCCTGTGATTACATTAGGGAGATCCTGGAAGGTCCAAACGTCCTCTTTGTAGTTGTACACGGCGGCGCGGTTGCACGATGTGCCATCCGTATATACGGCCATGTCATCACCGGAGTGGTAGCAGAAGTATACTTCCTCGAGATCCGTATTGTGCATAGTGAAGCAGACATTGTGCTTACTGTTATCGATGCCACTGAAGATGTAATCACGGACGCGACCATCGCAGATCGAGGTGCGCGTGTTACCATCAGTCATGTAGATATCGTCGCGGTCAAAGACATAATGGCGACCCTCGACCTCCGTGATGCAGTTCTGGTTAATTACACCAGCGTCATCAAAGACCTTGCGGAAGTTAAAGATGAACGTACCGCCTACGAACTCCATCATCCACACTTGGTCCTGTGAGTAGACCAGGAAGTTAGGGCCAAGGGTTGCACCATCGATGATCGGCGTCTTCATCTGTACGAGGTCATTAAAGCCAGCACTGTTGGTAAGATCAGTCTCATCCCATGTAGTAGGCACCTGGTTGGCCAGTACGGGGTCTGAGAACCTCACACGGTTTGGGTAGGCTACGTTGGTTTCCACGGTGCCCAGCGCCAACAAGAAGTCGCCAAAAGATCTAAGAGACGTAGTACGCATCCCTGTGGGCCAATTGGGGAGATCAATAAAGTTAGTCTGAGATCCTGTGCGTGAGATAGGCGTCTGATCATCCCTGTTTAGGTACTGCACATCAGCCAGGGTTGTGGCTGTGACAGCTGGGATAGTAGACGCCGTACCTGAGGTCGTCTTCCGGGTCGTAAAGGTCCCATTAGAGAACTCGCGGACATCGAAGACATCATCTACGACCAACACTGTGTCAAAACCAGTGAGCGAAGTGATGCCATAAGCAAACACAGGGTCGAAGGAGATGTCCGAGACACCACGCATGATGGGACCACGTTGAACAGAACCATCAGAGAACCTTACGTTCTTGGCTCTAGTGAAGGCGTTGATAGGGAGGTTGTAGGGGTCAACATCAGTGACCACGCCCACGGACCCTAGTCCACGGATTGGTAGGTTAGGCATGGCCTGATTTCCTTATGTTTTACTGGGATGGGACAGTGTAAGTACCGCCGGAGGTAAACTCCTGCACATTGGTGCCAACTTGGAGACGCACATAGCCATCTGCACCATTACCACCTCGGGCGTTCCCGCCAGAGCCTAGCCCCTTAGAGCCTATGCTCACACTTAGGGTTGCCCCCGGAACAAGGTAATTCGTAGTGCCTGTCAAGTAAGTCCCAGCACTGCCGGGGCTGCCTGCACCACCAGAACTGTCAAAGGTTGACGAACGGTCGCCACCAGCAGCACCGCCTCCAGCGCCATATGACGACGAAGGGGCGTGGCCACCGACATTAGGAGGCTCTGATTGCTTGTTGTTACCACTGACACCGCCTGCCCCATAAACTGAAGCCTCACCATCAGGAGACTTAATGGGATCTGGGCTGCGGTTTGCGTTTACACCCCCCACACCTCCAGAGGCTGTTACAGTGGTAATACCAGAGCCTGAGAGGCTACTGGACGTGCCTGACTGGGCAACGGTCGAGGAATAACCGCCATTTAGACCATAGCCACCCGCACCACCAGCGCCTATGACCTGATAGGTGACAGTGTACGCTTTAGAAGAACCACGGAAGGTGCCAGTCGCAATGGATGCACCACTGTTAGGGACACCAGTATTGTTGGGGGTCACAAATGAACCATCAAGGTAGTACTCGGACAGACTGATAGGGTTAGAACCACCAAACTCAGACTGAAGGGCACTAAAGGAGACTGCGCCAGATGCCGGTATGCCCATCACGCATCTCCAAATGCTGTAATGTCGCCCTCAACAGTCAGCGCACCAGAGCTAGACAACTTAAAACGAGCAGTCCCGTTGTGAGAAAACAAAAGGTTTGCGCCACTCTGAGTGATCGTCCAGTCGCCTAAATCAACTGTGGTGACATTGGCTGTAGGGGCGTTGAGCGTACCAGTGAACGTAGGAGATGCCAGGGGTGCCTTAGCGTTCATCTGTGTCTGGATGTTGCTAGTGACACCAGCAGTGAAGTTGAGTTGCGCTGTGGTGGCTGTGATGCCATCGAGGACGTTGAGGTCAGAGGTGGAACTGGTGATACCAGCGAGGACGTTGAGTTCAGCCTGTGTGGCACTCACAGCGCCACTTAGGTTGGG
>ENA-OWPI01001690-OWPI01001690.1-marine-metagenome-genome-assembly--contig:-NODE-1690-length-23410-cov-9.333476_pt1 | contig 23410 bp, 15 predicted proteins | sample MGYA00238138_ERZ651775 | MGnify/ENA primary metagenome ERZ651775 (study PRJEB26906, sample SAMN06265043) | marine metagenome | isolation source: Helgoland LTER site | place: Germany:Helgoland, sampling...
GAATTCGACCACGCGTTGTGGATGCAAGAAATCAACCGCGAACGTCCGCCGACGCCGCCGAGGAAAAATAGCTTTTTCGGTAACTAACTCGTGATGATGAGAGATGTTGTTGCGATACATAACATTTTTTCTCATTTGCTTATTCTACTTCACAACTACTGCATTGCACTCCCTCTTGAATCTCTCTCCGTGTACGGTACAAAATCTATTCGTAACGTCTCGACGAGTTTATTTCCTAAATCCTCGAAACACGCCAAGGTCCCCATGCCATCTGTTCCATTTATGGTAAACATCATCACGTTCGTGCTTCCTCTTGTTTTGGCCATATTCTTTACACAGCATACGGTTTGAAAGTCCATAAACGGTGTCGTGGCTTATTCTAACTCGAACACGGGGGATATCTGCGCGTATTTCAAAAAACGAAACGTGAGTGATGAGAGAAAATACTCTCTCGTCGTCTCTTTGCGTACACAGATCAGGAAAAATTAGAGCACAGATGGTCATGCAGGAAAAAATTCAATAGAAATTCTGTCCTTATTTTACAAGAAATCACATGAAATCAAAATAAAAGATCTCACACAGACACAGTTCCGTACTTCTGTCTTTTGTACAAAATACACCTGAACTCCCAACAAATTTATTCTAGCTCGGGCAACGACTAAGACCTCGAGATTTTGCTCGATTTCCCCCAGATACACGGACAAAAGCTTGGATGGTATCTCGCACAATTCCTTGATGTATTTTGCGCTCTTCCACTCCGTGCCAGGAGCTTTTACATGGAGCGAATGCCAAAACTGAATTTGGCAAAAATCTGGCTTGTTTCATGGCCTTGAACTTAGTAGTGCTTGCGCCAGGTCTGGTATCAAGAGACTTGTACATAGTTGTTCCAACAGCTGAGTTATTTGTATCGAGCGGTAAGTAATATAGAGTGGTAACTAATTTGTTTACCGAGTCGGTATGAGGCGCTATGTAGTATCCTGCTAGATCTCTATTTAAATCGAGCGAATAACCAACCTTAGTTGAAAGAGGGATTCCACGCAGTTTCAAAGTACTGTAGAATATTTTTACCCAGGCCTGTGCAACTTGACTACCACCTAGTATTTTCGTATATGAGACCCAAAATTTCCAGTCCGGAAGACCCTTTGTTCTACTTGATACCAAAATTTGATCATTGCCTGCACGAAGCTTGATCGCAAATCGCGGTTTTTTTTGTGTCTGTAAAAGTGAAGTGCCGTTTCCTTCCGAGCCTTCCTGAGGCATACTTTTCAGCATACAAGAGTAAACACGCTGCGCGTAGATATTTTCAATAAATACGTGAGGGAAAGGACTCTTTATAATCCTCGCGCTCCTAATTTTTTCTATGGTGTATTTCATTTCGTGTGCGGTGATTGGTCCACAATTGAGTCCAGCTGCATCGTTTACAGGAATCATCGCATTGTCTCCGAGCTGTGCTATTAGTGTCTTCTCGTATTGCTGGGTGTTTACAGCGAAGGTGTAATAATCTTCGGAGATTTTGTCATAAAAATGTACAAACCAAACATACAGAGTAAGAAGAAGTAAACTCGCAGCAAAAAGCAGCAACTTTAACAGTGGTTTAGCTACTTTCATGTTCTTAGTATCGGAATGCGGCGAGCTGCGTGTAACTCCTTTGTGACCGCAAAAAATAAAATTCGTTTTGGAAAAAATCGATTTGAAAATTGGTTGCAGTTACATTGGTTTTTGGCGAAAATCAGTGGTTTTTTGGAGCAAAAAAGCGCTTTTTCCCAGAAGAAATCGATTCGAGTGTTCATTTTTTTGCGTTCAAGGGATCTATCTCCTTATATTTTTATGTTATCCTAAAAAAACCCTCTCGTTTTTTTCTCTCCGAAGAAAAGAGAGACCTCTTTGTTAAACTCTCGTGCGCGTGAGAACTCTCTCGCGCAGACTTGAGAACACACACAGTTCCTCACATATAAAATAGATTCTTTAACTGCGCGCACTTTCTTTCGCTAGAAGAGAGATAGATGCTCAACGCGCCGCCAAGCGCGTCGTCGTCAACGAGGAGGAGAAAAAAGGATGCCAACAAAACTCCTCGTCGACTGCAACCTCGTCGTTGCGTGATCACACCATCAGGCTCGCTTCCAAGAAAATGTGATAGTGCGCATCTCAAAGACTATTTGGTCGCCTCAGCTTTTGCCGGCATCGGAGGTATGGACCGCGGTTTCCAGTTGGCTGGATTTGATGTCGTCGTGCAAATAGAAAACGACAAGTGGTGTCTTGAAGTGTTACGTAAACAGTTCGGGAGTGGTATTGAAAGATATACACCGGGGAATATCCGTGATGTAAAACTGTTACCAGCGGGAGTGAAAGTACTCCTGGTGACGCCCCCGTGCGTCGATTTGAGCTCGATGAATATATTCGGAGTTGGCATTCACGGCAAGGAAACCGGGAAAATACGAGAAGTTTTTAGAATTCTGAAAGCGATGAAGGAGAAAAACCAATTCGTGCCAATTGTCGTCATAGAGAACGTTCTTAACATACTGAGCGCAGAAGCGATGAAGTATTTAATTGAAGCGTTTTCTGAATTGGAGTACGATTATTTAGCGTGGAGAACGGTTGATTTACTCGGCGCGTTGCCTCACAGTAGGAACCGCGTCATTTTAGTCGCCACGCGAGACGGAATAAATCCTCACGATATTTTATTCGAAGCGAATCCCGAGTGCGAGTGCGAAAAAGTGCGAACGGGCGAAGAAAAAATTGGAAACGAATATTCATCTTCTTCAGCTGTGTGCGCGTTGTGTCAAAATTCACCGGACGCGCCGACAATCCAAGAGGTTGCAGTGATCGTGAATACGAGTCAAATAAACCAGGCGCCGAGCTATCATAAAAACCCGTGTCTGTTGACGAGTAGCAAGTCGACGTACGTCTGTGAATTTCGCCGTAAAAATTCAAAGAAACGAAAATTTGAAGATATAAGAGAAGACAACGGAAATAACGACGACGCCGATGATGATGAAGAAGAAAATCCGTTTCCTTGCTATAAACTCGATATCCGTGATATTGAGCGCTTGATGGGATTTCCAGAAGATTATACGAAGATTTCTTCTGCTTCAGAAAATGATTGCAATCGTCGCGTGAAGCTCTTGGCAAACGCAATCGCGGTGAATCATTCAGAGTGGATCGCGCAGTCTTGTTCGAACGCGATCCGTAACAAGGTTGCAATCGACGACGAGGAAGAGAAAAATGGCTGCACACCTTCTTTTCTCTCAACACGAAAGATAATCGAAGAAAAATTCACCGTACTACGACGGAAGAACGGCGAGACGATTCGAATTAGTAGTCTTTACGACAAAGACAAAAATTTTCCGGAGTGCGGGTTAATTGATTTAAAATCCAACTCGGACGAAATTTTAATCCCAAAAGGTGATATTCACAGGTATCCCGTCTTGAACACGTACGTTCCATTGCCTATATTTTTAAAATACAAAAACACTCAAATTGGAGACAAAAACAAAAGGGTTCGTTTGTTCAAGTACGCGGAACGTTTGCTTCAACACTGGGCCGCGCTTGAATATTGGATACTCGTCGCTTTGGTACGAGACGATGCACAGCGCAGAGGGCTTCTCCGACGATTTGGTGATAAAGTCGTTTTGAATGATGACAATATTGATATCTTAGAAGTTGCTGATTTCGAAGAATCGGTGGCGTCGTTTTGCGAGAAAAAAGGCGATGTAAAATTTATTTCTGGAAACGAAAAGTATGCTGACTTTTTAGACGTCGACGCGCTCGCGAATAAAATTAGGGAAAAGAATACAATCGCGAGCGACGCACTGCGTGGTGGGAAATTAGTTCTCGTGGATGGAAACGTGGCGGAAAAAAATAAAGGTAACGACCTATGTGCGCGTTGGCCGGCGGTTGCACTCACCTTTCCAGAGGACGCCGAGACGATTAAAGCGACGATGAAAAAATTCGGCCGCTTTGGTAAAACGTTTTCCAGCATCGTATCGACGCGTGAAGTTTTTGTTTGCTATTTCAACAGAAATAAACGTCGATGCGAGTGGGTTCACGAAAATAAAGTGTCTGATATCTTCAGCGAAGTGATCGAGGACGAGCTTGAGACGAAGAAGAGGAGAAGAGAGACTTTTGGTGAAGATGAAGAAAGAAAAAAAGCTTTCGAGGGTGCCAATCTTTGTCGGCGAGAAATGGAAAAAATAATAAAAAATGGAAAGAATACTCGCGACGATGCCGATGATACTGAAGACGGTGACGATAATAATAATAATAATAATAATAAAAACAAAAACGACACGCTTTGTAACTCGATGAAAGGTGACGGTGCAGTTGGCATGCGCGTTGACGTGTTTTGGCCAAAGGAAAAGAAGTATTATCGGGGCATCGTGAATTCGTTTGACGCAGACTCTCAGAGGCACCACGTAATTTACGACGACGGTGACGAGGAAAAAGCTTTGAATTTTGAAAAAGAAAAAATCCTCTTACCTCTTTGGGGCATATCGAAAAAAATAAAGTTAGACAGACGCGGAGGATATAAAAGAGCTCACCCTAATTGAACACGACGAATTACAGTTTACGATTACGAGGTATTTTTTATTATTAGTCTAAGGCGTTTTTTTTTAAATTTGTTTCTAATCTATAGTTTCGAAAGCCTCTCGTTCTTCTTCTTCTTCAAAGCTAGTTCCTTCTTTGTATTTGACGTGGATATGGTTGGATCAAACACCTTCCCGATATCCTCTGGAGCAATTCCTTCGTAAATGTTTGGATCTTCTGCCCATCTCTTCAGCTCTAACCAATGCCTATTCTGTAGCGTCCACTTGATAGACTTCGTTAAAGACGCCTCAAATCCATATGGAGGTACCCAACCCATTTTTGCCATTTTAGCCCCTGATAAACCGTAGCGCAAATCGTGACCGGGGCGATCGGCATGATGATTAACCATCTCATAAATCAATGGTTTCTGACAGACTTTTGCGATAAACGTCGCCAACTCTAAATTATCGACTTCTTTTTCACCAGTAATGTTATATTTCTCTCCTACGGAGCCTTTTTCCAGCAAAAATCCAACAGCCGCGGCGATATTTCTCGCGTGGATATAAAATCGAGTTCCTGCGCGTCGCTTGTCAGGATAACTGTGAACGTGTACCGTTTCTCCAGCTAATATTTTGCGGATGCACTTTGGTATAAATTTTTCAGGATGTTGTCTTTCACCGAACGCGTTCATGACGTTGACAATCATGAGAGGAATTTTGTACGTATTTTCGTATGAAATGCAAATATTCTCGGCGGCTGATTTTGAGGCCGAATATGGATTTGTTGGTTTATGACGGTCCCACTCGTCAAAAACTGTCGTACCCAATGCCGGGCCGTAAACCTCATCCGTGCTGAAATAAAAAAATCTCTTCAAATCGCAGCCACTTTTGAGTAAATTTCTCGTATATTCGAGAATTGAAATCGTGCTCTCCACGTTGTTGCGAATAAAAGGAACGGGATCTTTGATGGAATTATCGACGTGTGTTTCAGCCGCCATGTGCACGATAAACTCAATTCGATTCCCGAGCTCGTAAACAACACCTTCGGGGATTCCATTCACAAGGTCTGTCGCAAAAACTTGCACGCGGTCAATCACGCCGGTATCTCTCAAGCGGTCGTACCCGAGAGAGGCGTAAGATAACTTGTCGATAACCACGAGATCGCAATCCGTCGTTCGCGAAAAGTGCTCAACGACGTGATGACCAATAAAACCGCAACCGCCGGTGATGATGATTTTTCGGCGAGAAACGTGTCTCGGTATAGAAACTTTGTTGGTTGTCTCCTCTCCATACGAAATCGTCCATTTTCGTGAGATGGAAATGGAGTTTTTTTTATCGTGATGACGAAAAAAAAATTGAATGGAATGCGCGATGTATTCTCTTTGGTCGTTGGTCACCCACCAACCGCATGGGATAGCGACAAGCTTTCTTTCAACATCATCCAAGTTTGGGAGATGAGCTCGAAAAGGCGCGCACACCGAGTGCGTATCATTTCGCGCGTGCACTTGAGAAACAAAGACGCCTTTATTTTTCATATACTCCATGAAATCCGGTTTATTATTTTCAACGAATAACGAATACACCCAATACGAAGACAACGCGCCGTTTGGTGGATAAATCAGTCTAATTCCGTTTGTATTTTTCAAATTCTCATCGTAAAAGCGTGCATTTGCTCTGTGCCTTGCCAAATTTTTACCCAGAAATGGAAAATTTGCCAATCCCAGGCTCGCGTTCCAGTCGTTCATGTGAAATTTAAAGCCGTATTCTTTGACGTCGGATTCGAGACGGAAATCTTTATTCTTATGATTGTTTCTTTTTTTCCTGTCGATACCATACCAGCGTAAAAGTTTAGCTCTTTCGTAAAGTTCTTCGCTTGGGAGACAAAGCAATCCACCGTCTGAGGTTGTTATGTGCTTGATGGCTTGTAAGGAAAACGTCACGATGTTGCCTCTATCTAAAGCGCCAATTTTAATACCATGATACTCAGCGCCCATGGCGTGCGCCGCGTCTTCAATCACCGCAGGTCGAAATCCGAATATACTTTCGGCATAGTCTTGTACCTTTCTGACTCCGTCCAAGTCCGCAGGTGTCCCGCCCCAGTGGACGAAAACGATAACTTTTGTATTCTTCGTAATTTTTCTTTGTAAGTCTCTCACATCCATATTGCCCGTTGCTGGATCCACATCGACCCACTTAATCTTGAACCCGTTTGCTAAAATGGGAAAGTTTGTGGCTGTGCATGTCAATGCGGTGCTTAAAATTTCATCGCCTTTCTGTAACCCCGGCCAATTTGGTCCAGCTGGTTTTTTCAACAAGTGTAAAGCGAGATGATGCGCGGAAGTGGCTGAATTCAAAGCGAGAGTGTACGGGTTTTCCAAGTAATCCTTAAACTTCCTTTCAAATGCATCCACTTTAGGTCCTTGCGTGATGAATCCAGAGTGTAACGTTTTCCCCGTGATTTCAGTCGCGTTTGGAGCGATGAAAACTCGAAATAAGGGAATCTCATTTTTTGCAGAGTGTTGTTGTTCAATCATCATTTTCTTCTCTTTCCTTTTTTAATATTATAATAATACAAAGATTACACAGCGGCAAGGTGTAGACATTCGTAAGCTGCGACCCTCATTAGCAAGCATCTTGTACCGATACTCGTCATTCGCTCTTCTTTTTTTTTCTTTGCAAAGAACTATATCTGCGCAGAGCCCTCCTTTTTATGTTGAGCTGTGTGTGAGAGATTTGTTTGGGTTTGCGAGAACGACGAAACTCGTGCGTCGGTGTGTGTGTGAGTGTGAGCAGAAGAATTTTTTCTTTTTTGTTCTTGGACGTGTGCGTTCAGCATCCGTCGTCAGTCTGTCCCCGTGTTCTTGAACGAAAGCGCCAGAGCGTCGCACCAAAAAGCGTCAAAAGAGCAACGAGTCAAAATAAAATAAAAAACTCTCATCAAACTCTCATCAGGTAAATCCGAAAAGGTGAAAAGCAACTACGTGCGTTCTACGCAAGAAGGGCTGTTGATTTATTCACGATGCGTGCCAAGATTGTATCGCCTTGATCCTTACACGAATAATATATTATACGAAAGGCGTTTGATTGGGATGAAGAAAAAGGTGTAAATCGGAAAACTGATGACACAGTATTTGTGCTAATAATCAAATGACTGAAAAAATATTACAGCAGTAGTTGCGCTACTTTATAAGTAAAAGAAAGGCGATTGATTCACTTCACTCATGCGTCTCCCGGAAGATGTCTGAACAACCAGCGGCAGCGGGAAAAGTCCACAACGGGTTCGGAGGACGACGAAAATTTAAAAAATGGAAGTCGCCTTTTTGTGTGCTTTTACTGTGTATGTCATCTGTTGTTGTGATATATTTTTATGCTATTTCCCGCTCTGGTAAGAAACAAAGTAGTGCCATGGTATTTACAATTTATCAGAGTGAATATGTGAGTCGAGCTAATATAAATCACTGGATGCTCGCTGTGAGTCAAATAAATGAAATTATTGCGCATAATTTACAAGGCGAAGCAGACGTTAACGCGCGAACGCTACAGAATAGAGTTGCCATCATACGACTTCAAGTTTCGAAAGAGAAGCAAAATTTCCTCAAACTGAGAAATAAAGTATTTTTTATACAAATGCGGTTAAAGCAAAGTCCTTATGTCCGCCTCACTCTTAGCGCGTTGTCAAAGCTGTATGACTGTAGTTTTTACTTTGAAAACGAACACAGGTATGGTTCTAGCACGAAGTCTTCAACTGAGATTGTCGTAAATCATGAGATCTTCGCAGACGGCGGTTTTGAAAAAAGCTATTCCAAGATGTATAATTTGAGTGAAAAAATTCTGGAAATTTGTAATTGTTCATTGAGAGAGGAGGAAGTGATTGATTTCTCTAAAACTGTTTTAGTCTATAACAGAAAAAAAACGAGGAGAATTATAGATGCAGATATTGAAAGATTGGAGAATCTGCTGACTCGTGAAAAATCAGGAACAAAAAAAAACGATTCTTTATTGAAAAATTTAAAAAGATATAAAGTTCAAAACAAGTTTATCGATGATCAAAACGCATGCGTACAGTTTTGCACGGTGTCTAGACCTTACAAGGCGATAATTTCTCCGCACGGGGCGCAATTTGCGACATTTTTTGCAACTTATCCAGAAACGTTGATAATTGAAGTCATTCCTGGATTTTACAACACTCGAGGATTTAACAATTACATCAGGCATTCTATTCGTAATCGATGGTTTTTAGTTCATGTTGGAGAAAGTGCTGTGATAGAATGTAACTCTAATATCGTTGAGGATTGCTACGAAAAATTTATCACAAAAACGAATTCTATTGGTTGTTTTAGTCGAAAATGTCAACACGAGACTAAAAATGTTCGTCAGTTACGTTTAAGTGATCGCGTCCTGTACAATATTAGTAGTGTTATGCTTTCTTCATGATGTAAATGAAGGATCATTTGATTTTAAACGATTCAATATACGCAGAAAGGCAGTATCCCCTGGAGCTCCTCCCGCCCCAGTCCGACTTCCAGGGCAAAATTTTTTTGAGGAAAAATTTTCACCCTTTCAGTGGACTCTTTCAGTGGACTGGACCGGTGGGGATAATGGGCACCACTGAAAGGGTGAAAATTTTTCCTCAAAAATTTTTTGCCCTGGAAGTCGGACTGGGGCGGGAGGAGCTCCAGGGGATAAACTCATATTTTCACTCTATGATAAGTAATAACTCAGAAACTCTCAAACTCACAAGTCATCTGTTGCAAGGAAGCACAACTTTCTTTATCCTCATATTACTCACAGAGGAACTTAGTCAGAGTCCTGGTTCTAAATTAGAAGAAACCATTACCTCTGTATAACTCTCCTGATAAATTCTTTATTGTGTTCTTAAGCTTTTGAACTTCACGATATCTTGGTTTTGAGTGAAGTTAGCTTTTTTTAAAAAGCGTGCCGAACAATGAGTAGGCATTCAAAAAGGAATGATTGAGCTTGTAAGTTTCTGATAAATTGGTTTCAAACCATATGAAACATAGGTTAGATATTGGGAAGGCGAATGTTGTCTGTAACAACACACAACGTTCACTGTCGAGACACAAGACGAACATTAAAAACATTCTTTCAAACTAGATGAATCATGTCGAGTAGTAGAAGTCACATTCAGGCCTTTGCTAAACCCTTTGTTCTTCGAGTATTGTTGTGCTTAGTGCTCGTGCACGCTACTTTTACTTCATATGATTTTTTGGCGTCAACGACGGTACAAAACACGAGCAGTATGGATAATGAGAACATCGAGAAACTAATTAAATCGAAAAGAAACTCAAGTACAGAAAGAAATCATAAGGTTGAGAGCGAATTTGTTACTTTCTCTGCTGGTGGAGGAAACTTTGGTGGATATCGACGTTTCTTGGACTTGTTAGATGTGAAGAGTTCGGCTTTGATAAGAACAAATAGTGCAACAAAGAGCGTCTTTTCCGGTTGTCACTTGGTACTAGGGGACACAACAAACTACCAAAATAGAAAATATTGGGGTATGAAAAATGTTGTATGGGTTAATGTAAACGCGGAAGATCCAACGAATGAAGAGATATGGGGAGGTGGTATGCAAGCTCGCATAAGTAAATCAAAGAATCACCGCCAGCTTATACTAGGAAATTTCTGGAAGAAAGGAGTAAGAGATTACTTCAGCCCAAGCTCTGACGTCATCAGCTTCTGGATACCTTTTCTGAGTATGAACTTCAATGAACGTCAGAATTTTACGCCTTTAGATCTTAACCGTCCCGGTTCCTTTCACAATCGAAGTTATTCAGCTGTTTATATGAATAGCAAGTGTGTCCCATTTCGAGAAAAGTTATGGGACGATATATCTTACATGATAACTTCAAAGAAAGATCTGGATTTTCGCCTCGATGCTTTGGGCAAATGCCACGGCAGCATTCCAAGGAACGGAGTGAATCAACTCAAGAAAGGACACTACGACTATGATTCACATGTTATGACGTTCTCTAAATACGACTTCGTGGCGTGTGCTGAGCACAATTTGAACGATATTGGATACGTGACTGAGAAGATAGGAAATGCAATATTATCTGGGAGCGTGCCGATATATGGAGGGTACTCAGACATCTCGAACATCATCAATCCAAAGCGATTTATTGCACACGATGATCTTGAAGAATTGAGCAATCTTCTGCAAAATGATACAAAATACTATCAGATGATCAGTGAACCAGCTGTTTCGGAAGAAGCGATGGTAGAGTACTTTTCTTGGCATCCAGCGGTGATATCAAAGTATTCTAACGATAAGCTTAGGCGCAAAATACTTGGAGCACTTGCGCATTTGTGTGATGATATCAAAGAACACCAGACGAGCTAAATAAAAGCAGATGTATTCTATTTATTGCCCATTTTTACTAAAAAGATTTTTCAAAAAGTTAATCTTTTTGGTTTCTTTTAAAATGGAAACGTAAATTCGCGACTGACTTTCACCGGATGTGCTTCGGTGTTGAATACCCACTCGTTCAAATCAATTTCATCGCCAGAGCCAAAAGTCAAATATAAATACTTGAGCGTTTCCGCAAAGAAAAACGTTTGCGTGATGTCGTCTCTATTTTGCGGCAACGCGGCTTCTTTTTTACGGACGTCGCGTATGCCGGTCCACCCAGTATCTGTGGCGTACATTTCCTTCATCGACTGGAATATTTCCCACGCCCATTTTCTATACTTTTCATCCCCGGTTTTCCGGTACATGTAAAATATAGCTTCAACGGTTTCCGGCCTCTGAATGTTTTGGTTGTGCGTCCCATACATCGAGCCGCTGGCTGAAGCGGCAACGACGACATCGGGCGATAATCCAGAAGCCTGTGCGTGATAAAAGTCGCGACATAGTGTCGTCATGTGTTCGGCAAGTGCCAAGTACCCTTTTACAATATCGTTCGGACTCGCGTGTTCTGCGCCAAGAACCAACGCTCCGGAAATGAAACACGCGAGATGATCCATGTTTAATACTTGACGTCCATTTTTTAAATCATTCAAAAACCACGCGTCGTGCAATTCTTTACTAGTTCCTTGCCACTTTAGTTTTGGGAATTTGGATACCATAAACTTGAGCACAGAATCCATGGAGTTGTCGAATTCAACTCGATATTTTGAACGTCCTTGAGCGTTTGGGAATGCGCGCCACGCTTTAATTAAATACTCATAAAAGCTATCGCCCAGAGCGCCTACTGCGTAACTTCTTTCCAACGTAAATTTTCCCGTGCTCGGATGGATGAATAAAGGATACAGTCCTAAAGGTGTCATAATTGAGTTTGGACTGATGGGTTTATAGCTCAAGATGACATCCATAGTTTTCTTTGCGTATTCGTACCATTTTCTATCCTTTGTTCTATCCGCGAGCGTAAAGAATTCCAACTGAAGCGTACCCGCGTCTGCGAGAACTGCACTATTTTGATAAAAACTAAAACATTCGCCTTTTTTCGTAAACGGATTAATCATCGTGTAAGGAATGCCACTTTTTGTTTCAAACGCTGGCGCTATAGCGTTTGCGACTTGTACCGCTCTTTGCAAAAAATTTTCATCCGACGTCAAATCGTAAATGGATAATAATCCGCCTAAAACCCGAATGTTTGTTTCAAATACAGAAATTCCTTGATTCAGTCTCGACGAAGCTAAGTTTTCTAATCCAGACGTTTTGTCGTTCAACAGATGGGCGCGAGCGCGTTCGTATTCTTCTTCTAATTTCATTATTTTTAGTGTGTCTATGGCGTCGATAACAGAAGCGGAAACGCCGCCTTGATTGTTCGAACCACGTAAAGACTTAGGTTGTACCTCATCGAAACCGAAAGCATACTTCTCATACGCACCGTATGATGCACGCATGGCTTCTCTAATTTCATCTTGCTTTTGAGCGTCTTTGGTAATATTCGATGCCCAATATTGTAATAAAAAAGGCGAGGAAGAGGAAAAGGCGTAATCAATTTTTGAGGTGGGAACGGTACTTTTTTTTTCTCCCGTCTCGGATTCGATTCGATTTCTTAAAGAATCAATGACGCGTTCGTTCGGTTCTTCAATGCCACTTCTTACTCGTGCGCCATAATTATTCAATTTTTCTTCACTCAGAGCCTTTCTCAACTCCCGCGGCGCATTCGTATCGAACACATTTATTTTTTCTTTTTCAACCACTTGTTTGTAAATCTTTTCGAACGGACCATTCGCCGTCGCGTTTATGCAACTCCGCGTGCTTTTCGTGCAAGTTAAAAACCAGGAGACTAGCAATCGACACGATTGCAAAAATAAATAATCTCTCCAGTGCACGCATTGGGACTAACTACTTTCTAACGCAGTGCACGACGTAATGTGATGAGTGAATTTTTGTAATGCTGACCTTTTCAACCTTTTCAAACAAGAAAGATTTGGGGTGTGCTTTTTTTTTGGTTGCACTGTATGTAACGGCGTTTAGAAAGATACGGATGGTACATCACGCGCGCGCGCGGACCTTTGTTTTGCGTTTTCTTGGGCTTATACCCCTAATAGGATACAAAAATGATCCACTGGGTACGACATATAATTTTGCACTAAAATTTGCACCAATTCCAGGTAATTAGTGCAGAAAAACGAACCCGTTCTAACAGTCTATGAGTCTAAGAAACTAGGTAACTAGCGTGGCGAAATGATATAATAGCCAAATGGATCTCCTCGCCGAAAAATATCTTGGGGACCTCTTTATTATCCGACGGGTATCCGAGAAAATGACAGACCTTTGCACTTGCACAAATTCAAATATTTTTCCCACCCAAAATACTTTCAGAAGACAGCAGAGACCAATCACGTAATTTCCAAACAAGTTCTGCTGGTGCGTAATTCTTATTAACTGAACGAGGAGAAGCTACGGAATTTGCCGTCTCTGTATTATTCCACCAATAAATTTGCAGACTCGAATCATTGTACGGATGATGAAACAGATTTTCATGTAAAGAAGTAAATTGATCTTGAAATGAAAGTATCTCGTGTTCCTCACGATTACGACGAAATATTGCTTTAAACGCTTTGTTTGAGTTCAAAAAATCTCTTTTTCTCGGGCAAGGACCTCCCCATTTTCTACACAAATACGCGTCTCTTCCATAATATTTATCTTCTGTATTTTTTATCATTCTTCTGTAACTTTCCCCGGATTTTAATGTTGTGCTTTCTGTCTGAATGTCGGGATTTTCTCCATGATTAACGAAAAATCTATCACGCCTGTCAGAAGCGTGAAAATTCTGACAATTACCTAAAATTGAGCGAAGATAGTAATCAATATCTTCCGAATAAGCTGGCCAAAAATTCTCATCCATCACCCCAATCTTATGGAGAGCCAACTGAGTGATTCCAAACGAAGAAAAATGTGAGAAGAGAAGAAGACAAAGTTTCGGCTTTGCAGCAAAAATTTTCGCTATCTTTCGCAGTGATCCTGGGCGGAAGCTCGTATCGTCGTTAGAAATTATGGTGTATGAGATATTATCGGTAAGCATCTTTTTTGCGATAACATTGAAGGAGCCCGCAAAGCCAAAATTACTTCCGTGGCTTTCAAGTATAATCAACGCTCTGATCATCGGATTTAGACATTGAAATTCTTGATTTACAAACGGACCGTTTGTTTCGAGATTAAACTTCGATTGAGAGCAATCGAAAAGCTTCAATACTTTCCTCATCTTCAACGTTACATCACTTGAAAATGTGTTGAGTACGACAAATACTTGCTTGACTTCAAAGTCAATCGATTCCAAATGATACCTTACCAGATCTGTTCGCGCAAAAGCAAAAACAGCGAGAGATTCTAGAGTTGAATATTCACGTTTTGTTGCATGACGTTCAGAGGCAATATTTCCAAAATCAAGCTCTTCAATAACGCTTCCGACTTGCGCTGAAACTTTTTGCCCTCCACCGGGAGTTAGAGAAAAAAGATTTACCATGACCAAGCAGACAGAGATAATATTAAGCATTATGAATCGGACATACGTTCGTAGAAATTAGTGCGCATTACAAGGACGAATAATGCACCCACCATTTGCAATTGGAGATTCGCTCCTACCATTCTGTCCTACATAAGTTGGCATGCAAAAAAAATAAGTTTTTTTTATAACATCAAAACCCTAAGCAATAAACAGAGAGCAAATGCCAAGTTGTGCAAATATGTATGTTTTTACAAAGAAATCAAAATTATCAAACAGAAACCGGTCGTTTCCATCCACGCGCTTTCGTTCGCCCACTCCAGTAACCCATTACAAAAACTCACAAAAGAAGGAAAGAGACTATGGCGTCTATGATATTATCAGTACGGAAGTCGCGAAGATCCGTAGTCGTGTTGCTGCTCTTCGCAGTTTGCTTTTACTTTCACTTTTTAAAGTCTCCTAGTGAATACGCACCAAAAATGGTTGGTATGCCTTCCCCATCACCAGTTGATAAGCCTTCCCTATCACCAGTTGATAAGCCTTCCCTATCACCAGTGAAGAGAAACGCATTTGCTCTTATGTGCTACGCTATTCAAGCTACAGGAATACCTTGTCGTCTTCCATGGGAACATGATTGGTCTGATATTGATCAGGAGTGCTTGGAAAAGAATTTTAATAGAGTTGCCACAGAACTAGGCGTGAATCCAGTTGTTTTTGAGTCGTGGTTGATGCGAAAGTGTGAAAAAAGCCCTCAAAATTGGTGGGAACATATTTCACCAGGAGACTTGAAAAGAATCATAAACAAACACGGCTGCAAAGATAAAACGGACGAGCACAACATCATAGTTTGGTTAGCAGTTTTTGTTCGACGGGATTATGGATCGATGCCTTACTGGTTGTTATGGCATCTTTTACTAGGAATTGATCATATAGTTTTATATGATAATAATAATTGGGATAATGACTTGGATCGTCTAGACTCCTACCGTTTGAATGAAGCTGTAGATCCGTTTGTTCTTGAAGAATTAGTTACAGTTGTTTCATATCCGGGATTAAAGCAACAAGAACTAGCATATAACGATGCCTTAGAGAAAGCAAAACAGTTTCGAGTTGATTTTGTTGGATTTTTGGATGCAGACGAGTTTTTATTTCCCTTTTCAGATAAATGCATAACTCCGATCCTGAAGCGCTGTAAACATGTAGAGGAAGACTGTGGTCAGGTTTTACTTAATTGGCGAATGTCAGAGCCCACTGAGGTATATCTCAATCCAAATAAAAGTATCTGGGAGAACTTAAAGTTTGGCGTAGGTGTTCCAAACCTGCATGTCAAGACATTTGTAAATGTAGATTCTGGATTCAAGTTCGCCGTGAAAGGATCTGATGTACATCATGCAACGCCGCAAGGATTGCCATATCATTCCTATAGAGATGATTTATCTCGTGCACAAGAATCACCCTTTCAGCAGCCTGAAGAGTACTCAAATCAAGTTGCTATCATATTCCACACGCAATACACTTCTCTTCTAAAATATGTCTCAAAGAAATCTATTCGAGGAAGGGCAACACTCGTGAAAGAAGATTTTGAAAAACTTTGTCCGGTATGTTTTGGTAGTCTCCACGATATAATTAAAAGTTTTACCCCCTTTGAAAAATTATCCACGGATTCTACAAAAGCGGAAAAGCCGAACGAGCACAGAATATATGAATTTATGATCGAGCAAGACAGGCTGTTGAGAAATATATTGGATGATATCATGAAAGATCCACTATTTCTCACCAACATTATTGTTTCATGAGTAGTGTAGATTCGTTTGAACGCATCACGTGGTACCATTTATGACTTGAATGTTTCCCCACCCACTCCTTACAAAGGAACTTTCAAACTTTTCAGAAGTACAGAAAAAATGTTTGGACGAAGAAAATTCGACGAGGTTCGGAAGCTCTCTGCCTTTGCATGCATTTTCTTGTCAGTCCTACAGTCCTGCCTTCGCACTTTCTCCTCTTCCTCCTCCTCTGCTTCCTTTTCTACTTCTCTTCTTCTTCTTCTTCTTCTTTTTCTTCGCATATAATCCATCCGTGATGCGAATGCGTCTTCGGCATCAAAGGCAGCACTGAAATCGTTTTCGTTCATGTTTCTCCTCTCGTATTTATCTTTCCTCGCGTTCGATGTCGCGAGTCTCTCGCGGGGTAAACCTCCTTTCTCTTTCTCTCTTTCTCTTTCTTTTCCCAATTTTCCCAGTTTTTTCTTTTTTTGCGACGAAGAAAATAAACGGAGAGAGACTATGTAAAAAGCGCGTATTTTCCAGCTCCGAGTTCCTGCGAACGTTTTATGAGGTGTACGGGTGTATCCGCGCAGTTTTCAGCTCCTTTCTCTCGCGCGCGCGGTCCCCAGACAACGCGCGCACGTGGAGGGGACAGGGAAGTGATGACGTGTCAAGCTCTCGTGCAAAGTTGGTTTTCTGTTTAGGGTCTCAAATTCTCAACTTTCATTCTCGTGCGTTTTCGAAGCTCTTTTTTTTTAAATAAGATTTTTACGGAAACCGCTTTTTGGCCTTTTCACCTCTTACGTGAGAATTTAAGAGGCCACACGCTCCTCCATTTCTTTTTCTCCGCCCCGTTTAGTCGACCATCCATCTGACGTGAGATAAGAACACCAGAAGAACAAAGACGCCTCCAAAACCGCCTGCGCGCGAATGGTGCCTCCGAGAGAAGAAATTTCCGCGAGAACGATGCGAGTGAGGAGGAGGACGTCTTTAAAGACGAAAAAGTTTAAAGACGAGGACGCGAGAGAGAGGGAGGAAACCGACGAGGACGAGGACGACGGGGAAAACGACGCCCCGGATGGATTAAAAAATGTACGGAAATTGAGTAGCCGACACCACCGTCTTCGTGATATCGACGAGGAAGAGAACGACATTTTGACGAGAGGAAGTCGACGTCCTCCTCCTAAACAAAACACAGGTGGAACACTACACAACGCAGGAGGAGGAGGAGGAGGAGGAGGACACGTTCCGACGACGACGAGGCCCGAGACGAGGGAGATGTCAGATTTGGGAGCAGAAGACCACGGGGGGAGGAAATCTTTCTTTGGTATCGACGCGACGACGACGACGACGACGACGACGACGACGGGAACACCGCCTTCTCCTCTTCCTTCATCGCGAGGAAGGAACAACACCCACGGTGGTTCGAAAGAGGGAAAACATCATCAACGGTTCGTCATCTCGTGGAAGAAAATCGCGCGGAACGTGGCGCCGTTTTGCGTGTTGAGCGTTCAGTACGGCGCGCAGCCTCTGTTGACGAAGAAGTTCATATCGGCGAACGTTTCGAGCTTAGGCGTCGTCGCGGCGACGGAGTGCGTGAAGATTGCGTTGTGTTTGATTTCGATGCGAATGCAAGGTCCGAGGGAGATTCGTCGGCAGTTTGGGAAGGTGAGGTTGAACGTGTTTGCTTTGAGCGTGGTCCCCGCGATTGTGTATTCCATTCAAAACATGTTGATGCAGTACGGATACCACTCCGTCGACCCGGTGTTATTCAACTGCTTGAATCAAACGAAAATCATATGGACCGCGTTGTTCGTGTACGTCGTGTTTGGGACAAAACAGACATTCGTTCAGTGCTTGAGTCTATTCGGGTTGATGTTAGCGAGCGTGATTTTACAAATCAAAGAGATTTTAGAACCAGCGGTGGACGCGCAAAAATCGTTGGGATCGAGCGGCGACGTAAACGGAGCGGACGCGAGTGGCATGACGGTAATTGCGGAGGAAGAGTACGCGAGATATTTAGGGGTAATTGCCGTAACCGCGGCGTCTTGTTTGAGTGGACTCGCAAGCACGAGCACTCAAATTTCGCTGCAAGCGTTGCGACGATCCGCGCAAGTGTTGACGATTGAAATGGCCATCGCTTCTATACCGATCGTCTATTTCGTCCACGTCTCCAAGCTGGCATTTGGCGACGAACTCTTCGTGCAACAAGCGCAACCTCATCTCCATGAAGAACAAGACGAGGCGGCGGCGACACCAACACCAACCGGTAACCTCGTCTCCTCCGCGGCCATCCAACGTCTCCTCTACGCCGGCTCCACCAAATGGTCCTCCATGTTTGACAACTTCACCTTCCTCACGTTCATACCGATCTTCACTTCCGCCATCGGTGGCATTTGTGTCGGTCTGGTTACCAAAAACCTCGGCTCCGTCGCCAAAGGATTCGCCATCACGCTCGGTTTAATCTTAACCGGCGTCATCGAATCCGTCACTCGAGGCGAGATGCTCCAAACCGAACAAATCGTCGGTCTCCTCTTGGTCGGTGCGTGCACGCACGCGCACACCGTCTACGCCGTTCACGAACCGTTAGTCACGAATAGTCAAATTAGAATAGCTCAAGCAAACGCGGAGAGAAGAGATAGGCAGAAGAAGCGCATTCGGGACCAGAGCGCTAAGAAATTCGCGTAAAATAAAAGAGAGAAGTGGATAGAGTTGTATTTCATTGCTTTACAAAATCCCGCGCGCGCGGGTTTGCATAACACATATAAACATAAAAGTACTCCAGCAGCATGCAACACCACCTCTGCTGCTGCTTTGCGACGGGGATTTCAGCGTCGTCTTCGTTCTCCTCTGCGTCGTTTACGTCGTCGTTTACCAAAACGCAAAATCACCATCGCGCTGGTTTACCCCTAACGAGAAGAACATCGGCGACATCATTATCATCATCAGCAGCAACAAAACCACGAAGAATTCAACGAAAAGTAGGATTAGTAACCACCGCGATGCAATCATCGTGTTACGGCGTCTCAGATCCCGACGGCACGTGGAACGAGAACCAATCCAACGCGTTCAATTCGTTGATTTCTTTAGCCAAAGGGCAAAGAGATATCGTCCAGGCGGGTGAGGCGTGTTTGTACGAACGCTCGAAAGAAGTCGAGGAAGCCGATATCTCGAGCACGGAGGTGCAAGAATTAGTTTCGGAGATGTTAAGGATAGTGAAAGGACGTGGGGTTGGTTTAGCCGCGCCGCAGATTGGCGTGAAGAAGCGGATATTCGTGATGGAAGATACCGAGGAAGGCATGTCGGACGAAAGCGAGGAAGAGAGGGAGAGGAAGAAACGGTATCCGTTTAAAGCGAAAGTGGTTATCAATCCGGTGTTGATACCGATCGGAGACGCGAGCGCGGCGTTTATGGAGGGGTGTTTATCCGTGCAAGGCTATAGGGCACTCGTGAGGAGACATTTAAAGGTGAAATTGAAAGGCGTCGCGCCGGATGGGAAACCTATCGACGTGGATTTAACTGGGTGGCCGGCGCGCATCGCCCAACACGAGATGGATCATTTGAACGGCGTTCTCTACGTCGACAGAATGGAGAAGAGAACGCTGAGAAGAGTCGATAAAGTCAACGCTCCAGTGCCGACGGAGAAGCACGACGAATTCGGCGCGTGCGCTTCTGTCGGCGAAACCGCGACGGGCGGCTCGTACCTCTCCAACAAGTCCGCCATCGCCGGCGCGGAAGACATAGAAACATTAACGAAGAAGAGCAAAAATAGACGGAGGCGGTGACGACGACAACGACGAATGATGATCGCGCGAGTTTAGTAACTCTCTCGACATTTTAGTCAATAGCCAAACGGCGTCGTTACTTGACAACGACAACCATAATAATAATAATAATAATAATAATAATAATAAACAACTACTAGATGAGCAGATCGTAATGCACCGATCCGTCGTACAAAAGCCTCACCGGCGCTCTCTCTGTCACCTTCCCGGTCTTCTTATTCGTTTTCTTCGCGTACTCTTCGCCGTACGTTTGTATGCACACGTACCCGCTTCCGCTCGCCGCGTTCTTCGCCATGTGCGCGGGTAAATACACCATTATCGGCCGTTTCACCAGTTTCGCCAGCACCAACAACTCCGTCTCGCCGCCCCAAAAGTCGTCCTTCTGAATTCTTCGACAGTATCCTTCGATTCCGTCCGCCTCGCCGCCGTATTTAATCGACATGTTCGCCTCCGCGTGTTCTTTCCTTTTCTCCTCCTCTCTGCACATTTGCTCGAAAACAGCCGTTCTTAACGTATCCGCCTCTCTCGTTTCTTCCGAGGACGTCAAGTTCAATTTCGATACGTGCGCTAAACCTAACGCCAACGCGCGAAACATGCACCGCCCATCGCCTTTGATTTTTACTCGCTGGTAGTGTTCGCTCTTCTTCTTCTTTAACTTCTTCGTCGTCTCGTTCGATGCTTTGGAGATTTCCCCGAAGACGCTGTTTTTGATGTGGAGGATGCGTCTCAGAGAAGACGAAGACGACGAAGACGACGGCAAACTGCCATCGTTCGTCGTTCTGCGACGACGACGAGCGTGATAATTGCCGCTGGCAAAATCGTTCGTTTCTCCAAAAGAGGAAGAGGAGGAAGAGGACATTTTGGTGTTCGGGTGCGTGTTACTTATGAGGTGCTCACAAAACAAAAATTTCTACTCTTTAAACCGCAAGCGGACTTTATCGCCGTCGACGGAGGAAAACCGTTCCTCTCTGACGTACCAAGCTTTCGGACAGGTCATCTTCGCCCCTTTTAACTTTTTCGTCCACTTCGTCAGAAGTTGGTCGATTTGTTTCAACTCGAAATCGGACAAGCGCTCGTCGCCGGCGTTTGGTAAAATTCTCGCCAACGTGCAGTGCGCGGTGGAGGTTTGTTGGACGCCGCGAACGCCGACGGCGTTGGAGGCGAGCGACGCGCGACATTTTTTGAGCGAATCGTCGACGTCGTCGAAGCACAAGAGAAGGGCTCCACTCGTGGCTAAGACGACGCGGTCGACGACTAACTCGACCGGTTCGCAGGTTTGGAGGACTTCTTGCGCTTTGGTGGCTTCGTCGAGGATGGCGCCCGAGGCGGAGCGTTTGAATTTGCTTTGCGTCGACGATATCGGTGTCGACGCGTGCGCGAGATTTTCGGCGCTGCTAATAGCCGACGGCGGCTTGAGTTTAGACATAGGCGTTGGTGGAGATAACACGCGGTCGTAGTTTTGAGCGACAGAACGTTTAACTCTTGGCTTTGGCTTGTCCGGGAGTACCGTTTCTCCTAATCCTTTTGGAATGGACGGTTGCTTCTCCATCGTTCGCGCCGACGGCGGCGGCGTCGACGGCGGTTCTATTTCTTCGTCGTCTTTCTTAGCTAGTACTTCTCTTTGTGTGTCTGCTACACCACTGCCATCGATCAAAAACTCTACCGGCTCCTCTCTCGTCATTCCTTCAATCGGTCGACTAAAAAAGAACATCGTCACGTGATACTGCGCTCGATTGCACACGAACATCGGTCTTTGTTTCACTTTCGTCGCGTTTCCTTCGTTCTCCTCCTCCTCCTCTTCCTCGTCGTCTATACGATCTCCTCCGAAACCCATCATCAATTTGCTCAATTCAGACACAATCGCGGTTCCACTCGCGGCTAAACTCGGCGCGTCGTCAAACACGGACAAAACAATTAACCGCGAACACGAACTCTTCATCGGAAACATTTTCATATCGTCGTACTTCACCGGCCAAACGCCCACCCCTGGAAATGGTTCAAAGTGAAACAAACTCCTCGTCGCTTCGATCGCGGACACATCGAACGATTTCGAGATGAGCAAATCTTTCCGAATGTTTCTGTAAATAAGTTGCAGCGGAGACTTCATCGCGAGTTCTCGTTTCCTCGACTCTTTCGTCGTCGTCGTCGCCTTCTTCGGGACATCTTCTTCTTCTTCTTCTTTTTCTGGATCCTCTTCGTCGTCTCCGTCGCCAAACAGCCCGCTGGACGACAGTTTCTTCTCGTTCAGAAATCCTCTCTTCATTCTGTCGTTGCGATGACCTTTGCTGAGCTTTCTCTCTTCCCTCTCGCTTCTGTTCGTCGTTCCATTTTTGCCTTTTGATTCTTCTGCTTCTTTTACTCGATTTCTCACACTCAAGGAAGGAGGCGGTGGACTTCTCGGAGGTTTCCCTCTCGCGCCTCTTCTTTTCAAATTCGCCGTTTCGAGTTCAACAACGCTCTCAACATCGAACGTTTCTTCTTTGTTGTCTTCTTCTTCTTCTTCTTCTTCTTCCGTGTTGTCTTCCTCCTCCTTCTCGTCATCATCTTCCAACGGGGAAAGATTGGTTCCATCAAAATCATCCTCTCGGAGGTACCCTTGCTTGTACGCGTAATACGCGGTTCCGGTCAACGCGAACGCGATGAACGCGTACTTTGCGAACTTGTTGAAGTAAGACGAGGAGGAAGTGGTTGGCATTTTTTTCTGAAACTTCTTTTCGTGCGCGTGTAAAGTGCAAAGCTTTCGAAGTGTAGTCTTGAGAACTATTTAAAAACTTAGCGAAACGCTTCGATTTACATCTTCACGAAAAAGATTCATTCTCTCTTTTCTCCGTCGCATCGTCATCTTTCTGATATAAAGGGCGAAAGAAGAAGAAGAAGAAGAAGAAAAGCGCGGAGCGATGTCGACCGGAGCGAAGACGCGAGGGCAGAAAAGACGGAGAGGGGCGAGAGACGTGTGGGATTTGATCGTGAAGTGCGACGATATTTGTTTCGTTCATATTTTGCCGAGATTGAATGCGACTGATGTGAAATTCTTGTACGACGTGAATACGGAGACGAGAGCTTTGATTAAGAGATCGTCTCGTAAAGAAGAGTTGAAAAAGAACTTTTATGTTAAAGAGATGTCGTCAATATCTACGTTGGAGTTTATGTGGGAGCATCAATCGTTGTGGACGCTTTACATAAAAGGCGGAACAAATTTCTGCTATCAGGTTGCTCAAACGAATAAACTCGAGTTGCTCAAGTGGGCGCGAGAGGAGAAAAAGTGTGAGTGGAGTGTAGGGCCGATTAATGCGGCCGCAGAACAAGGTAATCTGGAAATGGTAAAGTATTGCGTTGCAAATGAGTGTCCTATCGATGCGGAGGCGTGTGCATGTGCTGCCGATGGCGGTCATCTCGCGTGCCTCAAATACTTACACGAAGAA
>ENA-OWPI01001694-OWPI01001694.1-marine-metagenome-genome-assembly--contig:-NODE-1694-length-23386-cov-21.240637_pt1 | contig 23386 bp, 19 predicted proteins | sample MGYA00238138_ERZ651775 | MGnify/ENA primary metagenome ERZ651775 (study PRJEB26906, sample SAMN06265043) | marine metagenome | isolation source: Helgoland LTER site | place: Germany:Helgoland, sampling...
TTGGAGGGTCATATCGAATGCCAGTTAATCAAGATCTGATAGATCTTGCTAAAAATGGTGATTCTGATGCTGTTAAATTAATGATGAAATGGGGATTTAAAGATCCTAAAAAATTCATAGGAGGCAATCCAGTTGAAAAAATCATCCAATCTCCAAGAGATATAAGTGAAATATTAGCGGTCGATCTTGTTGCATGTAATAATTATATGAACGGTTCAAATGCAGCAAAGGAAATAGATTGTCCTGCAATGTTTGTTTTGGGTTCAGACGACAAGATGTGTAATTTAGAATTTGGAAAAAAATTTGCGAATTTAGTTAATAATTCAGTCACTCATGTGATAGATGATTGTGGGCATATGATTATGATTGAAAAAGCGTTTGAAATGCGAGAAAAGGTTTTAGGATTTTTACAAAAATGAAAAATTATTCGATAGCAAAATCTAGAAGACTTAGGAGCACACCTTATACTTCTAGAATAGAAAACCAGGGTGTAACTGCTTATACAGTTTATAATCACATGCTTTTACCAGCTGCATTTGGATCTATTGAAGATTCATATGAACATTTAAAAAAAGACGTTCAGATTTGGGATGTTGCAGCAGAAAGACAAGTTGAAATTCAAGGTAAAGACTCAGCAAAACTTGTTCAACTAATGACATGTAGGGATTTATCAAAATCTAAAATTGGCAGATGTTATTATTGCCCAATCATTGATGACTCTGGTAATTTAGTAAATGATCCCGTAGTTTTAAAATTGGCAGAAGATAAATGGTGGATATCAATTGCAGACTCAGATGTTATCTTTTTTGCAAAAGGTTTAGCTACTGGATATAAATTTGATGTTAAAATTATTGAACCAATTGTAGATATTATTGCAGTCCAGGGTCCCAAATCTTTTGATTTGATGGAAAAAGTTTTTGGTAAGATAATTAAAGAATTGAAATTTTTTGGTTTTAGTTATTATGATTTTGAGGACACAAAACATTTGATTGCTAGATCTGGTTGGTCAAAGCAAGGGGGTTTTGAGATCTATGTTCAAAATACACAATCAGGACAAAAATTATATGATTATTTATTTGAGGTTGGAAAAGAATTTAATGTTAAACCAGGTTGTCCAAACTTAATTGAAAGAATCGAAAGTGGATTGCTTTCATATGGAAATGATTTTGATAATAATGACAATCCTTTTGAGTGTGGTTTTGATCAATATGTATCATTAAATAGTGAGGTAAATTTTTTAGGAAAAGAAAATTTAAAAAAAGTTAAATCAGACGGGATTCAAAAAAAGCTTATGGGTATCAAGCTTGATATAAAAGAAATCAGTTTATCAGGGTCATTATCTTTAAAAGATGAAAATGGTAATATTATAGGTGAACTGAGATCAGCTTGTTATTCGCCACACTTTGAAAAAGTTATTGGAATAGCCATGATGAAAAAGCCTTATTGTGATGTTTCTCAGATTGTCAAAGCAGACGTTAATGGCAACACTTGTACGGGAAACGTTTGCGATTTACCCTTCATTTAGTATAAGTTTTAACATAACCATGAATATAGCAATTGTTGGAGCCACTGGAAATGTAGGCAGAAAAATACTGGAAGTTCTTGAAAAAAAGAAGTTAGTCATTGATAATTTATATTTATTAGCTTCATCAAGAAGTGCTGGATCTAAAATTAATTTTAATAGTCAAGAACATGAAGTTTTAGACCTCGAAACTTTTGATTTTTCTAAAGTAAAAATAACTTTTTTTGCAGCTGGAGGAAAAATTTCAGAAAATTTTGCAGAAAAAGCAGCTAAGCACTCATTAGTCATTGATAATTCAAGTTTCTATAGAATGGACCCAGATGTTCCTTTGATAGTACCTCAGGTTAATTCAGATCACTTAAATAATATAAAAAAAAATATTATTGCTAATCCAAATTGTTCAACAGCCCAACTTGTTATAGCATTAAAGCCTTTACATGATTTATTTAAGATCAAAAGAATAGTTGTTTCAACATATCAATCAGTTTCAGGAGGAGGTAAGGCACCGATGGATGAATTGATTGAGCAGACAAAGCAAGTTTTACAAAATAATAAAGTTGAGTCTAAAAATTTTACAAAACAAATTGCATTTAATGTAATTCCTCACATAGATGTGTTTGCAGATGATGGTTACACAAAAGAAGAACTTAAAATGACAAATGAAACAAAAAAAATTTTAGATGATAAGATAGATTTAACCGCTACTTGTGTAAGATTACCTGTTTTAGTGTCTCACTCTGAGTCAGTTAATATAGAATTTGAAAACCCCTTTTCATTAGAAAAAGTCAGAGATGCACTTGAAAATTTTGAAGGCTGTAAAGTAATAGATGATCGATCTGATGGAGGTTATGCCACCCCTTTGGAGGCAGAAGGAAGAGATGAAACTTTTATCTCAAGAATTAGAGAAGACAAAACTATTAAAAATGGATTAAATATGTGGATTGTTTCAGATAATCTTTTACGAGGTGCAGCATTAAATGCAGTTGAGATTGCTGAGACTTTAATTAAAAATAATTTTTATGGAAAATAGAAACCCTTTATCACCACATATTCAAATTTATAGATGGCATATTTCATCTTTAGTCTCTATTTCTCATAGGATAACTGGAATAATTAATATTGTTGCAATAACTCTAATTTGTATTTGGACTGCATCATTAATTCTTGGTGATACAAACTATGATTTTATAAATTCATTTTTAACTTCAATTTTCGGAAAATTTATTGTTATTGGTTTAGCTTGGTCATTTAGTTTTCAAATATTAAGTGAAGTTAGGCATTTGTTAATGGATATGGGTTACGGTTTTGAATTACAAACAACTCGTATCACAGGATTAGGTGTTATTTTTGGATCAATTTTGCTAACTATATTAATTTATTTAATAGGTAGGAATTTTATTTAATATGAATTTAGCAACTAAAAAATGGATTTTTTTAAAAATCTCATCAATAATTTTATTACCTCTAATGGTTTGGTTTATTTTTAATTTTATTGCAATTTATGATCAAAGTTATGAGGAGGTATTAAAATTTTTTAGTAACTCAACCACTAAATTTTTATTTAGTTTGTTTATTGTATTTGCATATTTTTTTTCATCTTTAAGTATTAGTGAGGTTTTTGAAGACTATATTGGTAATGATAAAATCAAAAATGTCGCAAACAGACTATTATTTTTATCTGCTATAATAATTCCATTATTAACAATTATATCTTTATTTAATCTAAACTAATGAGTGCTTATAAAATTATAGACCATGAATATGACGTTGTAGTCCTAGGTGCTGGAGGATCAGGTCTTAGAGCTGCCGTAGGGTTAAGTGAAGCTGGATTAAAAACTGCATGTATTTCAAAAGTTTTTCCAACAAGAAGTCATACCTCTGCTGCTCAAGGTGGAATTTCAGCTGCGTTAGGTAATATGGGAGAAGACGACTGGAGATGGCACATGTACGATACAGTAAAAGGTGCTGATTGGTTAGGAGATCAAGATAGTATCGAGTATTTATGTAAAGAAGCACCTAAAGCAGTAATTGAGCTAGAAAAGTATGGTGTTCCATTTAGTCGAACAGACGAAGGAAAAATTTATCAAAGACCTTTTGGTGGAATGACAAAAAATTATGGAAATGGAATAGTTCAAAGAACTTGTGCAGCAGCTGATAGAACTGGTCATGCAATATTGCACACTCTTTATGGACAGGCTTTAAAACATAATACAGAATTTTTTATTGAATATTTTGCTTTAGATTTATTGATGAAAGATGGTGAGTGTAAAGGATTAATTGCTTGGAATTTAAATGATGGAACAATTCATAGATTTAGAGCACATACAGTTATTATTGCAACAGGTGGATATGGAAAAGTATATTATTCAGCGACTTCAGCTCATACATGTACAGGTGATGGTAATGCAATGGTTTTAAGAGCTGGACTTCCATTACAAGATATGGAATTTGTTCAATTTCACCCAACGGGAATATATGGTCATGGTACTTTAATAACAGAAGGAGCTAGAGGTGAAGGTGGGTACCTTACAAATTCAAAAGGTGAGAGATTTATGGAAAGATATGCTCCTAACGCAAAAGATCTAGCATCGAGAGACGTAGTAAGTAGGTCAATGTCAATTGAAATTAACGAAGGAAGAGGAGTTGGAAAAGATCAAGATCATGTTCATCTAAACTTAAGTCATTTAGATAAAGAAATAATTGAGAGCAGATTGCCAGGTATTACTGATGCAGCCAGATTATTTGCAAATGTTGATATCACTAAAGAACCAATTCCAGTAGTGCCGACTGTTCACTATAATATGGGAGGTATTCCAACAAATTATAAAGGAGAAGTTCTAACAGTAAATGGTTCTGAAAAAACTGTTACTGGATTGATGGCAATTGGAGAGGCAGCATGTGTTTCGGTTCATGGAGCAAATAGACTTGGATCAAATTCTTTAATTGATTTAGTTGTTTTTGGAAGAGCGGCTGCAAAAAGAGCTGCCGAACTTGTTAAACCAGGAACACCTCATGAAGAAATCGGGGAGTTTGAAACTCAAAAATGTTTGGATAGATTTGACAGCCTTAGAAATGCCCAAGGTGAAAATAGCACAGCCGATTTAAGGCTTGCGATGCAAAAAACAATGCAATCAAAATGTGCTGTATTTAGAACTGAAAAAACCCTTAAAGAAGGAGTTGATGAGATTAGAAAGACATATGATGGAATGGAATCTATCTCAGTCAAAGATAGATCTTTAGTATTTAACACTGATTTAGTTGAAACATTAGAGTTTGATAATTTGATAAGACAAGCAGTAACTACAGTAGATTCTGCATATCATAGAAAAGAAAGTAGAGGAGCTCATGCAAGAGATGATTATCCAAAAAGAGACGATGAAAAATTTATGCAACATACACTAGCTTGGTGTGACGGTAAAAATACTAAAATAAGTTACAGAGAAGTACACAAATCTACTTTAACTAACGAAGTACAATACTTCCCACCACAAGAAAGAGTGTATTAATGGTTCAAATAAATTTACCTAAAAATTCTGAAGTAACTAAAGGTAAATATTATCAAGATAAAACTGGTTCAAAAAATATAAGAAAAGTTAATGTCTATAGATGGGATCCTTCTACGGAGGAAAATCCAAGATTAGATACTTATGAAGTAGATATGGATAATTGTCCCTCAAAAGTTTTAGATATTTTAAATAAAATTAAAAATGAAATTGATCCAACATTAGCTTACCGAAGATCATGCGCACATGGAGTTTGTGGATCTTGTGCTATGAACATGGGAGGAAAAAATGGCCTTGCTTGTACCACACCTCATGCAGAAATTGACGGTGATATAGATATTTATCCTTTACCACACCTGAAAGTTAAGAGAGATTTAATTGGAGATTTAGATGGTCTTTACAAACAATATCAATCAATTGAACCATGGTTAAAAACTAATTCAAAAACAGAAGCAACAGAAATTGTTCAATCTAAAGAAGATCGTGCAAAGCTAGATGGCGCATATGAATGTATAATGTGTGCTTGTTGTTCAACTTCTTGTCCAAGTTATTGGTGGAATGGTGATAAATACTTAGGTCCAGCAGTTTTGCTTCAAGCATATAGATGGATTGTAGATAGTAGAGATGATGAAAGAAAAGCTAGATTAAAGAAGGTTGCTGATGAATTAAAACTTTATAGATGTCATACTATCCTCAACTGTACAAGTGCTTGTCCAAAAGGCTTGAATCCAGCAAAAGCTATAGCTGAAATCAAAAAAATGTTAGCAACTTCTAATCTTTAAATAAAGCTTTTTTTAAATTTGTAGCAGCAGATAACATTGTAGGATAAATTTTTTTTAAATCATCAATGTTTTTTCTACTTTTTGCTGTGTGTGCTGATAGGCAAAAGCATAATTCGTTTTTATAATTTGTTATAGGTAAGGATATTCCTACCATTCCATTAAACCATTCCTCATCATCAAATGCATAACCTTGTTTATTTATTTTATTTAGCTCCTTTTTAAACTTATCAATATCTGTAATAGTATTTTTTGCAGTTTTTGGAGTTTTAATATTTTTAAATATTTCTAATGCATCATTTTTTTTAATAGATGAAAGATAGAGTTTTCCAGATGCAGATGCATGCAATGGCAAATGATCACCAGCTTCTAGATTTAGTTGCATTGGCCAATGAAACTCAATTCTATCGAAATATATAAGTTTAGTTCCAATTGGGACCGACAAACTTACTGTTTCTTTTATATCTGCTGTAAGCTTCCTGAGATAAGATCTCCTAAGCGTAAAATTTGGTTCGTAAGGAAGGCTATGTAAGATTATGTTTCTTATTTTTGGTCCTGGAATATATTTTTTTGAATTATTAGCAACTAGAAATCTTTCGTCACATAGTGTTTCTATATGACGATAAACTGTTGCTAAAGGAATATCTAATTTATGAGATATTTTTTTTGCAGTAAAATTATCTGGATCTAATAAAATTTCTTCTAAGATATTTAATATTCTTCTAGGCGAAGTTCTACTGTTTGTCTCGTTCATAAACTGTAAATTTTTTAACTAAAAAAATTATGATAGAACTGGAATTGTAAATTCAGGACCACTATCGTCTTCTGACCAAGTTACAGTTGCAGTTTTTAATTTAGTATAAAATCTTACGCCTTCTGGACCATGCATTGAATGATCCCCAAATAATGACCGTTTCCATCCCCCAAAGCTATGGTAAGCCACAGGAACGGGTATTGGAACATTTACTCCTATCATTCCTATTTTTGCATTTTCAGTAAAGTGTTTTGCAATCATCCCACTTTTTGTGAAAACAGCAGCACCATTTCCTAATTCATGATCATTAACTAATTTCAACGCATCTTCATAAGTTTCAGTTGTCATCATACTTAAAACTGGACCAAAAATTTCTTCTTTATAAATTTTCATATCTGGCTTTACATCTTCAAAGATAGTTGGACCTACAAAGTAACCGTTTTCATAACCTTGTAACTTCATATTTCTTCCATCTGAAATTAGTTTTGCTCCTTCTTTTTCTCCAGTATCAATGTACCCCAATACTTTTTCATAATGAGCCTTATTGTTTAAGGGACCAAAATCACTTTTTTCATCTGTATATGGCCCTACATTTAGTTTTGAAGTTTCTTCTAATAACTTAGTTTTTAGGTTTTTAGCTGTCTTTTCCCCCACACATACAGCAACAGAAATTGCCATACATCTTTCACCGGCTGATCCAAAAGCAGAACCTATAATAGCGTCGGTTGTTTTATTAACATCTGCATCAGGCATAATTACCATATGATTTTTAGCACCACCAAGTGCTTGAACTCTCTTATTATTTTTTGTCCCTGTGTGATAAACATATTCTGCAATTGGAGTAGATCCTACAAAACTAACTGCCTGTACATCTTTACTCTCTAACAAAGTATCAACTGACTCTTTATCACCATTTACTACATTTAAAACTCCTGGAGGCATCCCTGCTTCAATTGCGAGTTCACCCAGTCTTATAGGGCAACTCGGATCTTTTTCTGACGGTTTAAGAACAAATGTATTTCCACATGCTATAGCAACTGGATACATCCACATAGGTACCATTGCTGGAAAATTAAAAGGAGTTATTCCAGCACAAACACCCAAAGGTTGTCTCATTGAATATGAATCTACGTTAGTCCCAACATTTGCAGAGTGATCACCTTTTAAAGAATCGGTTATACCTGTTGCATACTCAACAACTTCAATCCCTCTTTGAATGGAGCCTTTCGCATCTGGAATAGTTTTTCCATGTTGTTCTGAAACCATCACAGCTAGATCTTCCATATTTTTAATTAATAAATCTTTATATTTCGCTAAAATTCTTGATCTATTGATAGGAGTAGTTTTTGACCATTTTACAAAAGCTTTCTTGGAGCTCTCTATAGCCATCTCAACAGTATTTTTACTTGCCAATTCAACTTCTGCTATTTGTTCACCTATTGCCGGATTAAAAATTGGACCTTTTCTTGATTCATTATCAGAATAAGTTTTTCCATCTATAAAATGACTTATTTTTTTCATGTTTCTCCTTTTATATATATTTGAAAGTTACACTAGCTTTTTTTTCTTTTCAATCTGTTATTCCTTAAATGAGAAAAATATTATCAATTAAAGAGTTTCAGCTGTTGACTCCTAAAATTACATAAGCTTAGATTAACTATAGAAAAAAATAGGGAGAATAAGCTTGATTCAAAGAGACAACGTCCGTGTTTGTGTGCCAAGATATTTGCAGATTGGCAAAGGTAGCTTAAATGAATTACCTGAAATTATAAAAATCCTTGGATCAATAAAGTCACTGTTAATTGTAACAGATAAACAAATGGTATCATTTGGGTATGTTAAAAAATTACAAGAAGTTTTAAGTAAGGCAGGATTAAAGTCAGACGTTTTTGATGATACAGTCCCAGATCCTACGGATACAGTCGTTTTAAATGGTATAAAATTTTTAGAAGAATGCAAAAATGATGCTGTTATAGGTTTTGGTGGAGGTAGTCCGATAGATACTGCTAAAGCGATTGCCGCTATGGCTAAATACAGTAAAAATATACAAGATTATAAACCACCATCAATGTTTGATAAAAAAGGTTTACCAATTATTGCAATACCAACAACAGCTGGCACAGGCTCAGAAGTCACGCATCATGCGGTGATTATAGACTCGAATAATAGTGAGAAAATTTCTTGTAGAGGGGAAGGGTTTGTCCCAATTTGTGCCATCATTGATTATGATTTGACTTTATCAAAGCCTAGAAGGTTAACTATTGATAGTGCAATTGATACTTTAACGCATGGAATAGAAGCATATGTAAGTAAAAAGGCTACGCTTTTTTCAGATAGAATGGCCTTAGATACAATAAGACTTGTTTCACAAAATATTTATGCTGTTGATAAAGATCCAAAAAATTTAAAGGCAAGAGAGGGATTAATGCTAGCGGCCACATTGGGTGGTTTAGCATTTTCCAATGCATCTATTTGTTTAGTGCATGGAATGAGTAGACCTTTAGGTAGTAATTTTAAAGTTCCTCATGGTTTGAGTAATGCAATGCTATTACCAACTATAACTGAATTTTCAATAGAGTATGCAAAGAGTAGATATGCCGATTGTAGCCGTGCTGGTGATTTTGCACTTCCAGGTGATAATGATAATGTGGCATGTGAAAAATTAATCAAAGGTCTTTATAAAATTAATAAAGACTTTGAAGTTCCATCAATGCAAAATTTTGGAATTAATCAAAAAAATTTTGAGGAAGAGTTAGAAAATATGGCAACTGATGCAGAAAATTCAGGAGCACCAAACCTCAATCCAAGAGTGCCTTCTGTAAACGAGATGGTAGATCTTTACGGACAAGCATGGAGAGCATTTTAGTATGAGTTGGAAATGTTCTTCTTTAAAAAACAACTCTAAACAAAACGAGAGGGGTATAATGAAAAAACTAATAAAAACATCATTTAGTATTTTTGCTGCCTTTGCTATTGTGTTTACTTTTTCACTTCAGCAGGTTAATGCAGCAGAAAAAATTAGATGGAAAGTGCAATCCACTTTCAACACTGGTTGGCCAGCATTAGGTGATCCAGTTGCACGTCTTTCAGACACTTTAGATAGAGCTACAGACGGAAGAATAAAATTAAAGGTTTACGAACCTGGAAAAATTCTTCCTCCGCTAGAGATTTCACCATCAATAAGTAAAGGTGACTTACCTGCGGCTTACAACTACATGGCTTATGACCAAGGAAGAATTCCAGCAGCTGTTTTATTTGCAGCGGTACCGTTTGGAATGGAACCATGGGAGTATGCGGCATGGTGGTTTGAAGGAGAAGGTTCAAAATTAGCAAATGAAATCTACAACAAGCAAAATATTCAAGTTTTGTTATGTAGTACGATTGGGCCTGAAACTGCTGGTTGGTATAGAAATCCAATTACAAGTTTAGATGATCTTAAGGGTTTAAAAATTCGTTTCTCAGGTTTAGGAGGAATGGTTTTAAATGAAATTGGAGCATCTGCTACATTGATGGCTGGTGGAGAAATTTTTGCTGCTTTAGAAAAAGGAACTCTAGATGCAACAGAATATTCAATGCCTGCAATTGATGAAGTTCTTGGTTTTCACAAAATTACTAAGTTCAACTTGTTTCCAGGTTGGCACCAAGTATCAACATCTACTCACTTCATGATCAATTTAGATTTATGGAAAAAAATGGGTGCAGCTGACCAAGCCTTATTCGAAATGGCTTGTACGGCAGCAGCTATGAGAGCAATTACAACTGGTGAATTTTTACAAGGTAAACAAATTGCAAGTTTCCCTTCTAAAGGTGTAACAGCTGCAAGATTGCCTGATAGTGTATTGAGAGAGCTTCAAAAAGTTAGTGCACGAGTTATGGATGAACAATCTGCAAAAGATGCTGACTTTAAAAAAGTTTGGAATTCTCAACAAGCATTCATGAAAGAGTATGATGTTTGGCAAAAATGGGGATATTTACCAAGAAACTTTTAGTATTTAATACTTAAAAAGTTGATTATAATAATAAAAGCGGCCGGTTTCACCGGCTGCTTTTGTTTTTAGGATAAACAGATTTTTTATGGCAAATGATTTTACAAAATTAGAAAATAGCTTAGATAAAAAGCTCCAACTAAAACATTTGCCAATTACCAAAAAAATAGATGGATTTGTAACTGGTGTTGGAGAAATATTTAATTGGATATGGGTTGCTTTAGTTGCGGTAATAATTCTTAATGTCATTCTAAGATACATATTTAAGAGCGGTATGATCGAATTAGAAGAATTACAGTGGCATCTTTATGCCATAGGTTGGTTAGTTGGTTTGTCATCCACTTACATAGTAGATCAACATGTTAGAGTAGATGTTTTAACTGATAATCTTTCCTATAAAAAAAGACTATGGTTTGAATTTTTTGGGATTCTTTTATTATTTTTACCCTTTATTACTTTAGTGCTAATTTATTCAGTTCCATTTTTTGAACTATCATGGGAAACAAGTGAAAGATCTACTTCTGCAAATGGATTGCCTGCAAGGTGGTTTGTAAAAGGATTTTTAGTATTTAGTTTCTTTTTATTATTATTAGCTGGTTTATCAAGAATAACTAGAGTTCTAGCAACTATTCGATCAGGATTTGAAAAAAATTAAATAGATGGAATTAATTTCAGAATACTACATGTCTATATTGCTCTTTTTGAGCTTCATAACTTTAATTTTCATTGGTTTTCCTGTTGCATGGACCATGGGAGGTTTAGCAGTATTATTTACTTTAATTGCAATGTTGTCTGATAGTTATTTGGATACTTTCTTTGGAGTTGATTGGAAATTTTCTTCAATGGTAGTTTATAGATTGTATGGAGTTATGGCAAACTGGGTTCTTGTTGCTCTTCCAATGTTTATTTTTATGGGAATAATGATGGATAAATCTGGTATTGCAGAAGATCTTATGACGGATCTTTCAAAATTGTTTGGTCGTATGAGGGGCGGTTTAGCAATAGCAGTGGTTTTTATTGGAGTGCTATTAGCAGCTTCAACTGGCATCATAGGAGCATCAGTTGTTTTATTAACAATTCTAGGTGTTCCCTTAATGTTAAAAAATAATTATAGCCCAGATCTTGCATGTGGAGTTGTTTGTGCAACTGGTACACTTGGAATTTTAATACCTCCTAGCATTATGTTAGTGATTATGGGTGATCAAGTAAGAATTTCAGTAGGTGATTTGTTTATGGGTGCAGTGTTTCCTGGCTTGATGCTTGGGTTATTGTATACAGTTTTTATTATTACCTATGCATATTTAAAGCCCAAAGTTGCTCCAGCGCCGAAAAGTGCAGAGCCTGTATCTTTTGATATTATTTTAAGAGTATTTAAATCGATTATACCTCCGGCTTTATTAATAATAGCAGTACTAGGAAGCATTTTTATGGGTATAGCAACTCCAACAGAGGCATCAGGAGTGGGAGCGCTAGGTGCATCAATTTTGGCTCTAATAAGAGGAAGACTTTCTTTCAAGGATTTAAAAAGTGTAATTAGAAAAACTACACACACAACATCATATATATTTGCACTGTTTGTGGGAGCAACCATGTTTGCTTTGGTTTTAAGAGGATTAGGTGGAGATGAATTAATTGAAGGAGCTCTTAAAGGATTGCCTTATGGACCCAATGGAGTTGTTATAGTTGTTCTGTGTATTGCTTTTATTTTAGGCTTCTTTTTAGATTGGATAGAAATTACATTAATTCTATTACCTTTTTTAGCACCTGTGATGGTTGATCTTGGTGTTGATATGGTATGGTTTATAGTTATGTTTGCAGTTGTTCTACAAACTTCTTTTATAACTCCACCAGTTGGTTTTGCCTTATTTTATATGAAAGGCGTAGCTCCTCAAGGAATAACAATACAAAATATTTATAGAGGAATAATTCCTTTTGTAATTTTACAAGCAATAGCGGTCGCAATTGTTTTTAACTTTCCACAAATTGTTACATGGTTACCAAAAGTAGCCTATGGTCCATAAAAACTGATAATATATTTAATGAAAAAAATTATTTTTTTAGTTACATCTTTATTTATAATAAGTTTTGCTAAAGCAGATACTAACATTTCTTTAAAAAATTACTTAGATGCAAAAAGCATTGAAGATGGCAAAACACAAATTTATTTATTAAATAGATGTAGTGCAATTTATGCCTACGCATCTGGAATCATTTTAAAAACAGACGCGGTAAGCTCTAAGAATTTTATTGAAATCTCTAATAACCTCTTATTTAAATCTGTTGAGCTCACGATAATTGAAGAAGAAAAAAAATTAGAGGAAGTTCAAAAAAAAGCTGAAGAGATTAGAAAAGAACTATTCAATAACTATATAGCTGATGGTAAAAAAAACTGGGAAAAAAATAAATCACATTTTAAAGGGTCATATATTGCGAATGATATGACAATCTGCTCTAAACTTACTGAAGAAAAGTAAATTACTCTAAATATCGGTTGAATAATTTTTAATTATCAATAAAAGAGAGGCTCATTCATGAAAAAAAAGATTTCTTTAATAGGTGCAGGTCAAATAGGTGGCACTCTTGCTCATTTAATTGGCACAAAAGAAATAGTTGATGAAGTAGTTTTATTTGATGTTGCAAGTGGAATTGCCAAAGGAAAAGCCCTAGATATTGCCCAATCTTCTTCTGTAGATGGCTTCAATGTTAAATTTTCAGGTACTGATGACTATAAAGATATTAAAGATTCTGATGTAATTATTATTACAGCTGGTGTTCCTAGAAAACCAGGCATGAGTAGAGATGATTTATTAGGAATAAATTTAAAGATTATTAAACAAGTAGCAGAAGGAATTAAACAAAACGCCCCTAATGCTTTTGTTATATGTATTACCAATCCATTAGATGTGATGGTTATGGCTTTTCAAAAATTTTCTGGTTTACCAGCTAGTAAAGTTGTTGGTATGGCAGGTATTTTAGACAGCTCAAGATTTAAATTATTTTTATCATTAGAACTAGATGTTCCAGTAAAAGAAATAGATGCAATGGTTATGGGTGGCCATGGAGATACAATGGTGCCAATGCCAAGATTTACAAAAGTTTCAGGAAAACCATTATTAGATTTAGTTAAAGAAGGAAAAATTTCACAAGATAGATTAGAAGAAATAAATCAAAGAACAAGAGATGGTGGTGCAGAGATAGTTAAATATCTTGAAAAGGGATCAGCATTTTATGCACCAGCTGCATCTGGGGTACAGATGGCAGAGGCATTCTTAAATGATGAAAAAAAATTATTACCATGTGCCATTCAATTAAACGGAGAATACGGTGTAAGTAATGTCTACGCAGGTGTTCCTGTAATTATTGGAAAAGATGGAGTGGAAAAAATAGAACAAATTGATTTGGATGATAAAGAGAAGAAAGAATTTATGCATTCTATCGATGCAGTCAAAGCACTTTGGGAAGCAGCATCTAAAATTGATCCTGATCTTTCTAAATAATAATGAACATTCACGAGCATCAAGCTAAACAAATTTTAAAAAAATATGGTGCAATTGTGCCTGAAGGTGTGTTTGCGCTTACAGTTGAAGATTTAGTTGAAAAAGCAAAATCATTAAATACAAAAAAATATGTTTTAAAAGCTCAAATCCATGCTGGAGGAAGAGGTAAAGCAGGAGGTGTGAAAATTTTAGACACTATTGAAGAATTAAGTAATGCAGCAAAAGAGCTAATGGGAAAAAATTTAGTAACTCATCAAACAGGTCCTGAGGGAAGAGAAGTTAAAAGATTATATGTAGAAGAGTCATCAAATATAGACAAAGAGTTTTATTTATCATGTTTAGTTGATAGAGCTAGTTCAAAAATAGCCTTTATATCTAGTGATCAAGGCGGAATGGATATTGAGGAAGTAGCAAGTAGTACACCTGAAAAGATTATAACAACCAAAGTCGAAATAGGCGATGAGATTTCAGATCAAAATTGTGAAGAAATTATTAAGATCTTTAACTTAAAAGACAGCGCAAAAATACAAGCAAAATCGCTAATAAAATCAATTTATAAAATGTTTGTAAGCACAGATGCAAATATGGTTGAAGTTAATCCATTAATTTTAACTAAAGAAGAAAAAATAATTTGTTTAGATGCAAAAGTAAATTTTGATTCTAATGCTTTATTTAGACACCCAGAAATTGTTGAACTAAGAGATTTAAACGAAGAGGATCCAACAGAAATAGAAGCAAGCAAACATGATCTAGCTTATATTAAATTAGATGGAAGTATTGGCTGTATGGTTAATGGAGCAGGATTAGCTATGGCAACTATGGATATAATTAAATTATATGGAAAAGAGCCAGCTAATTTTTTAGATGTTGGTGGCGGAGCTTCAAAAGAAAAAGTTTCTGCTGCTCTAAAGATAATTCTATCAGATAAAAATGTTAAAGGAATTTTGGTTAATATTTTTGGTGGAATTATGAGATGTGATGTTCTTGCTCAAGGAATAGTGGATGCTGCTAAAGAAATAAATATTAGTGTTCCATTAGTTGTTAGACTTGCAGGTACAAATTTCAAAGAAGGAAAAGAAATATTAGATAATTCAGGATTAAAATTAATTTCTGCTGAAAATTTAGATGATGCAGCTAAAAAAATCGTAGAAGCAATAAAATAAGATGTCTGTATTAATAAATAAAAATACAAAAGTAATTTGTCAGGGGTTTACGGGTGCGCATGGTACTTTTCATTCTGAACAAGCAATAAAATATGGTACCAACTTAGTTGGTGGGGTGACACCAAAAAAAGGTGGTCAAAAACATTTAGATAGACCTGTTTTTAATAGTGTACTTGAAGCTAAAAATGAAGTTGGTGCAGATGCAACAATGATTTATGTACCTGCTAAATTTGCTGCTGCAGCTATTATAGAAGCAATTGATGCATATGTTGAATTAATAGTTTGCATCACTGAAGGTATTCCAGTTCAAGATATGCTTAAAGTAAGACAAAAATTAAATGGATCTAAAAGCAGATTAATTGGACCAAATTGCCCTGGAATAATTACACCAGATGAATGTAAAATTGGAATTATGCCAGGAAACATCCATAAAAGAGGATCAGTTGGAATTGTATCAAGATCTGGAACACTTACTTACGAGGCGGTTGCGCAAACAACTGAGAATGGTTTAGGCCAATCAACTTGTATTGGTATCGGAGGCGATCCGATTAATGGAACAAACTTTATTGATTGTTTAGATTTATTTTTAAATGATGAAGAGACAGAATCTATTTTAATGATAGGAGAAATTGGGGGCACAGCAGAAGAAGAAGCTTCAGAATTTGTTAAAAACCACAAAATTAAAAAACCTATTGTTGGATTTATTGCTGGAATTACAGCTCCTCCAGGAAGAAGAATGGGGCATGCAGGAGCTATAATCTCAGGAGGTAAAGGTGGTGCAGAGGATAAAATTAAGAAAATGGAAGAATCTGGTATTACAGTCGCAAAATCGCCTTCAATAATTGGAAAAACTTTATTTAATAAATTGTCAAATTGAAAAATAATATTAGAGGATTATATTAAATAAATAGATGTCATCATCAAAAAATCTTGAATACGAAAAAACTTCATTTTTAAACAAATCTAATAGTGCATTTATTGAGCAAATGTATCTTAAGTTTATTAATAAGGATGCAGATTTACCAGATAGCTGGAAAGATTATTTTGAGGGAATTGGAGATGAATTAAATACTATTGCAAATGAAATTAATGGACCTTCATGGGGGCCTAAAAAAAATAAAGCAAATATAGATGAGCTTCAAAAAAAAATAGATCGAGAAGATGTAGATTCTATTAGTAATAATTTAAGCATCAAAACAACTCATGTAAACTCATCTAGATCAAATGAAGACTCAATAAAAGCTGTCTCGATGATTAGATCTTACAGACAAAGAGGACATCTTATTGCAAAACTTGATCCATTAGAATTAATTAAATCAGACTATTTAGACGAACTTCATCCTGAATCTTTTGGATTCAAAAAAGAAGACTATGACAAAAATATCTATTTAGGTGGAGTTACCAATAGAGAAAATTCAAATATTAGAGAAATATTGGGATTTTTAAAAAAAACTTATTGTGGACCAGTTGGATATGAATACATGCACATTTCAAACCCAACAGAAAGAAAATGGTTTAGAGATAGAATAGAAAAATCCAAAGATAATATGAATTTTACCAAAAATGGTAAGGAAGCAATTTTAAATAAATTAATTCAAGCAGAGGGTTTTGAAAAGTTCCTTCACACAAAATATGTTGGAACTAAAAGATTTGGATTAGATGGAGGTGAAAGCTTAATACCTGCGCTAGAACAAATAATTAAGATTAGTGGTCAAGCTCAAGTTTTAGAAGTTAAGATTGGCATGTCCCATAGAGGAAGATTAAATGTCTTAGCAAATGTTTTGCAAAAGTCTTACAAAAGAATATTTAATGAATTTGCTGGAGAATTTGGTACATCAACAGATGATAGTGCGGATGATGTTAAATATCATTTAGGTGCTTCTTCTAATAGAGAATTTGATGGAAATTCAGTACATGTCAGTTTGACAGATAACCCTTCTCATTTAGAAGCAGTTAATCCAGTTGTTCTTGGTCAAACTAGAGCAAAACAATTTTTTCATAAAGATAAAGAAAGAAATAAAGTGATACCAATTTTGATTCATGGTGATGCTGCATTCGCAGGTCAAGGAGTAGTTGCTGAGTGTTTTGCAATGTCTGGATTACCAGGCCATAATACTGGAGGCACAATCCACATAATAGTTAACAACCAGATAGGATTTACTACCAGCCCAAGATTTGCTAGATCCTCTCCCTATCCTTCTGACGTTGCAAAAATGGTTGATGCTCCAATTATTCATGCAAACGGAGATGATCCAGAAGCAGTTGTTTATGCGGCTAGAATAGCAACTGAATTTAGATTGAAGTTTAATAGAGATGTAGTCGTAGATTTAATTTGCTATAGACGGTTTGGTCATAATGAAGGAGATGAGCCATCATTTACTCAACCTTTGATGTATGAAAAAATTAGGTCACATCCCTCAACTACAAATGTCTATGGAAAGAAACTTGTAGATGAAAATATTATTTCAAATGAGAGTTTAAATAACTCAATAAAAACTTTTAAAAATTTACTAGATGATCAATTTAAAAATGCAAAAGACTACAAGCCAAAAATTGCCTGGTTTGAGGGCACATGGTCAGCTTATAAACCTGAAAAAGGTAAAGATAAGAGAGGAATTACTGGAGCAGATATTAAAAAACTTTTAGAAATTTCAGAAAAAATAAATGTATCTTCAGATGAATTAAATTTACATAAAACGATTGTAAAAATATTAAAAAATAGAAGAGAGTCTGTTAAAAATGGAAATAATATTGATTGGTCAACTGCAGAAGCTTTAGCCTTTGGATCTTTATTAGAAGATGGATATCCAGTACGATTGGTTGGTCAAGACTCTGGAAGAGGAACTTTTAGTCAAAGACACTCTGTATTAAGAAATCAAAAAGATAACAGCCGATATGTTCCTTTAAATAATATTTCAAACAATCAAAAACAATTTGAGGTGGTTGATAGCTTTTTATCTGAACTAGCTGTTTTAGGATTTGAGTATGGTTATAGTTTAGTGGAACCAAATACGCTTACCCTATGGGAAGCACAGTTTGGAGATTTTGCTAATGGAGCACAAGTAGTTATAGATCAATTTATAGCATCAGGTGAGAGAAAATGGCGGAGAGCATCTGGATTAGTAATGTTATTACCACATGGATATGAAGGCCAAGGACCAGAGCATTCATCAGCTAGATTAGAAAGATTTTTACAATTATGTTCTAATGATAATATGCAAGTAATGAATTGCACTACTCCTGCAAATTATTTTCATGCTCTTAGAAGACAAATGCATAGAGATTTTAGAAAACCATTAATTATAATGACACCTAAGTCATTGCTAAGAAACAAATATTGTGTGTCTAACTTAAGTGATTTTAGTAAAGAAAATTCTTTTCATCGTATTCTTTGGGATCATGCTATGGATCCAAAATGTAAAGGATTTATAAAACTTAAAAAAAATTCAAAAATAAAAAAAGTCATTTTATGTTCAGGCAAGATTTATTTTGATTTATTAGAAGCTAGAGAAAAATTAGAAGTAAACGATGTTATATTATATAGAATTGAACAACTTTACCCATTTCCAGCAAAAACACTTGTCAAAGAACTGAAACCTTATGCAAAAGCTGCTAAATTTTATTGGTGTCAAGAAGAACCAAAAAATATGGGTGCCTGGTTTTCAGTAAGAGATTATATCCAATGGACATTAGATAATATTAAGGCTAATAATAATAAAATTTCTTATATAGGAAGAAGCCCTGATGCATCTCCAGCGACGGGATATGCCAAATGGCACGTCTCTCAACAAAAAGAAATAATAAAGAAAGTATTTGAATAATTTATAATGAGCGAAAATATTTTAGTTCCAGTCCTTGGTGAAAGCATTACAGAAGCTACAGTTTCTAAATGGCTGAAAAATGAAGGTGACACAATTGAAGCTGACGAGCCAATTGTTGAATTGGAAACTGATAAAGTAAATTTAGAAGTACCATCACCCGTTTCAGGTGTATTAACAAAGATAAATTCAAAAGACGGCTCAGTCGTTGAGGTAGGCTCTTTATTAGGATCAGTATCTGGGAACGGATCAGAAACAATTAAAGTAGAGAAAGAAATTAAGATTAAACCGACTTTAGAACAAAACAATATAGTAAAACTGGAAACACAAAAAAATGAACCTGAAATTTTTGATGAAAAAGAAGAAGAGCTAGAAGAAAAACCATTAGTTTTAACAAAAGAAATTAAAATAGATAAAAAAAGTGAAAAGATAAAAACTGAACAACCACTTTCTCCATCAGTAAGAAAAATAGTTAGTGAAAACAAAATTGATATTCAATCTGTTAAAGGTTCGGGAAAAGATGGAAGAATTTTAAAAGGTGACTTAATTAATTTGATGGGAGCTAATCCGAAACCATCAGAAAGAAAAACAAAGTATGGTCAAGAAGAACGAATAAAAATGACCAGGTTAAGACAAACTATTGCTAAGAGATTAAAACAAGCTCAAGAAAATGCAGCTTTACTAACTACATTTAATGAAGTCGATATGACAAATGTCATGAAAATGAGAAAAGAAAATCAAGAAGACTTTCAAAATAGATATGGGATAAAACTTGGATTTATGTCGTTCTTTGTAAAAGCATGTGTTGTATCTCTGAAAAATTTTCCAGCGGTGAATGCGGAAATTGAAAAAGATGAAATTATCTATAAAAATTATTATAATATAAGTTTTGCAGTAGGAACTGATAAGGGACTTGTTGTTCCAGTTTTAAAAAATGCAGATGAATTATCGTTCGCAGATATAGAGAAGAATATTAAAGAAATTTCTGAAAAAGCAAGAGATGGGAAACTTTCGATTGAAGATCTCCAAGGAGGAACTTTTACTATAAGTAATGGTGGTGTGTATGGCTCAATGCTTTCAACTCCTATACTAAATTTACCTCAGTCAGGTGTATTAGGCATGCATAACATTGTTGATAGACCAACTGTAGTAGATGGAGAAATTAAAATAAGACCAATTATGTACTTAGCATTATCTTATGATCATAGGATTATTGATGGGAAAGAATCAGTTTCATTTTTAAAAATGATCAAAGAAAATTTAGAAGATCCAAGAAGGTTATTTTTAGATATTTAAATGGCAGATAAATTTCAAGCTGTAGTAATAGGTGGTGGTCCAGGGGGATATGTTTGTGCAATAAGACTTGCTCAATTAGGTATTAAAACTGCATGCATAGAATCTCGGGGATCTCTAGGTGGCACCTGTTTAAATGTTGGCTGCATTCCATCAAAAAGTTTATTAAATTTATCTGAAGAGTTTCATAAAGTGCAAAATTTATCTAGTAAAGGAATTGAAGTTGGTGAAGTAAAGTTAAATCTTGAAAAAATGATGAAAAGTAAAGATAAAGCAGTAACTATACTTACAAAAGGTGTCGAATTTTTACTGAAGAAAAATAAAGTAACATATTACAGAGGAACAGGAAGTTTCAAATCTCATAATGAAATAATAATTAAAGATGATCAAAATAAAGAAACTATCATTGAAACTGAAAAAACAGTAATAGCAACTGGTTCTGTACCAGTATCTTTGCCTGGAATACAAATTGATGAAAAAGTTATTGTATCTTCAACAGGAGCATTAAAATTAGATAAGGTACCAAAAAAAATGGTTGTTGTTGGTGGTGGTTATATTGGTTTAGAGATGGGCTCTGTTTGGTCAAGATTAGGAGCTGAAGTGCAAGTGGTAGAATTTTTAGATCATATTACTCCTGGTATGGACAAAGAAATTTCATCAGAGTTTATGAAAATTCTAAAAAAACAAGGAATTAAATTCAACATGCAAAACAAAGTTGAAACTATAAAAAATAATAAATCAGGAGCAATTGTTTCGACTGTCGACAAAGATGGAAATAAAAATCACTTTGATTGTGATGTTGTGCTTATTTCAGTTGGACGAAAAGCAAATACTGATGGTTTAAATTTAGAGTCTGTAGAAATTGAATTAGATCAAAGAAAAAGAGTAAAAACAGATAAAATGTTTAAGACTAATGTAGAAAATATTTATGCGATAGGAGATGTTATCAGTGGACCTATGCTTGCTCACAAAGCTGAAGATGAAGGAATTGCCGTTGCTGAAAATATTGCAGGACAATCAGGTCATGTTAATTATGATACTATTCCAGGTGTAGTTTATACAACACCAGAAGTAGCCTCTATCGGAAAAACAGAGGAACAATTAAAAGAATTAAATATAAAATATAAAATTGGTAAGTTTTCATTTATGGCAAACTCTAGAGCAAAAGCAATAGACGATGCAGAAGGTTTTGTTAAAATTTTAGCAGATGAAACTACAGATAAAGTTTTAGGTGCACATATAATAGGCCCTCATGCGGGAGAACTTATTGCAGAAATAGGTGTTGCAATGGAATTTGGTGCAAGTTCTGAAGATATTGCAAGAACTTGTCATGCTCATCCAACTTTTTCAGAAGCTGTTAAAGAAGCAGCATTATCAGTGGATAAAAGAGCGATTCACTCTTAATATTACTGTTCTTTTATTATCGAATAAATAGCTACTGACTCTATGATTTAATATATTGTTGTTAAATAAGAAAGAACTTTTAGTAATTAGGTTTGGATTTATTAATTTATAGATAAAAAAATTAAAATGAATAAAAAAAAAAAACTAACTATAGAAGAAATTTTTGCTTTAGCATTACAAAATCATAAAAAAAATAATCTTAAAGTTGCAAAGAATTATTATAATGAAACTTTAAGAATGAATCTTAATCATGTTGATGCACATAATAATCTTGGAATTATATTTTTCAATTTAGGAGAATATCAAAAAGCAATGAGCTGTTTTAAAAAAGCAATTCAAATTCAACCTAATTATGTTACTGCATATTATAACCTTGGAAATGTACATAAAGAAACAGCAGAAAATCAAAAAGCAATAAATTGTTATGAAAAAGCAATTCAAATTAATCCTGAATATGTTGATGCACTTAACAATCTAGGGATTATATTTTTTAAATTAGGAGAATATCATAAATCAGTAAGTTGTTATGAAAAAGCAATTAGAATTAACCCCAATAATGTAGGAGTACATAACAATCTTGGAAATACGCTTAAAGAATTAGGAGAACATCAAAAAGCAATAAATTGTTATGAAAAAGCGGTTAAAATTAATCCTAATCATGTTGGCGCGCATAATAATCTTGGGAATATTCTTAAAAAGCTAGGAGAACATCAAAAAGCAATAAATTGCTATGAGAAAGTATTTCAAATTGAACCAGATAATCTAACTTCACATTGGCTATTTATGAATATTTTTCCAGTTATTTATAAAGATTTAAAAGAAATAGATTACTATAGAAAAAGATTTGAAAGAAGTATTAAAAAAATTAATTTATTATTAGATAAAAAATCACAATATACAAAAAAAGAGTTAATTAACGCACTCAGTTCATCAACAAATTTTAATCTCCATTATCAAGGAAAAGATGATTTAAAATTACAACAATGTTATGCTCATTTAATTGAACGAATAACGAAAAAGATTTTCCAAGATTATCATAAAAAGAAAAAAAAAAATATTTCTTCAAAATTTATAAAAATTGGATTTGTTTCTTCTTTTTTTAGAAATCATACAATATCCAAGTTATTTAAAAATTGGCCGCTTAAATTAGATCAAAAAAACTTTAAAAGATTTGTTTATTATGTTGATAATAAATTTGATAATATTACCAACGAAATAAAACAAAATGTTGACCAATTTTTTAGCAATACTGATGTCGATAAGTTAATTAATCAAATATCCCAAGATAATTTAGACGTACTTATTTATTTAGATATTGGAATGGAGCCTAAAATTCAAATTTTAAGTTCTTTAAGGTTAGCTCCTATACAATGTAATACATGGGGACACCCTGTTACATCAGGATTTAAAAATATTGATTATTATTTTTCTAGTGACTTAATGGAAAGTCATAACTCTCAAAAAAATTATTCAGAAAAGTTAATTATGTTGCCTGGGTTAGGAATAAACTATAATTTTCCAGATTTATCTAATATTAAAAGACATGATATATTAAATAAACCAGATACAACTATTTTTTTTAATCTTCAAAGTTTATTTAAACTTTTGCCACAAGATGATCATATTTATTTGGATATACTAAAAAAATATCCAAAAAGTTATTTTTG
>ENA-OWPI01001702-OWPI01001702.1-marine-metagenome-genome-assembly--contig:-NODE-1702-length-23314-cov-3.577527_pt1 | contig 23314 bp, 24 predicted proteins | sample MGYA00238138_ERZ651775 | MGnify/ENA primary metagenome ERZ651775 (study PRJEB26906, sample SAMN06265043) | marine metagenome | isolation source: Helgoland LTER site | place: Germany:Helgoland, sampling...
TCTGCTACATGTTGAGAATTTACTGAACTTCCAATTTCTACACAAAGCTGAGCACAACGGAATCCGCTAGATATAATAAGTGGTTTGTCAAAATGAGAACGTATTGGTTGAAGCACATTTACTGCTAGTGCTTTTATATTTTCTATTTGCTGTGGATTAGGATTATTATTAATACCTTTTCTCTCACTAACTTGTGATTTACAAAGCTCGTCTAAAGTTATGTTTGCTGTTAATTTCATGATTTATTGTTTGAGACTGTAGTATATTATTACACATACTGCAATGGATGCTACTATAGTATTTAAAGGTAAAAAAGGTTCCATTATTCTAATATTAAAGCTTTAATAGACTTAGATCCATCTATATTTGTTTCTAATTCTGCTTTAGATTTAATACATTTGTATTGTATATTTTTTTTGGGTATCCGAGTAGCTTCTCTACGATGCTTCAAACAAACGGACATTGACTCCTGGATACGATGCTCCTTAATATCAGGGCCTACAAACATTAAAAGGGCTACAATTTCTGCTATCATTAGTGACCGTTCCCGTTAGTGTATTTCATTTCTCTATTAGAGTCTTTTAATTTTTCAATATCAGATAACATTTTTTCAACTTGTTTTTCCATAAATTCTATTCTTAATTTATTAGATGTATTCATCTCTTGGTTTTTAATTAATTTATCCACGGTCTTATAAATATCTTCAATCATCATGAATTGCTCGCTATCTGCGGGCAAACTACCCATTTCTCCCCGTGGCCATTTTATTCTAAACTCTGTGTTTTCTTCTAGATCTTTTTCCATAAGTTCTAGTCGCGTATCTGCTTTATTGATACGTTCAATAATTTGAAAATAGCCCATGGTCCCAATTGCAACAATTATAATCAAACTAGCAACCGTCTTCATCGGCATTTGTACCTGTTGTTCTTCTCCGATTTTAAGAGGCATAATTAGATGGTCCTCCAAAGATAGCTAGTAATATAATCAATATAATTAAAATTGCTGTAAAGTGATAATTCACTCCTACCTCCTATTGACATGATAGACATTCCTCTCCATCATTTTTTGGATTTTTACAAACACAATCATCACAAGGACATAAACCATAAACATCAGCATGTAACTCTTCATTACAATGACATTTACAATTACATTTCTTACATCTATTTTCTGTAGCCATATCCTGTTTTCTTGTTGCCCCATCTCTTGTTCCAGGCATACACATTCATTTTACTTCCAATGTGTTCCATCCAAGATAAAGGTTTATCTATTATTTTTTTTATTATTAGTTTCATATCATCTATTGCGTCTGGTATTGTTTTCATAATTAGTACCGGGAGATAAAAGTCTCCCTCTATCCCCCTATCTTATCACGTTAATAAGAATCTATTTATTAAATTTATTAAAGATAAAAGAGTATACTTTTTTAAAAGCATTCTTAATCTTTTGTGTAATAGTTTCTTTTTTTTCTACTATATTTTGTTTAAAACTCATTTTTTTTCCTCAATTTCATAGAAGAAGTTATCGGTATCTTCTGTTTTCCATTTACCTGTATCTTCAACGTTCCACTCATTAGTTTGCACTTTCCAATCTGGAATATTATCTTTCACAGTGAAAGAAGGTAAGTCCCATATACATCTATTGTTTGGTTGTGCTGCATAGTTACCTTCGTCTAGGGCTATGATATGTGCGCACTTATGTTCGTGCGGAATCTCTGAATGATCAGTGTCTAATATATTACCATCTGGATGGCCCCAGTCAACGGTAAATAAGTATTGACCATGATGCCATTTTTTATCTTTACCAATGTATTTGCCTGAAGCGGCGCTTAAGATATTCCAAGAAGTAACAGCAGGAAAATAACTAAAAGAATTCCATAACTCCAGTTCGTCAAGTCTACGTTTAGGAACATCCTTTGGGTCAAAGCCTCTTTGAATAAACGCAGATATCGGTAGACGATAGTAGATAGCTCCATTTTCCATAATACAATGAAAAAGGATAGCACGCCCACCAAGACTCGATAAACCAAAGATAATACAGTCTTCAACTTCTCCATGATGTTTTTTAAGATCATATAAATATTCTCTTTTAATTTGTGCATATGTTGCCGGTATGTTTGCATTTAAGTAAGCCATTATTTAATTTCACCCCAGTTAGCTCCCTTCTCATAGTCTACCTTGTTAGGTACTTTTAATTCAACAGCTGATTCCATTATCTCAATAATATTCTCTGCCTGTTTCTGTGATTCAATAGAAATATCTACTTCATCATGAATTTGTATGTGTGGTATTATACCATTTTTATACAAAGCCACCATAGATTTTTTTGTCATATCTGCTGCTGATCCTTGTATTAATTTATTTAATGCTTTGTAAGTAAATGCACGTTTTAATGGCTCATCATATTCTTTTCTAGCTTGTTCTAATGGTAAAGGTTTAAAAACCCCAAATTGAACAGGCTGCCATAAATCAAAATGACAGGCACGACCGCCTAAAGTTCTGATCTTACCTCTGTCATTTGCTTTACGAGATACATTATCCATAAGTTGTTTTACAAATGGTGCTTTAGAATGATACTGCCTAATTAATTTCTCTGCTGATTCTTTCATCAATCCTAGTTCAGCCATTAATTTATTTTTACCCATACCATACATTAAACCTAAATTAATTGTCTTGGCTTGCTTACGTTCTATGCCTGCCATATCTGCTACAACCTGGTGGAAATCTGCATCTCCTGCGTTGTATGCATCAACAATTTCATCAACACCTTCTAAATTTTGTAGTTTAGCATAGTGTACTAAAATTCTAGGTTCTTGTTGTGAGTAGTCAAATGATCCCCATACATGTTTTTCTTCTGGAATAAATATAGATCTAATCATTGGACCAAGTTCAGGATGTCTTGCAGGAATTTGTTGTAGGTTTGGATTTGACATACTAAATCTACCTGTAACAGTTCCGCCTGCGTCTGATCTAATTTGATTTATGTCTGCGTGTATTCTACCATTAACTGCATGTTTAGTTATTGAATCTATAAATGTACTGTGAGCTTTGTTAAGTTCTCTTGCTTCAGCTATAGCTTTAGGTAATTCATGTGGATGATTCTGTAAAAAGTTTTTTGTAAAACTTGGTTCATTACTTTTTGCTGTTCTATCATAAGGTAATTTAAGTTTGTCAAAGGCTTTTGCTATAGATCTAGCTGCCATAATCTCTACTTCAACACCAGTTAAATCTTTTATTTTTTTAATTAATGCCTCTTCCCTTTTAATTAAATTTAGTTTAATCTTTTGTGATTTTTCTAAATCAACTCTCACTCCTTTAAATCTCATATCAACAAGACAAGGAAATAAATCTGTTTCTAATGTAAAGACATCCATTAGTTCTTGATTATACAATTCTCTTTTTAATGTTTGCCAAAGTTTAAGTGTAGACTCCGCATCACGTTCTGCATATTGACCTACAAACATTGCAGGCATTCTCCACATATCTGCTTTAGGATCTAATCCATATTCTTTTGCAGCTTCAACTAAAACTTTTTCGTCTTTACCTAAACCAACATAATATTTTGCTAATGAATTTAATTGATAACTCATTCTGTTTTCATCTATTAAGCTTGCTGCTATCATAGTGTCCACAATGGGTCCTTTTATGGTAAGTCCTGCTGACCTTAACCAGCACACATCATACATCGCATTATGAAAGATAAATGTAGTGTTTTCTTGATTTAGTATGTCTTGAAGCCACGTTAATACCAATTTTTTGTCCATATTACCACCTTGCTCGTGATGTATCGGATAATACCCTGACCAGCCCTCTACGGCCACCGCAACGCCAGCAATGTGACCTCTATTTGTGACATTACCTGATCCTAACTGTTTTAGGTGTGGATCATTAGTCTCTAAATCTATTGCAATTTCTTTATGTCCTCTTAAATCTTTTAATTCATCGGGCATTACCCACTCTGTTTCTGGAGTAAACAAAGGCATTTGTGTATGTCTCATTCGTAATCCCTTTCGATTATCATATCAATATAGTGTTTAGCTTTAAGAAGGTCCTCTTTCCCACCCTTATTTTTCGCTCTCACTATATATTTTATAGCGTTGCCTTCTGCAAAAAGCAACTTGTTTTTATTTATAAACTCTGCCGGTTGAATGACATAGTCTCTGTAGTGATTACCACCTACCTGTCTAGTTAAGGTGTTTTTTTTCATACTCTTTATACTCCTTTATTGTTTTTTCACTTGGATAATAAACATCGACCACACAATGACATTTAGGACAATGTAAATTAGTTACCATATCATAAGTATCATCGTCTTCGATGTCATGATCAGCTCCCCATATTAGTTCTGTTTCGCAGTGCCAGCACTTCATAATATATAAGCTCGATCAAAGTTCTTTGGATCTAACACATGCAATTCACGCTTCGCTCTTGTCGCTCCAGTATAGAATAATCTATGTAATTCATCCGGATCATAACTCATCGTTTCTAACGCTGCATTTGTAAGGTCCTGCATAAGCAGAACGTTGTCGGCTTCTCCTCCTTTTGCTCCGTGTATTGTTGACATTATTATACGAGGATTTTTATTTATCATCTCACCATTCGCCCTCATATTACGAATGTAATTCTCTGTGATATTATCTAAACCTTCAAAGGCATCATACCAAACACTATCAGTTAGTAATCCGTGTTCAGCTTTACAATCTCTCATTAAATATTTTGTATCAGAGTGTAATGTTTTACCAGTTCTAAAACCCGGCAATACATTAGAGCCAAGGTATTCATATATATTTTTTATTTCTATGTTACCTAGAGAAGCATCTTTACGCCAATGCTCCCAGTTATTTAAAGCCATAAGAAGTTTTAATGGCACAGAGTTAACACCTCTATGTTGATAATACCAACCTTGTAATTCACATAAATCTTTTACATCATCTAAAAAATGATTTGCAGAAGATAACACTAACCAATTACCTTTAGACATATCTACTTGTGTAATATCAGAGTATCGTTTTAGTTTACCTTGTTCAGCTCTAGGCTTATAATCTTTATCAAATCTATTCTGTACTTTGTTTATAATCTTTTGTGATAGTTCGTGTATTGGTCCGCCTGGTATTCTATAAGATTGATCTAATACTTTAATGTCATTAACTTCTTCTTTGAGAGCTATAAAATGATCTACATCAGCTCCAGCCCATTTAAATATAGCTTGGTCATCATCGCCTGCAATATAAGTTTTCTCTGCGTTGGCCCATAATGATCTAACCATTTCCCATTGTATTAAAGATAAGTCTTGTGCCTCATCTATAAATAATGCCTTAAAGTTTTGTTTGGTTTCTTGTGCAATAAAATCTTCTAATAAATCTGTAAAATCTTTTAGACCTTTTTCTTTTTTGTATCTTTTTAGTTCTTCTGATAGTAAATAAAGTGTATCCCTTTCTATATCTAATATGTTTTGTCTAGAATCATAATACTCTAATAGATCCATACGTTTAACTCTAGCTGTGTTCATAATAGTTAAGTATTCATTATCCGAATTAAATGTACCATCATCCGTAGAATACTTTGCTGTCTTAATAGGTATACCTACTAATTTACCAAACTCTCTGTAATTATCTCCTGTCATCATCTTTTCTTTTGTCATAGCTAAACGACTAAACGCATAAGAATGTAGAGTTCTAAAGTTCTCTAAATCTTTTTCTGCATCCAAACCAAACTTTTCAGCGGCTCTTGTTGCAGCTTCTCTTGCAGCTTTTCTAGTAAAAGAAAAGTATCCTATCTGTTTTGGCCTAATCCCTTGTTGGATGAACTGATCGACTAAATTCAATAACGTTGTCGTCTTGCCCGTCCCCGGTGGACCTAGTATTATAGTTTTCATATTTTAATAATCTTTTTCTTAATATATCTATTTTCATTTCTAATAACTCACACCTACTTTTTTCTAATCGGTATCGTAGATTCCAATTAATACCTATGTCTTTTACTTTACTCATTAAAATGCCTCCTGATGATATTCAACTTTAGAAACAGCAACTTCTGTTTGTTTCATTGTTTTTATTTTTATTAGTCTTGGTTGTTGTTTTTTTATTCTTACTCTTTCTTCTGATACAAAAGTATCATCTAATCTTTTTATTAAATTACCTGTTTTAATTTTATCTACTTCCCAATTATTCTTTTTAAGGAATGCGTAGAAGTCATCCATTCTAAAGTATGTAAATTCTTTATTGTCATCTGTGTATGGTAATTTATTAAACACATCATCCATTGTTCTTGCAGACTGTCTGTTAGTAGTCCAGTCTTGTAATAATCCTGTAAGTTGATTCATAGGATTTAAAGACTCTAATGGTTCTACTTCTTGTAGATTGTTCATCATAGGTTTTAAAAAATGTTGTTTCCAATCTTTTGCTTTTGGTACTGGCACAACTAAATTAGCTTGATCTAAACATGCTAATGCAAATAAAGGTGAGCTGTATAACTGTTCTGATTTTAATTCGATCCGCGTTCCATCTACATCTAAAAACCATTGTGGTGGACTTGACTTGTATTTAGTAAGATTGCCTAGTTGTGGCATCTCCTCTTCACCAAAACCTACACCAAATCTTTTCGTTCTACATAAACCCGATTGACAGACCGCGTTAATTGGTGCGTCTTTACATCTGTACTTGTCATAGCCTTTACGATTAACTGATTTAATTAATTGTTGAACCTCACTATTACTTAATTTAGGTTCCATATGTTTTATATTAGCTTCTACGATTTTATCTTCCCAACTATCCGGGTGAGCTTGTTTGTAGTAAACTGCAATATTAAATAATGCATTGTTCCTAGACCCCTCACCAAAACCAGTTGATGCCAACTTGTTTAGACAAGGAGGTCCAGCAGGAAACGCTTCTTCTATTTTCTTTTCTTCAACTTTAATTTGTTTGACTTGTTCTTCACTGCAACCATGTAAATCATAGAGCTTATAAAATTCCTCAAGTGAAGCAGCATCGCCGTTATCATTAATCGCATATCTTAATCCTTTTGTTTCATTGTAGTAGGGTAAGTTTAAGAAATTACCTGTATCCCCACGTTCTACAAGTATTTCTGTTTGTTTAGGAAAGATCTCTGATCCTTCATAACCTAAAACTTTTGCTAATTTTTTGAGTGTGCTCTGCATAAGAGATGCAGAGATAAATTCTGTAGTAAATAAAAATACGTGAGCACCGCCTGATTTAGAACGGCAAACGATTAAGGGGAAATTAAGATTTCGTATGCTTTGAATGAGGCTGCCGTGGTCGAAATTGTAACTGTCAATATCAATACAGCCCCAACGACACGTGTTATCCTCACGAATGGGGATAATCCCGAGAGCCGGACCTTTTCCCTGTAAATGGTTCTCCCACAAATCATCGCTAACATTCTTTCTGACAATGAATGCCTTACCTTTTTGTTTGTCACCATTGGCTGCGACATCGCCTTTTTGATATTGTCCATATGCAATTTTTAATCCTTCAAATATATTTTTAAATTTTTCCGTCTTCATTATCATTTCTACTTAATTTGTAAAGGGGAACCTCTCGATTCCCCTCACTACAACTAAAACGGTGTTGCCGCTCCAGTTGATTTCTCTTCCACATCTGCTTTTGTTTGCACGTTACCTTTTGAAACATTATTAGAAAAATCTTTTGAACTTAAGTACAAAGATTTATCTTTCTGTCCCATGATTCTGTCCATCGTTACAACCCAACCATACCAAGAACCTTTGTCGTTCTTTTGTAGATTTGATTGAAGATTGTAAACAACCCCATGCATAGGTGGTACAGCAAATCCGCCTTTACCATCGTCAATTTGAACAGACTTCATCATTGAATTCCATTTTTTACTGACGCTCAACTGTGTTGATTTCATAGTAATTAAAGCTGGACTATATCCACCTTGTTTGTTTTCGACCTGTACATAGTAATAAGCAGTCTCTTCTAAATAGTTACCGTTTGGTAATCTAATTTTAGAGCCTTCTCTCTTACCTGTTTGTATTACCGGACTTCCTGGTGAGTGAGTTGCTACAGGCGCACCTGGACCATCTCCTCTATCAGACCATTCCGGATAGTCTTTTTTATAGTAGCAAGGAATAATCTTGATACCTTTTTTACCATCGTATAACTCGCTGGTAACTGTATTATAGATCATACCAGGTTTGGCACCCTCTATAAATTTACTATCACCATCTGTTACTTGTGGTGAAAGTTGTCCCAAGATTCTGATAAACGGTAACGCCATATCTTCTTGCGTCATGTTTTCAAAACCTTTTTGCAGATCATCTCCGAATAACGAAACTGATCCTGTGTTTTTAGCTTTTATTTCATTAGCCATTATACATCCTCCATTTATTTTTTCCGGCTGATTTTTGTTTTGTCTTTAATCCAAAGATTAAAAACATCAGAAGGCATGTCAAGGCCGGCCTTGACACGCTCCTCATATAGAGCAGTTAATGTATTCCACGCCACATCAGATTTCTGCTGTGGAGTAAACCCATTTTCTGCTGCAAGGTTCAACAATTGTTTAGCCTTGTCATCTTCTCCCTTACCAAAAGTTACAAAGACATTGTTTTTAATAATGTCTCCTAGTTTTTGGTCACGAAGCCATTGATAGGCACTCTCTCTTGCTAAATCATCTTTTTTAAGAGTAGCCCTAAATTCTTTTTTAACAGAAACTTTACTACCATCTGCTAGTTTTATTTCTGATAATCCCTGTTCTGAAAGAAGCTCTGGAATAACTCTAGAACTAATATCATCTGCTTCAGCTTTTTTAGCTTTCAACTTTTCTTCTAGTTCTTCTATTTCATCTTCTTTATTTTTTAATAATATACACTGCTGTGCAATGTCTGTTACTTCAACGTTATCCAACATATCTTTTGTGTCTTCTAACATCATATTTTTTACTTCACTCATTATTATCCTTTCTGATAAAGATCGAAATTTATTGGATAGTATTTAGCCTCTCGTCGATCCCATTTCAAGAGATTAAATTTACCGTTTGTTTTATCACAAACGATTGCACAAGATATTCCTATAATAGCAGGATCTCCTGTTAACAATACGTAGTCTTGTTCTCTAAAGTCTCTTAAGTTTTTTTGCATTTTAAAAACAAAAGGACTTGATGAGAATATTATCTGTGAATCTGGGCCATAGTTAGGCAAACAAATTACTAGATAACCAAAATCAGATGCACCTAAAATATTTATATTTGCAGGTGGATGTTGTAGTACATACACAAATTTTTCTTCAGGGTTGTTTTTTTTAAAGTCTAAAAACTCTGCTAAAGAATTTGGTTTATATAATTCAAAAATTTTATTCTTCATTCTATTATTCTCTTGACAATCTATATAGTAGTTATTATATACTTGTCAAGTAGAAAGAATATGAATTATAAATTTAAGACAAAGCCATACAAGCATCAGCTGACGGCATTAGAAAAATCAGTTGATAAAAAAGAATACGGTTACTTTATGGAAATGGGTACCGGTAAATCTAAAGTGTTAGTTGATAACATGGCTATGCTTTATGATAAAGGTAAAATAAATGGGGCGCTTATTATAGCACCAAAAGGTGTATATAGAAATTGGTTAGAACAAGAAATTCCTATACATTTAGCTAGTCACATAAAACCCAAAATGGTATTATGGACTGCTTTAACATCCAAAACGAAGGAAAAAGAATATCAAACTTTATTTGAAACAGGCTTTGACCTACATGTCCTTATCATGAATGTTGAAGCATTTAGTACAAAAAAAGGTGCTGAATTTGCTTACAAATTTTTAAGAACTCATAAAACACTTATGGCTGTAGATGAATCTACAACTATTAAAAACCCTTCAGCTAAAAGAACTAAAACAATTATTACTTTAGGTAAGCATGCAACTTATAGACGTATTCTTACAGGTTCTCCTGTTACTAAATCACCATTAGATTTATATAGTCAATGCACATTTTTAGATGAAGGTTTATTAGATTTTACATCTTACTATGCTTTTAGAAATAGATATGCACATATGGTAGAAAGAAATTTTGGTGGTCGTAGAGTACAGATTGTAGGTAGTTATCAAAGATTAGATGAACTAGAAAAAACATTAAAAAAGTTTTCTTATAGAGTACAAAAAAAAGATTGTTTAGATTTACCTAAAAAGATATTTATAAACAGAACAGTAGAATTAACTTCTGAACAAGATAAAGCTTATCAAACTATGAAATCTGCAGCTCTTGCTACATTAAAAGGCAAGATGGCTACCGCTCCACACACCTTAACTCAATTAATGCGATTACATCAAATTACTTGTGGTCATTTTAAATCTGATGACGGTGAAATAACTAATTTAAAACATAATAGAATAACAGAATTGATGGATGTTATGGACGAAATGGAAGGCAAAGTTATTATATGGGCTAATTATATTCATGACATAGAAGAAATTGTAAAAACAGTTAAGAAAGAACATGGAGATGATTCTATTGTACAATATTATGGTGCTATCTCATCTGACGACAGACAGAAAGCTATTAAAGAATTTCAAGATCCTAAATCTCCTGTAAAATACTTTGTAGGTAACACACAAACAGGTGGTTATGGTATTACATTAACGGCTGCAAGCAATGTAATTTATTATTCTAACAGTTATGATTTAGAGAAAAGATTACAATCAGAAGATAGAGCACATAGAATAGGTCAACATAAACCTGTAACTTACGTAGATCTTATTGCTCCAAAGACTGTTGATGAAAAAATAATAAAAGCATTAAGAGGTAAAATTAATATTGCATCTCAAATTATGGGTGATACTCTTGAAAGCTGGATATGAAACCTATAATTATAACTTTACTTTATCTTACCTTTGGTAATGAAATTAAGATGGAAACTTTTGAAATCAATACAACTTGTGATAGTTGGTTTCATACAAATGTAGCACAAATAGAGAATAAAAAGAAAACATTGTTCTCTGGCAGAACCTATCATGTGTATAAAGATAAAAAAGTTATTGGTTATATCTGTGCGGACGAACCACCACAATGAATCCTAAAGATCAACTAATCCTGTTTCTCTGTTTAAATATTTATATTCTATTTTATGTATATCAAAATCTTTCATGATTTTTTTACATATATCTGTAGGATCAAAATCACCACAACTATAAACATCTAATTGCATTAATGCAGGTTTAGGTTCATCCCAAATATGCATAGCAATGTGTGAAGTTTCTATTATTGCAACTGCTGTAATACCTCTATTACCTGGCATATCACAGTATTTTACATAAGGACCCATAAAGACTTTCATATCAATGGATTCTATAAAACCTAACATCCAATCTTTTAGCCACTCTGCATCTGTCGGGGGTTTACTAGCTTCGGCACGAATAATAAGATGCTTATGCACCAGAAGACTATTTTTCATGAGCTAGATTTCTTCGTATTGAGTCTTACCAGCGTCATTACGAAATGCACGCAAAGTTTGTTTACGATTACCATCTTCATTGTAAGAAAAATGTAACCATCCGCTTGCCGGATCTCCTGTGTAAAATTCTAAAATTCCTTGATCAAATTCTGTGTTATCTACGATCCAGTTAAATACTTCCATATTATCATGACCATGACATTCGAAGTCTGCCGCCTGGCCTTTGCAATGCTGGGATTTTCTACTACTGCCGATTTTTTCGCTCAAAATTTCAGAACGGTATCCGCTTGAAATCATTACAGGTCCAAACTGATCTCTTACAGGTTGCAATACATTTTCGCAAAGCAATCTTAAATTTTCTGTGTGTTCTTCTGTAGGTTGATTAGATATACCATGACGCTCCGCTGTCTGCGATTTTGTGAGCTCTGATAAAGAAAAATTAGAAGTTAACTTCATCCTATTACCTTATCTAACACAAAGAGTACTGCTGATCCCGCAACAGTTAAAAGAACCCAATAGAACTTGTCTATCTTACCGCCCAATTTTTCTACATCTTCATGTACGTGGGATAAATTTTTCTTAACTCCTGATATATGTCCATACAGGGATAAAATATGTTCTCTTGTTGTTTTAGGTTTCATACCCATTAAGCAATTCCTCTTTGTTTTAATCTTATAGCTTGTTCGTCCGGGGACAATAACGCAGTTTCCGTAGATGTCAATTGTGTTACTGGGTCTATTTTAGGCAAAGCCGCAGCTGCTGCTACTGGCTCTGGTTGTTTTGGTAAAGGTGGTGTTTTAATTTCTGATACTTGCGTAGTTGGTGCAAAAGTTTGATCTTCAAGCTTCACACCTGATTGAGTAGGTTCTGGATCAGTTGTAATGTCATAAGGAAAAGCGCCATTTAAATCACCGTCCTCTAATAAATCCATAATATCTTCTAGCTCACTTTCAGGAAACATATTTTCTTCATCAACATATAGATCTTTACCTTTCCTACCTGTTTTTTCTAAATTGTTTTCAAGTGTTTCAATTTTTTCTTCAAATCTTGGAATAGAAAAACTTAAAGGTTTAAATTCTCCATCTATAACGCTGTCAATTTGACCAGACGGCAATCTTCTTTCATCTGCCTCATCAAAAATAAAATCTTCATCTAATCCTATATCTGTCATTGTTTTAAATGCGTTGTAAATTCTTTGTTGTTCTCTCCAAGCAAATCTTTGTTGTTTAATAAAGTCGGATTCAATTTGTGCTTTAGTTCTATTTAATTTGTACATGTCACTTCCTTTAGGAGCTTCTGTTCTAATTTTTTTAAGATCAGATACAATAAATTCCATTGATCTTTTTAGATTTACTTTTTGTGGTTTAATACCAGTGCCTAATCCTAGTAAAACATCTTCAAGATCATAGCTTTGTCCTGTGCCAGTTAATTTTTCTCTAAAGCCATAGTATAATTGTTTACCTGTTGTAAAAGCACCAGGTGCTACAGTCTCTAATAAATGCTGTGTGCTTTGTAAAAACTTTTCATTGAAATCTGCTAAATCACTGTAAATTGCACCACCACTTTTTTTCTTATTATTTCTTATTTCAGATATTGTTTCGTAAAATATAGTTTTGTTTACAAACGGAGCTAAAAATTCTCCAAAAGGTCCATCTCCTGAAAAAGCAAAATCCATTAAAAATCTATCTATGCTTTGAGGATTCATTTTTTGTTCTTTTAATTTTGTAAAAGCTGCTCTAATAGGTCGAGTTACTGTATCATAGGGAAGGAAGGTAGATAAATCTACAACTTTAAATTCACCTTCATCATTAGGTTTTGTTACTGCAATTAAATTAGAATTTCTTTGAAATTCTGGAGCTACATATCTTCTATATCTATCCATTAAGTCTTCACTTATTCCTGTCACCGCTCCGTATATTCCTTTTGCAGCCATAGATGCACCACCAAGAGTTACAAACTGACCCATTAATCCTCTGTATCCCATTTCTCTTAATACAGGATCATCAGTAGCTATTTCTCTTAAACTAGTTCTCATACTTAAATAACTTGTTCTTGTCATTTCAGCAGGGAAAGATACGAAGTTACCAAGTGGTAATGTTCTTACTGCTTTAATAGCATCGGGTACCATACTATATGTTGGCATTGTATTTCTTACATACCATGCTGAAGCTTGTTTAACAGCTTCATCAAGATCCATTTTAGATCCATCAAATTTAGTTTTGCTTAATTTTTGTCCAGCCACCTCTCTAAACCATTTTTCCATTTTAGGTAAACTCTTACCAGAAAAATCTGTTAGATAAGATTTGTACCAGTTATAAGCATACCATTTCCAAACGTTATCTCCTCCTGCATAAACTCTACTAGCTGTTCTTAATAATCCTTTTGTCTCTAAATATTTTGTAAGTTGATCTGTATCTTTAATATTGTTTTTTCTAATAGCTCTTAACACAGCACCTAATTCAGCTGCGACTATGTTTTCATCTAATGCACCGTATTTAATTCCTTCATCGATATTTGCTAAAACTCTTTTCTCTGCTTCAGGTCCTAATTTTCCAGCATTAAAAATATCATCTACTGTCATTTGAATTGAGTTTTGTAATGAAGCTCTATTACCTAACAGTCCTCTGTTGATTACAAACATAGCTGCTGATGAAAAGTTTCTTGTTTGTGTAGCAGGAGACAATACAGTTTTACCATATTGAGCTGCAACTTTAAATTGTAGAAAGTTTTTGTACACAGGTAATTGTGCTAAAGCATCTAATGGTCCTTTAAGTGTTGTCATTCTATTAATCATATCTGCTGGGCCAAATAATTTACTTGCATCTGATTTTAATAAACCAAGTCCATCTATTTTTCCTACTCTTGTTACAGCTTTACCTAATTTATCTGCTGTAATTTCATATCCAAATTCAGCAGCTTCTCTTGTTTTAAATAATTGTTTAGACTGAACCAATGCTTGACCTAATCTATCAAACATAATTTTGTTTGTGCTTTGCGTAGCTAAATTAGATATGGTTTGTAAAACAACATTTTTCATATTGTTTTCTTCACCCATTACTTTTCTAATTACATCGGGTAATTCTTCTCCTGTAGATATAACGTTATCTGATCTTAATTTCTTTTTAGATATTTCTGTAATAGTTTGAATAGGATCTCTGTTATCTGTTTTTGCAAATTCTATAATATCATTAACTTGATCTTTAGCTAATTTACTTCTAGCTACAGCTGCAGTTGTACCATCTCTTCTAGCCATTTTTATAGCTGTTTCTTTTAAATCTTTATTTTTATTTATAACTCCTAAAGCAAATTTAACTGCATCTTTAAATTCTTTTGATGCTTCATTCACCGAGTAATTAGGATTAGTAAATACAGCATATGATTTTCTCATATAACCTTTAATATTATTTTCTAGAGATTCTTTTATTAAAGAATCACCAGGTAATAATTCTGCAAATGTTTTTTTAGTTTCTATTAATATTTTATTTAATGCTTTTGCTGCAGGTCTCAACTCTTTAGGTAAAGCAGATAAAGCTTTTTGATTTTTAAAATATTCTAATACATCATCAAGATGTTTATCTTGCAGTGATGGAGAAGCTAATTTACTATTGTATATTTTTTTAGAACCTTGCGCTAAATCATACGCTTTCTTTTCTAAACTATCTAATAATTTTTCTACTACTCTTGCTTTAGCTGTAATTTCTTTTTGTCCTCTTGTAGAAATAGCTGCAAGCTCCGGTGTAAATCTTGATATAGATCTTAAATAAGCTAAACCATTATCTATTTTTTTTAATGAACTTTTTAATGGATTAGTGGAGTCAACACTAAACATTCTCCAGTTTTCAAATTTAGGTAACTCTACAGTTGTTTTAGTTAAGCCTCCTACTTTACCTCTTGATACTGTGGGTAATAAAACTCTTGATGTAATTTGTTCACCAATTTTTCCAGGTGCAGCTTGAATAGCTCTTCCTATTGCTGGTAAAACAATTTTATCTTTAGCTGCTAATTTAGATACAGGATTAATGACTGTAGCTTCAGCTACTTTACTTCCTATTTTTCCTACTGTTAATGTAGGTTTATATATTCCATATTTAAAACCTAAAGCTAATCCTTTACCTACAAGTGGTATACCACCACCAATAAGAGCTCCTTCTTGTCCATACTTTAATTTATTAATAAATCTAGCAGTAGCTAGATCTCTTCCCTCTAATCCTTTTTCATCTACTTTTTTTGTAAATAGTGTTGGCATATCTGCATCAGACAATGCCATATCAGCTAGACCTAAAGATAATGCTCCTCTACCAGAACGCAAGGCTACGTTTGCTCCTGCTTTAAAATATTTATTTTTAATTTTACCTAAAGTTTTATTTGTAAGTTTAGATATATTTTTTAGTTTTGAAACTTTATCAAGGTTTCCTAATATTTTAAAAGCAATGGTACTAGGTACACCATATTGAATTAGTAATGCACTAGAATCTCCTAAAAAAGTATTTGGATTACCGTGTTTATTTAAAAACCTTCTAGTTGTTTCATCAAGTTTTTTTGTTAAGTTTGAATCAAAAGCATAGTCTATTCCTGCGGTACCAAATTCTAAAATTGATTTAACAGCACCTGTACCACCCTTTACAATAGCTCTTTCTATTTCTCTAGCGGTATCTCTTTGTTCGTCTGTTTCTTTTATTACATCTTTATAAGGATCAGGTTGCCCTAATTCTTTTGCTTTCATTTCGTTGTATTGAATTATTGGACCAAAGCCAGATGTAAATCTTAACCAAGATAATGGATTGTTAACTAATGTACCGGCTTTTTCTTCTAGTAAACCTTGCTCATCAGCATCTTGTAAGAGTGCTTTGAAATCCTTTTCTTTAGGGATTCTAAACATGTCAGACATAGATTATGCCTCCTGTGGTAGAACTAATTGTACTTGATATTTTTGATTGAACTGATCAACGTCAGTTTGTGTTCTAATTTGTGCAAAGTCTCCAAGCGCTTGATAACTATTTGCTAATAATGTAACAATATCATCACCAATTTCTTTTGGTAATCTTGCTCTTATTTCATCGTATGATAACTGTTCTGGATTTACTGTCTCTTCAACATTAACGTCAGTCATACTTGTTGGAGTTTCAGTCATTATATTTACATCTTCAGTCACCGCTCCACCGTCAGCAAATTGTTGTCCAAATTCTTTTGTTAGTGTAGCTAAAAACTGTGCTTGTAGTTTACCTAATGTAGTAGAATATTCAGGGTGACCTGGAGTAATTGGTTGGCCATCACTACCTGTTGTCCCTTTAATTGCTTTTTTGGCTGCTCTAGCAGCTGATTTTACTATTTCACTTTGTGAACCAAGTTTAAAGAAATCAGATACATCTCCACCTTGGAAAACATAAAACTCTAAATCACTATTATATTTTGCTTGAATTTGATTTAATTTATTTGTTTTTTCTTCTTCACTTAAAGATTTATCGTTTCTAACATTTTCTCTTTTAGTTTCTGTTATTGATTCTAAAAGGATTTGTCTTCTACCTGTTTCACCTTTAGCTTTTTCCATACCTACTTTATATTCTACTTCAGCACCTGTTAAAGTTCTTGCTAATTCTTCTCTTCTATCTAGTTCAGCTTGTTGTCTAGCATCCATTGATGTTCCAAGATCAACTCCTAATTTAGATAAAGGTTTTGAAGCTGCAGATAAAGTGCCTCCTAAAATACCACCTGTTTCTCCTGGTGCTCCTAATATATCTAAACCAGCACTAGCTATTCTTAAGTAATCACCTCTAGTTAAACCTTGTCTTTCTCTTTCAGGTATTCTCTCTTTTACTGATTCGTAAATATCTACGATATCACCATCAGCATAACCAACTCTACCACCATCAGCTAAACCTGAAGCGATCCCCGTTCCATAACTAGAAACTCGTCCACCTCTAAACATTGGTCTTCTTAAAATTCTACTCATTATCCTCTAATTGCTCCCATTAATCCAGCTGCACCAATACCTAGTCCTAACAATTGTTGTGTAGCACTTGGTGGAGGTGTTGATTGAACTTGTGTTGCTGCCGGGAAACCACCGATAACTGATGCTAATTGTGGACCGACTAATCCTAATTGTGTGTAATCTGCAAACGCTGTTTCTCTAGCTGCTTCTTGGTCCGCTGCTAATCTTGCTTGATCTAATTGTCTTTGTTGACCACCCATTTGAGATTGATACGTACCTAAACCTTGTCTTGCAACTAAATCGCCTGCCGCTGCTGCTTGTGCTTGTTGAAATCCTTGTTGTCTTAAATTTGCTTCAGACATTGCTCTAGCAATATCACCTGTTGCTTGGTATTCTCCAATTGATGCTGCTTCTCTACCACCACCAAAAGCACCAGCTGTTGCTGCTCTTTGTCTTAAACCAGCTAAACCTTTTTGTTGTTCTCTTTCCATAGCAGCAAGAGAAGTATCAATAACTTCTTGCTGATAAGGTGACATGTAATCTTTGTAAGCTTGTGGTCCTACTAAAGCATCTAAACCTGATGCAGCTGTAGCTGCTTGTTGTTCTAATGCTGATTGACCTTGTACAAATTGTCTACCTGTATATGTAGATGTAGGAATAGGTGTTTTAAGAAGTTCTAAACCTCTATTAGTTATACCTAAACCAGCTGCTTCTACAAATGGTTCACGGAGTTGTCTTGTTATTGTTTCAGCCATTATACTTTTGCCTCCAGTTTGTGCATTGTTTCGTACATACGTTTTGCTCCTTCGTTAACACTACCACCACCTGCAGCTCTAACTGCATCGGCTGTCATTACAAATTCGTTCTTACTTAATCTTGCAGGAACATCATCTGCTTTTTCTTTTGTTCCTTCAGGTATAAAGCCTCCACCTCTCATATCTTTATCCATACCTGTATTCAATAAATTTTTATTCATTATACCACCTTCAGCTTTTTTACTAAAGGTATCAATTACTTCATCATATCCAGCGTAAGGCATATCCATAACACCTCTTCCAGCTCCTTGATCAAATCTTGTAAAAGTTTCTGCTCCTTCATCTAACATTCCTGAAGCTTTTAAACCTTTCATTCCACTTATAGCATCTCTGTTTGCATCACTTATAAAGTAAGTGTTATCATCTAATTTTTCTACTACACCTTCTTCAACTAAACTATCTAAAGTTTTTTTACCTTTTTTTGTTTTAGCTGTAACTTGTAATTCAAAAGAAGCTCCTGTGTCTTCTGCATAATCTGTGCTTCCTCTTAATTCTACATCATCAGTCATTCTTGATAATTTAGTAACTACCATATTTTTTAATTTTGATAGTCCTTGCATACTACTTTTTATACCAGCTTTACCCAATTCCATTAATGCACCAACTTTACCACCACCAGCCATACCAGATCTAGCTTGTCTTAAAAAAGATGCAAAATCCATAGGTTCTAATCCTTGTTCTTCCATTTCAAAAACATATTGCTCATACATTTCTTCTATATCATCTTTGTATCCTGATGCTACTTGTGTTCCTTTTATACCTTGTCCTTGACTCATATCATCAAAAGCTTCTCTTGCTTTTTTAGCTGCATCTTCTGGTGAGAAACCTAAATCTAAAAACTCTTCAAAAAGTTTTTCTAAAAGTTCATCGTTTTGAGCGTTAGATACTTGTTCACCATACTCAACGCCTTGATCTCTCATTAAATCCATAATACCTAAATCGTCTGTTTCTTCTTCTATTTCTACTTCACCACCTCTAGCAAAACCATATTTTTCTTTTACCATACCTATTGCTTCTTGTTCTGCTAAATCTATTGCATCTTCATTAGTTTCACCTTGTTTAAGGTTTTCTCTTAATTTAATTCTCGTAAAGTAATCATAGTCGTCTCCCATTGAATCTACTATTTTACTCATTATTCCTTCTTCTTCTATTTCTACTTCACCTCCTTGTGCAAATCTTTTAAACTCTGCTGGGGCTACACCACCAAATGGTATTCCAAAAGCTGCTTCTACTCCTGCCATAGCGTCTTTCATTGCTTCTGCATATTTAGGTTCTCTTTTAATTATAGGTCTGTCATCATCATCGTCATCCTCACCCAATACAACTTCTTCATCTTCCTCTATTTCAATAATTGGTGCTTTATTATTATACTCATTTAAAGACTCCTTACTAAGTCTCCTGTCGAATTTATTTGACGGCGGATACAAAATTCTTCCAATAAACAATTTCTTATTGCCTGGTTTAACCTCGAGGCTTACAACCTTCCCCCTAAAATAAATACTGTCTAATTGTACGAACTCTTTTTTCAATTCAATAAACACATTTATTCCAGATCCACCACCTGATACACCAGAAGTCCAATACTCATAATAGACCTTTTCAAGATCAAAAGGAGGGTTTTTCTGCAAATCATTAGTACTGGAACAGTGTGAACAACTAATTACCACAACTATTAACATCAATAAATTAAATAGTTTATACATTGTCTTCATTTACTCAAAGGTTAATATTACTAATATTAAACAATAGCCATGCCAAAAATGAAGGGTTCAGATCTCTAGCTATTTAAATAAAAAATGAGCACTAAAATAAAATTAAAGTGCTCATTAGCTTACTTTTAAAATTACCTGCCTAGTTTACCGTAAACATCCAAGTTTGACCTATTGTTTTTAAACCTGAATCATCTGTAGTATCTACTTTCCAATAATATGTTTTACCAGAAATTACAGTGACATCATAATTGTCTTCTGATAAGTCTGTCTCAATAAGTTCAGCTGGATCTAATTCTCCAAAAAACAAATCATATGTCAATACATCTCCAGAATCAGAATCACTACCTGTCCAGTTTAAGTTCACGCTTCCCTCACTTACAAAACCTTCATCATCTGGAGCATTTAAAGCTGCGCTAAACGGAGCATGATTTGAAATGCCCACACCTTCTGTGAAAAAAGCAAAAGTCGCTGAAGAATCTGATTCACCACCTTGATTATCAATGGCTGTTACTTTCCAATAATATGCAACACCTGGTTGCAGAGTTATTGAAAGACTAGTCGTTGAAACTGTTCGCTGTTCGACAATGTTAGTAAAGTTTCTATCTTCGGCAACAACAAGAATATAACTGATTGGATCGCCATCAACATCTGAGGCTGCTCCCCATTCAAATATTATCGTGCTTTCGATACAAAGTAAATCTGACGACGGATATATTAATTGTGAAACTGCTGTAGGGTTATTATTCTCGGCTGGTGGAGGAGGAGTTGGACCTGGGCTGTCATCGTCACCTCCACTACTGCAGGATCCAGCAATACATAATACTGCTAAGGATAAATACAAGGTTATCGCTTTTTTCATAATAATTATTTTTTTATGATTTTAATAGTTTTAGGCTCATTCAACGAAAGCTTTACAAAGTAAAGACCACTGCTAAAACTGCTGAATGGGATATTAATACTTTTAGAATTATATACTTGAATTTCACTCTTATAAATCAATTTCCCGTTAATATCAAAGATTTCTGTATAGACTGCATTTTGTGATATTTCAGGCAATGTGATTTTTAAAACATCGATTACCGGATTAGGGCTTGCAACAAAATTTAAAATATTACTGCCTTCCATTGCTCTACTCATTATTCCTTCACAAGCTTTTCCGGATTTAATCTCTAATAAACCAGAGCCCATTGTTTCAACCTCAAAGATTTTTTCATTTGTAATTAAAATGATATCGTTATTAAACATTACTGTGAACGGAGGTGTTCCCGAATTGATGTTAACCATTGTGGTTTCTACGTCGCTGTCACCATTACTATCATCTACCAAGCCAAATATACCGTCTAAAGGAACTGCCGCGTCAATATTTATTTCAAAACATTGCTCAAAATCTCTTCCGTCAACATTTACACAAACAGTGTAAGCTCCAACCGATAGGTTATCAAAACTTATTGAGTCTGATGTCATTGTTTCATTTTCATCAGTTCCGTCTCCTGTAACAGTAACCGTGTATGAAACATATGTTTCAGTAACCGTTATATTAATGATACCATTATCTTGATTTTCACATGACTCCGAAATAACTTCCAGAATGATGTTGTCTGTGTTTTCATAGCTTGTATCACAAATATCTCCTACGCCATTTCCATTGGTGTCTAACTGATCGGTATTTGGTGTATTTATACAATTATCTTCATTGTCAAAAACGGAATCTCCATCCGAATCTTGGCAAGCATCACCCACACCATTTCCATCTGTGTCTAATTGATCAACATTAGGGGTTTCAACACAATTATCTTCTGTATCGATGACACTATCTCCATCCGTATCTTGACAGGCATCTCCGATACCATTGCCATCAGTATCTGCTTGATCTGGATTTGCTGTATTCGGACAATTATCTGTCCCGTTAGGAACACCATCTCCATCATCATCACCATTTGGATCTATAATAAATTGTCCAGAAAAAATACCTCTACCGTAAGTAGCTGCGTATATTGCATTATCATCTCTCAAATCTAAATCCATGACTTTTGCATTTGACATTCCATTAAAAGCAGGCAGCCAGTTTGGGTTTGTAGACAAAAAGTTAGTGGTATACCACACGCCTAATTCTGTTCCAACAATGACCTCTTCCGGATTTAATGGACTCTGTAATATTGCTTTAACTGGCATGTCGGGTAAATCTCCTTCTTTTCCATACCAATTGGCCCCTCCATCATTAGTGTACCATATACTCTGCACGCCATAATTATGAACAGTCACAAAAATATCATTTTCTGATGCGCCAAACTCAATATCTGATATACTTCCAACAATAATATTTAATGTTTCGATATTAGTCCATGTCGGAGTTGCTTCAGCATTTTCTAATTTAATAATATCACCCAAAACAGTTCCAACTAACAGGGTTGAAGAAGAAGTTGTGTAAGGTGATACGGTAAATGCCGTTGGTCTACTAACAAGTTCTGTACTTGTTAAACTTGTTTTTTCTATAGTTCCTTGAGATTTTATTCCCGCATATCTTCTAATTGCAGCATCTGAACCCGAGGAATAATTAGAGTATAAAATATCCAAGTTTGAATCTAATCCTTGCGGATTAATAAACGATCCTATACTACTACTCTCACTATTTATCGTGATACTTTGATTATTCGATAAATTATACAAATTAATACCATTATTATAAACATAGTTTCTTATGTAGTATTGGTCTGTTCCGTCTTGATCAAAAAAGCTGTAAGCTCCATCTCCTCCATAGGTTTCAACAGAGCTATTGATACCAGGGTCTGCATTTGAAAATAAATGTGTCCCATTGTCTTGGAGGCCTCCCACAAAGTATTCAGCACCATCAAACGCGGTAGTTGGGGCAACGCCGACAGTATAAAATTGAGACGTAATAAAGCCTTTATTTCTCTCTAAGGTATTTGTCCCGCCGTTGTTAGAATAAAACACGCCTCCATCATTCCCAAATAAAACTGTATTAGGATCTGAATTAGAAAATGTCATTCCGTGCTGATCCGCATGTGCATATTGATAACCAAAACCGGCATACCAATGCGTAAATTGGTTCCAAGAAGTCCCAGAATTTTCTGACTTAAATAAATCAATTCCTCCACTATAGATAACGTCATCATCTGTAGGATCAACTTCTAACATTAAATCATAGAAAGCTTGACCTCTTGTAAAATCTGTTGCAATAATTCCCGTATCAGCATCGTTCGGGAGTGCCATATCCGAAGTTCCTGTAGCAAATCCATCTGTTGTAACTTCCATCGCCACACCTTCTGAGATTTGTGCGAGTATATAAACTTTATCTGCATCTTGTGAAGAAACTGCTATTTGAGTCCTGTTAGCGCCTTCTAAAGTGTATGCATTTGTAAACGTTTCTCCATCTTCAGATGAAAATACTTTTCCTCCACCCTCTCCATAAATAGA
>ENA-OWPI01001706-OWPI01001706.1-marine-metagenome-genome-assembly--contig:-NODE-1706-length-23284-cov-11.560219_pt1 | contig 23284 bp, 23 predicted proteins | sample MGYA00238138_ERZ651775 | MGnify/ENA primary metagenome ERZ651775 (study PRJEB26906, sample SAMN06265043) | marine metagenome | isolation source: Helgoland LTER site | place: Germany:Helgoland, sampling...
AACATATTGATGACATTATTCAAGATGTTGAGCAGGCAATTGAGGCTTCAAAAAAATAAGGCATAATTTTATTAAAACCAATTACAAGGAATTTTAAGATATGAAACTTGAATCGATAGCACTTCATCATGGTTATGAATCTGAAAAAACTACGAAGTCAGCAACAACACCAATTTATCAAACAACCTCATTTACTTTTGATGATACAAAACATGGGGCAGACTTATTTGACCTTAAGGTTGAGGGAAATATTTATACAAGAATAATGAACCCCACTAACGGTGTGCTAGAACAAAGGGTCGCTGAGATGGAAGGTGGAATTGCTGCCTTGTCTCTTGCCTCTGGTATGGCTGCAATTACTTATGCTATTCAGTGCATTACGAGAACGGGCGATAATATTGTGAGTACCAATCAGCTTTATGGGGGGACATATAACTTATTCGCACATAGTTTTCCTCAGCAGGGAATAAATGTAAAGATGGTTGATGGTGCTGATTTTAAGGCAATCGATGCGGCAATCGATGAAAAAACGAAGGCATTATATTGTGAGTCAATTGGTAACCCTTTGGGAAATATTATTGACTTAAAAGAACTTGCAGACATAGCTCATAAGCATGGTATTCCTTTGATAGTCGACAATACCGTTCCAACTCCGTATTTGTGTCGACCTATCGATTTTGGGGCTGATATTGTGATTCATTCGTTAACAAAATATATGGGTGGTCACGGAACAACAATTGGTGGTGTGATAGTTGATTCTGGAAAATTTGATTGGGCTAAAGATCCTAAAAAATATCCAATGCTTAATGAGCCAGATCCTTCTTACCATGGTGTTGTTTATACGGAAGCCTTAGGACCGGCAGCTTTTATTGGTCGATGTAGAGTTGTTCCTTTAAGGAATACTGGCGCTGCACTTTCTCCTCATAGTGCCTTTTTAATAATGCAGGGACTTGAGACATTGGGCTTGAGGATAAAGCAGCATTGCGAGAATGCACTTGCACTAGCCAAATATTTAGAAGGTCATGAATCTGTTGAATGGGTAAATTACGCGGCACTCCCTAATGATAAATACAACGTTCTTTGTAAAAAAATTACGAACGGCCAAGCTTCAGGCATTATCAGTTTTGGAATAAAAGGTGGTATTGAGGCAGGGACTAAATTTATTGATGCACTCCAAATGATTCTGAGGTTAGTGAATATAGGGGATGCTAAGTCACTCGCCTGTCATCCTGCTTCTACAACCCATAGACAACTTAATCCAGAAGAGTTAGCTCTGGCAGGAGTTAGTGAGGATATGATCAGAATTTCTGTGGGTATTGAACATATCGATGACATTATTCAGGATGTTGAGCAAGCTATTGAAGCCTCAAAAAAATAATGCTCCTCGAGATAATCTTAGGATTAATATTATTAGTCAGCATCATAATCTTATGGAAAGTCTATGGAGGTTCTGGTGGAAGTAATCATCTAGATAAGCTTCTCGAGGAAAAGCATCGAGCGATGATTCTTGATATTAATGATAGCTTGAATAAATCATCTGATCGTCTTAACAAAACAGTTACAGAAGAATTAAAGTCGACAAGAAAGTCATTAAATGACCTCCAGCTATCTCAACAAGAGGCTTTATCTAAGATTCGTGAAGAAATTACTGAAAAAATACATAAAACACTTTCTGAGCAAGGAAAGGCTCAACAAGAAACTCTTCAAAACTCTCTTAAAAATACAGCACTACAGTTAATTGCCTCTGTTGAAACATTGACTAAATCAGTTGATAAAAGACTTGAGGCCATCACAGGAAAAGTTCAGGAAAGACTTGATGAAGGATTTAAGAAAACAAACCAAACCTTTATAAGTGTTATGGAGCGATTAGCAACGATTGACGAGGCACAGAAAAAGATTGATGGCTTAACAACCAACATGGTTAGTCTGCAAGAGCTATTAGGAGATAAAAGATCTAGAGGGGCATTTGGAGAACTCCAATTAGAAGGTTTAATCAAAAATATATTACCACCAGATTCATACAGTTTTCAACATACCTTCTCAAAAGGAGTCAGGGCAGATTGCGTATTATTTCTTCCAGACCCTACAGGAACAGTAGCCGTTGATTCTAAATTTCCGATGGAAAATTATCAAAAAATGTTTGATGTAAAGCTATCGGATATAGATAAAGCTAAAGCCCAAAAACAATTTAAATTAGATGTCAAAAAACATATCAATGATATCGCATCAAAATATATTATTACAGATGAAACTTCTGATGGTGCAGTTATGTTTCTTCCAGCCGAAGCTGTTTTTGCTGAGATTCATGCTTACCACCCTGAACTTATTCAAGAAGCAATGGCAAAAAAAGTTTGGTTAGTGTCACCCACTACATTAATGGCCGTTCTTAATACTGCCAGAGCGGTTCTAAAGGATGTTGAAACTAGAAAACAAGTGCATATTATAAAATCAGAACTTGGCAAACTAGGTAAAGAGTTTGATCGCTTTGATACCAGAATGAAAAAGCTAGCTGATAACATTCGTCAAGCGCATGAAAATGCTCAGGATGTACATATAACAAGTCAAAAAATTACACAAAGGTTTACCCAAATCGAGAAAGTTGAGCTTGAAGAAGACTCAAATAATGTATTGGATTTCGAAGAAAAGCCTATGATCGCCAAAGAAAATGAATCTTAAAATTTTATTTTTTGCATCCTTAAGGGAGCAGTTTGAGTTTAGCCAAAAAGAAATTACATTATTAAAAGAAGTACGAACAGCAGAGGAGTTTTTGTCAGACATGAGTAAACAAAGTGGAGGCGAGTGGATTAACTTGTTTGAGAGCAAAAACATGTATAAGTTAGCTATCAATCAAGAGCTTTCTTCATGGAAAGATCGAATTCATGAAGGAGATGAGCTTGCAATTTTTCCACCGATAACAGGCGGGTAAAATGAATATTATTATTCAAGAAAATAGCTTTTCTATCTCAAAAATTATTTCAGATTTATCAAAAAAAGATAATGTTGGGGCTGTAGTAAGTTTCAGTGGCTATGTTCGCGAGTTCTCAAAAGAGAGGCAATTAAAGTCAATGGAACTTGAGCATTACCCAGGTATGACTGAAAAAGCGCTTGCAGAAATTGTGCAAAGTGCCAAAAGTCATTGGGATATTCAGGAGGCGACTATTGTTCATAGAGTAGGCAAGCTTTTGCCAAAGGATATAATTGTAGGCGTTATTGTTTCAAGTAGACACAGATCAAATGCCTTCAAGGCTTGTGAATTTATTATTGATTACCTAAAAACAGATGCGCCATTTTGGAAGAAAGAAATTTCTGAAGAAGGAGAAACATGGGTTGCTGAAAGGCAGGAGGATGTTGTTAAGAAAACAAGCTGGAATAAATTAGATTAAAATTACCTTTTTCAAGCATAATTGCACCTGTAACTAACATAAGTTTTTTAAATATGAATATAAAAAAAGTGGTATTCCCAGTCGCTGGCTTAGGCTCAAGATTCTTACCTGCGACTAAAGCTATTCCAAAAGAAATGTTACCAATTAATGATAAGCCTTTAATTCAGTATGCTGTTGAAGAGGCAATAAATGCTGGATTCACCGAATTAATTTTTATTACGGGAGCAACTAAAAGGGCCATCACAGAACATTTTAATTTTAATCCTGACCTAAGTATTTCAAATCTAACAAAAGATAAAAAAAACTATTTATCCGAAATGCATAAAATTATACCTGATCATATTTCATGTAAATATATTATACAAGATGAACCTCTAGGTCTTGGTCATGCGATACTTCAGGCAAAAGAAGCTGTTGGTAAAGAACCTTTTGCAGTAGTACTTGCAGATGACCTTATTGACTCAAAACAAGGTGTTCTTCAGCAAATGTTAGATCACTATGAAGATGAAAATTCATCAATTGTTTCGGTACAAAAAATTAAAAAATCAGAGTCAGTGAATTATGGAATTATAGAGTTTAAGGGTGATACAAATGCACTGATTAAAACTACAGATATTGTTGAAAAACCTTTACCAGAAAATGCGCCCTCAAGTTTTGGTGTTGTAGGAAGATATATATTTTGTAATAAGATATTTTCTTATCTTGAAAAAATATCAGTGGGTGTAGGTAACGAAATTCAACTTACGGATGCTATCAAATTATTATTAAAAACAAACCCTATCTTTAGCTATGAATTTACCGGAACAAGATATGATTGCGGATCTAAGTTAGGTTTTATAAAAGCAAATATTTCATTTGCCCTTAAGGATGATCAGACTAAGAGTGAATTGAGGGAGTTTATTAAAAATTTAATATGAAGATTGAGGGTATAGTAAATGATTCCGAAGTCTTATACACATCTGATGAAATTAAAGTGGGTATTTCAAATATTGCAGACACGATTAACGAATATTTTAGAGATATAAAAGATTGCGTAACTATTCTACCCGTAATGAAAGGAGCGATTCCATTTGCAGGTTACCTTATTCCGCAGCTTTCATTTAATACAAATATTGAGTATATCCACGTGACTCGATATCACCAAAACATAGGAACAAATGTTTGCTCTTGGATCTATAAGCCAAATAAAAGTGCTGTTAAAGATAAGGTTATTCTGGTTATGGATGATATTCTTGACGAGGGAATTACACTTCTAAATATAAAAGATGAGTTAAAATTAATGGGAGCAAGATCAATAGTGACAGCCGTTTTATTTGATAAAAAAATTAATAAAAAAAAATCAACGGGTGCAGACTTCGTAGGCCTAGCCGTGCCTAATAAGTATGTTTATGGTTTTGGTCTAGACTTTAAAGGTAGTGGGCGAAACCTTCCTAACCTTTATTCATTTAATGAAAAATAAGAAACAAAACAGAAGGCTTGATCCTCAATTAGCTCGAGAATCTGAGCTTTATGAAAATCCAATACCAAGCAGAGAGCTAATCCTGCAAGTGATGGAGGAGCATGGAGTTCCTCTAAAAAAGTTAGACTTGATAAAGATTTTAGAGATTCAAGATGATGAAATTATCTTTTTTGAAAAAAGAATCCGAGCAATGGAACGACAAGGACAAATCTTAATTAATCGTAAGGATGTTCTTTGTATATCAAAAAAAATAAATTTAAGTTCGGGTCGGGTGATGGGACACCCAGATGGTTATGGTTTTTTGATACCAGACGACGAAGCAATGGATGATGTTTTTCTATCCCCTAGAGAGATGTCTCAAGTCTTTAATAAAGATCGTGTCATGGTTCAGGTAACAGGCCAGGATAGAAGGGGTAGGTTGGAGGGGAAGATTGTTGAAGTATTGGAGAGAGTAAATAAGGTTTTGGTGGGAAGAGTTATTCAGGGTCAGGGCGTGACAGTGGTTTCAGCTGAAGATAAAAGAATAAGCCAAGATATATTAATTCCATATGATTTGGATCTCAATGCAAAAACAGGTGATGTCGTTGAGGTAGAGATAACAACCCAACCTAGCTTTAGAAGTAAGCCTATGGGTAAAGTGATAAATATTCTCGGAAATTACTCTGATAGTGGCATTGAAATAGAAATTGCTTTAAGAAAACATAATTTACCCTATGAATTCAAAAAGGAGGTTATCAAGGAGGCTGAGTCTTTTGATCAAGAGGTAAAGGAAAAAGATTTCAAGGGTCGGATTGATATACGAGATTTACCTCTAGTAACTATTGATGGTGAGACTGCAAGAGATTTTGACGACGCAGTTTATGCAGAGCAAAAAAAAGATAGTTGGCGGTTGGTTGTTGCAATTGCTGATGTTAGTACTTATGTTAAAGAGACCTCAATGTTAAATGAGTCTGCAATTGAAAGAGGTAACTCGGTTTACTTTCCAAGGCGTGTTATACCCATGCTGCCTGAGGCGCTTTCAAACGGTCTTTGTTCGCTAAACCCGCACGTTGATCGATTGTGCATGGTCTGTGATATGACTTTTGATTTGAATGGAGATATAACAAAGTATAAATTTTATCCTTCCGTAATGAACTCAAAGGCAAGGCTAACCTATACGATTGTTGATAAAATCCTTAATAAGAACGACCAGACATTAAAAAAAGAATATGAAAAATCATATAAGGATTTAGTGAATTTACAAAATCTATTTAAGCTCCTATCGAAGAAAAGGGAGAAAAGAGGTGCTATTGATTTTGATTCAACTGAGACTTCAATTGTCTTCAATGACAAGGGAAAAATAGACTTTATAAAACCCATTTATAGAAATGAGGCTCATCGAATCATAGAAGAATGTATGTTGTCTGCAAATGTTTGTGCAGCAAACTATCTATTAGATAACCCTGGAGATGGTATATACCGAAATCATGAGACCCCATCAGAAGAAAAATTAACAAACCTAAGAGATTTTTTACTTGATTTTGGTCTTACATTGGGGGGTGGATCGGAACCTACAGTTAAGGATTATGGGGAAATATTAAAAAAAATTGCTAATCGACCTGATGCACATTTATTACAAACCGTTTTACTGAGGTCAATGCAGCAAGCTGCTTACAGCAGTAAAAATCTAGGCCATTTTGGTCTCGCCTATTCAGCATATACTCACTTTACTTCGCCTATTAGGAGATATCCTGATTTACTGGTTCATCGGGCAATTAAGTCACAACTTGATGGTAAGAACCCTAAGATTAAAAACATTGAAGCAATAGCATTGCATTGTTCAACTACTGAAAGGACAGCTGATGATGCCACAAGGGATGTTGAATCCTGGCTGAAGTGTTACTTTATGCAAGATAAGGTAGGGGAGAGTTTTTGGGGTACGGTTGCAGGTGTAACGGGCTTTGGTTTATTTATGGAGCTTGATGATATATATATCGAAGGGCTTTTACATGTCACTGAGTTAGGGAACGATTACTTTACCTACGATAAAGCAAGACATGCCATGGTGGGTGAAAAGACGAATTTAACCTATCGGCTTGGTGATCGTTTGGAGATAAAGGTTATCAGGGTTGATTTAGATTCAATAAAAATTGATTTAGGATTAATCGGCTCACAAAAAAAACCTTCCAAAAAATTTAAAAAATCATTTATCAGGGCTGAAAAAAGCAAGAAAAAAATTAAACGAAGAAAGAAAAAATGAGTACTGAAAAAAAAATATATGGATTCCATTCAATTACCTCACAAATAAGGTTAGACCCTTTGGTTGTAAAGGAGGTATTTATTGATGAGGCACGGTCCGATGGCAGAGTAAATGATTTAATGAAGATAATTAAAACAAATGAAGTTAAATTTCATTTATCAACCAAAGATAGACTTGATGGCATGGTTTCTAGCAATAAACATCAAGGTGTAGTGGCTTTAGTGAGAGAATCTCAAAATAAGTATGTAACCGTTGAAGATATTATTGAAGAAAATTATGACAAGCCTCTTTTATTTTTAATCCTTGATGGTGTCGTTGATCCACATAACCTTGGTGCTTGTTTTAGGGTTGCTGATGCTATGGGTGTTGATGCACTAATCTGCCCAAAAGATAATGCGGTAGGATTAAACGCGACTGTAAGGAAGGTTGCATGTGGTGGAGCGGAGTCTGTCCCGTTTGTCGTTGTAACAAATTTAGCTAGAACAATCAGATACCTAAAAAATTCAAACGTTTTTGTTTATGGAACTGATGATGATGCAAACAAACCCCTTCAAAAAACTAACTTTAAAGGTTCTATTGCTATAGTGATGGGGTCTGAAGGAAAAGGAATGAGGCGCTTAACAAAGGAGTTATGTGATGATATTTTTTCAATTCCAATGTTGGGGCAAGTTGAAAGTTTAAATGTAAGTGTTGCCTCAGGAATCTGTTTATATGAAATTAACAGACAAAGAAAATTATAGACGCTGTTTTTTTATAATACCTTCCAGTTTTTATAAAAAATTCCCTTACTATATTTCATAAAAAAGTTTACGCAATGCATTAAGAAATTAAGCGTGAAATATGAATAGGTCGGACGCAAAATATCTATGAATGCACAGTACCTCAAATCATCCTCCTCATTTATACTTTGATGAATTAAGGTATCATCAAAGATGAACAATGGGTTATCTTTCCAGCGGTTTTTTACATTATCAACTTCAATGAATGAGCCGGGATTCTTTACTTTGTTAAAGTTATATAAAACTCGGTAACTTAATCTTAGCGGACCAAAATGTTTTGATGTTCTTGTTTTCTCTCTGAAAAGGGATACGCCTATTGTTTTAATATACTTAAAGTCTTTATTAAGGCCAGGTATAGACTTATTTAGCTGATTCCCATACCAACGATAAAATATCATTGTCCTTTTGCTATTTTTCTCTTTATGAAATTGTTTTTTGATTTGTATTTTATTTTTATCAAAAAGCCTAATAATTTCATTAATTTCATCTTGATGTGATTTTGGCATCGATGAAAGTTTAAAGTGATGACTGTTTGCCTTGCTTATTAAATCTGAGAATAAATTTATGGGAGACAGAATAAAAGTAAGGATACCCTTACTTAAAAAATATTTTTTTAATAAAAATTTATTTACGTTTTGATGTCTCAGCACGTCTACTATGCCAAAAATAAGAAAGACAATGAGGAATGTAAAGTAACCTGTAACTGGGAAACAAAAATAAGCTATCAGGCATATTGCTGATAATAAACATATTTTTTTTAAGAAATTGATTGGCAGTCTCCAGAGTTATTTTAATCATACTCTTTTGATATATAAAAGGCCTCTTTATAGAAGCCTTTTATTTTTTTGGCTCCTCAACCTGGGCTCGAACCAGGGACAACATGATTAACAGTCATGTGCTCTACCAACTGAGCTATTGAGGAATAACTTTAAACAGCGTGCATTTTAACAAAGCTTTTAAATTGAATCTAGTCTTCTATTGCTTCTTTAATACGCTTAAGTGCTTTTTCTAAATTATCCAATGATGTTGCAAAAGATATTCTGAAGTAATTAGGAGCACCAAATGCGGTTCCTGGCACAACAGCAATGCCTTTTGTCTCAAGTAGATATTCAGAAAAAGCGATGTCATTATTTTCTTTAAGTTTGCCGTCATTGAATAATTTATTTATTGCTTCCTGCGCATAAGGGAAGGAATAAAAAGCCCCCTTTGCATCTATACACTTTATGCCCTTAATATTGTTAAAGGCATTTACAACAAAACGATGCCTTTCTTTAAAAGCTTTAACCATTGGTGTAATGCATGATTGATCACTATTGAGGGCAGCCTCTGCAGCAACTTGTGATATCGACGTTGGGTTAGATGTAGATTGCGATTGCAGTATTCCCATTGCTTTAATAATAGATGTAGGTCCTGCTGCGTATCCAATTCTCCACCCAGTCATAGAGTATGCTTTCGAAACCCCACTTAAAATAATTACCCTATCCTTAAGTCTTGGTTCAACCATAACGATATTATAAAAAGGGTCATCATTTAGGTTAATTTTCTCATAAATATCATCTGTACCTATAAAGACATTTGGATGGCTTAATAAAACCTTTGCTAACTCTTTTAATTCATCTCTGGAATAGACAGACCCGGTTGGATTTGATGGAGAATTAATTAAAACGAGTTTAGTATTTTCAGAAATAGCTTCTTCTAGTTGTGAAGGTAGCATCTTAAATTCTTGATCAATTCCACAAGTAACTACCACAGGTTTGGCCCCTGTGAGTTGAGCAATATCAGTGTAAGAAACCCAATAAGGTGCCGGAATGATAACCTCATCCCCCTGATCAAGAATAGCAAGACATAAATTAAAAATGCATTGCTTACCTCCGGTCCCAACGATAACTTGGCTTGTATCGTATGCTAAATTATTTTCTCTTTCAAACTTCGTTACAATCGCCTTTTTTAAGCTTGGAGTTCCCGTTGCCGCAGTATACTTAGTAAAACCTGCTTGAATAGCTTCAATAGCTGCTTTCTTGATAAAATCAGGCGTATCAAAATCAGGCTCCCCAGCGGCTAAACCAATAATGTCCTTTCCTTCTGATTTTAATTTAAGTGCTTTGGCAGTGATGGCAAGTGTGGGCGATTCTTGAATACGACCCATACATTTCGAAAGGACTAACTTACTCACAAAAAATCCAGTTATTTATAAAGAAGTTTAATTTTACTTTAAAAATCTTTTAGATTAAATATTTGTTTGTAATTTAGTATTTATTATTTTTAAGTATCCAAGCTTTATTTGGATCAACATCATCTAATGTTGCCTGTATTTGAGCAACCTTATTTTCATCGCCTTTGTTTTTATAGATTACAGCTTCCCTTAGAAGCGCGTCAGAATTATTTTGATCGATCTCTAAAGCTTTGTCATATGCAACCAAGGCCTCAGCAACCTTATTCAATTTTTCGTAAGCATATCCAAGCTCATACCAGGCTTCAGTATTATTTGGTTCGTTTTCAACCCATTCTTCAGTTACAAGCTCTAGTTCAGCCCAATTTTTTTTTGTTTTTGGTATAGCAATTTTTAAAAAATATGGTTTTTTATCTTCATCCTCTTCCCAAAGAGCTTTACCATTAATCGGAAAAACTGTTTCCATTTCCATATTCATAAGTGGTTTAATCCAGTCTGCAGGAAGCGAGTAATAATTTCCGTAGCCAGTAGTTTTAAACGTATTAATTCCAATAAGATTCCCCTTCAGGTCAAACAGACCACTACCACTTGCACCCATTCTAAATTTCGCAGAGCTAAGAATTATATTTTCTCCTTCAAAATCATATGTTGCGATGACATTCCCACCAGTTGTCAATGCTACTGGGGCTCCACCAGAATGCCCAATACCAACTATCTCCTGACCCTTTTTTAAATTTTTGCTATTTCCTAAAGGAACTGGCTCAACCGGGAGATTGAAGACTGATAGCAGACATAAGTCATGCCATCTATCTGCTTGCACACCAGTAACAGGAAAGCTTGTATCACCGAAAGAAACCCATGGAGATTTTGTTTTTCTGAGCACGTGGCAATTTGTTACTACTTTGTCTTTAGCGACAACTACCCCCGATCCGTAAGCTAACCCATCATCTGTATAGCCTCGGATAACAACACTTGATGACCATGCTTTCATGAGGTTCTCTCGATCAAATGCATGAGTAGAAATAGAAGCGCTAAGTGAGAATATTATTATGACGAGTTTAAACATTTAAATTTCCTGTTAATTAAATATTACTTGTAGAGACTGGTAGTATTTATTAAAGTTCTCCTACTAATAAATAATTTTTTAAAAAAAAGTGATATTTTGAATTTAACATTCCCTAAAAGCCCATTTATTTTAAATCAGCCTTTTAAACCGGCCGGTGATCAACCAAAAGCTATAAACAGTTTGGTAGATGGTATAAATAAAAATGAAAAATTTCAAACATTATTAGGCGTTACAGGCTCAGGTAAAACTTTTACGATAGCTAACGTTATTGCACAAACAGGAAAACCCTCAATCGTGATGGCTCCGAATAAAACTTTAGCTGCACAGCTTTATTCAGAATTTAGAGATTTTTTCCCGCAAAATGCAGTCGAATATTTTGTTTCCTACTACGATTATTACCAGCCTGAAGCCTACGTTCCTGGTAGAGATGTCTTTATTGAAAAAGATTCAAGTATTAATGATCACATAGAGCAAATGAGATTGTCAGCAACCAAATCCCTATTGGAAAGGGATGACTCAATTATAGTTGCAACAGTGTCTGCTATTTATGGAATCGGAGATCCAGTTGATTATCATGGAATGGTTCTTCATATCCAAGTTGACGAAAAAATTCTTCAGAGAAATATTATTTTACGGCTAGTTTCAATGCAATATGATCGAAATGATTTTGATTTTTCAAGGGGTTGTTTTAGGGTTAGAGGAGATGTAATAGATATATTTCCTGCAGAAAATTCAGAAACTGCGATTAGAATCACCTTATTCGATGATGTTATTGAATCTATTACAGCTTTTGACCCATTGACTGGACAACTTTTTGATAAGTTAAAAAGGTTTACCATCTACCCATCAAGTCACTATGTAACGCCAAGAGAAACAACATTAAAAGCTATCGAGAGGATTAAAAAAGAATTAGTTGAGAGGGTAAAACAATACACAACCGAAGGAAAGCTTCTTGAAGCACAAAGAATAGAGCAAAGAACAAAATTTGATTTAGAAATGTTAAATGAAATTGGGTTTTGTAAAGGAATTGAAAATTATTCTCGGCACTTATCTGGAAGAAAAGCTGGAGATCCAGCTCCAACTTTACTGAATTATCTCCCAAATAATGCATTAATGATTATTGATGAGAGTCACGTCACGGTTCCTCAAATTGGGGGTATGTCAAAGGGAGATCGTGCAAGAAAAAATAATCTTGTTGATTATGGTTTTAGATTGCCATCTGCTCATGATAATCGTCCTTTAAAGTTTAATGAATTTGAATCGATTATGCCGCAATGTATATTTGTTTCTGCAACACCTGCAGATTATGAGGAAAAGCATTCACCAATCATTGTGGAGCAGGTCGTAAGGCCAACTGGTTTAATAGATCCAAAGATAGAAATTAAACCAGCAGATTCACAAGTGGATGATGTGCTAAGCGAAATTAAAATTAGGGTTGAGGCAAATGAAAGGGTATTGATAACAACGCTAACAAAAAGGATGGCAGAAGACCTCACAGACTATTTAACCGAGCACTCAATTAAGGTGAGATACCTTCACTCTGAAATAGACACCGTCGAAAGGGTAGAAATTATAAGAGACTTAAGATTAGGTAAATTTGATGTAGTTGTAGGTATCAATTTATTGAGAGAAGGGCTTGATATACCTGAGGTATCTCTTGTTGCTGTATTGGATGCTGATAAGGAAGGATTTCTGAGATCTGAAAGATCACTTATTCAGACTGCCGGCAGGGCAGCAAGAAATTTAAATGGAAAGGTAATTTTTTATGCCAATAGTATTACAAGGAGTATGCAGGCAGCAATTGATGAGACAAGTAGACGAAGAAAAAAACAAATTAAATTCAATAAGGATAATAATATTACACCTGTTGGTATTTTGAAAAAAGTTAAAGATATTATTGAAAGTGTTCAGGATGAAGAGGAGTTTAAAAAACAAAAAGCGATATCAAAGTCAAACCGTAAGTACGAAGATTTAGCTGAACCACAAATAATAAAAGAAATCGGAAAGCTTGAGAAGGTTATGCAGTCAGCTGCAAGAAATCTTGAGTTTGAAAAAGCTGCAAATGCACGTGATCAAATTAAGTTTTTAAAAGAAAAGATTTATGGGGCCAACATCCAAGATAAAATTAAATAGGCTAAATACATTGATTTAAAACAATTTTGACAATATAATTAGCAACCTTTAATCCTTGCTTCACGACAAAAGTTGGAAGCTTATAACCATAAGGAGAGTATATGCGACATTACGAAATCGTTTTTATTGTTCATCCTGATCAAAGTGAACAAGTACCATCAATGATCGAAAGAATTCAAAAATCTGTCACCGCTAACAAAGGTAATATTCATCGATTAGAAGATTGGGGAAGAAGGCAGCTCGCTTATCCAATTCAAAAAATTCATAAAGCACATTATGTACTTATGAATATTGAATGTTCCTTAGAGTCCTTAGCTGAACTTGAACATAATTTTAAATTTAATGATGCAGTAATTAGACACCTTGTTGTCTCTAAAAAAACTGCTGTTACTTCTGAATCTCCAATGATGGGCGAAGAAAAATCTAAATCACTTCTAGGAGAAAATAAAAATAATAAAAAACCTGAAGCTGAAGAAAAAGCGCCAGCAGCTGAGAAAGCGCCAGCAGCTAAAAAGGAAGTAGCTGAAGAAAAAGCGCCAGCAGCTAAGAAAGCGCCAGCAGCTAAGAAAGCGCCAGCAGCTAAGAAAAAGGAAGATGCCGCATAAGTGAATAAACTTCAAATTGATGGAGAAATCATTTTTGAAGATAAAATTCGTCACACACCTTCGGGGTTAGTTGTGCAGAGATTTAAAATTGAACATCAATCTCTCCAAGAAGAAGCGAATTTAGATAAGCAAGTTAGCATTGAAGTGGATGCAATTTTTATTAATAAACAATTAAGGAAAGAAATTCAGATTGGGAAAAAAGGTTTATTTATTGGTTTTATGGATAAAAAATCATTTAAATCAACGCAATTAATTTTTCACGTTACTGAATTTAAATTTTAGGAGTTTTATATTATGGCAAGAGATATGTATAAAAGAAGGAGGTATTGTAGATTTTCTGCTGAAGGAATTAGTGAGGTAGATTATAAGGATGTATCAATACTCAAAGATTTTATTACCGAAAACGGAAAATTAATTCCTGCTCGTATTACTGGTACAAAAGCAAGATACCAAAGACAACTTTCAACTGCTGTAAAGCGTGCACGATTTTTAGCTTTACTTCCGTTTACTGACAAGCATTAGGAGGGAACATGGAAATCATACTACTTGAAAAAATTGTAAACCTTGGTGAGTTAGGGGATGTTGTAAATGTAAAAGATGGATTTGGGAGAAACTTCTTAATTCCACAAGGAAAAGCCAAAAGGGCTACCGCTCAAAACATGGAAGAATTTAAGGTTAAGAAAGCTGAGCTTGAAAAGCAACAAGCAGCTCTCGAAAAACTATCTCAACAGCGCGCTAAAAAGCTTGATGGAGTAAGCATTAAAATATCCCAGAAAGCGGGTGTTGATGGAAAGCTTTTTGGATCTGTAAGTAACATCGATATATCTGAAGCACTTGCTAAAGAGGGGCATGAGGTAGTGAAGTCTGAAATAAGACTTCCTGAAGGACCACTTAAATCAACTGGTGAGTTTGATATTACGATTGATCTTCAGAATGAATCAACAGCTTTAATTAAAGTTACTATTGAAGGCGAAGAGTAGTTTTTAAAATAAATTTAATTTTTTAGGCTGTCAATGAGGCAGCCTTTTTTTTATTCGTTATAATGAAATTATGGATGAAGATCAAATATCTGCTCTAAAAGTACCCCCTCATTCCATTGAGGCTGAACAATCAATATTGGGTGGGCTTTTGATTGATAATAAAGCTATTGATAGAATTGCTGGTCAAGTTTCAGCATCTGATTTCTATCGAAATGATCACCGAATAATTTTCACCCATATAAGTAAATTGATTGATAACAATGACCCTGCAGATATTGTCACGGTTGCAGAATCATTAGAACAGAATGCTGAATTGACTAAAGTTGGTGGAGTTGCCTATTTAGGGCTTGTTGCTGAAAATACCCCAACAGCATCCAATATTACAGGCTATGCAAAAATTGTTCGTGAAAGATCAATTATGAGAAATCTTGTTGAGGTTGGCTCAGATATTGTAGAGAGTGCTTTTTCACCTCAAGGAAAAGATGCACAACAATTACTTGATGAATCTGAATCAAAAATATTCCAAATAGCCGATGCGGGAACTTCTGAAAAATTAGGTTTTATTGATATAAAAGAACTTCTCCCCAAGGCTGCTCAGAGAATTGATGACCTGTATCAGTTAGACGATCCTAATGGTGTCACTGGAGTCCCTTCAGGATACTCAGATTTAGATCAAAAAACAGCAGGTCTCCAACCTGGAGATTTGATTATTATTGCAGGCAGACCGTCAATGGGAAAAACTTCCCTTGCTTTAAATATTGCAGAACATGTAGGCATGGAGGCCGGTTTACCAGTAGCTATTTTCTCAATGGAAATGGGTGCAGCACAACTAACAATGCGTTTACTGGGTTCTGTAGGTAAATTAGATCAACATAAGATGAGAATTGGACAATTAGAAGATGAAGACTGGCCAAAATTAACAAATGCTTTGGGCGTGCTAAATGAAGCCCCAATTTTTATCGATGAGGGATCTGCTTTAAATTCATATGAAGTTCGTGCAAGAGCTAGAAGGCTCCATCGGCAACAGGGAAAATTAGGTCTAATAGTGATTGACTATATTCAGTTGATGTCATCGGCAAACGAGCAATCGACTGAAAACAGAGCCACCGAAGTTTCTGAAATCTCAAGATCGCTCAAAGCTCTAGCAAAAGAGCTCAATGTGCCAGTTGTCGCCTTATCACAACTCAACAGAAGTGTTGAATCAAGACCTGATAAAAGACCTATGATGTCTGATTTAAGAGAATCTGGTGCTATTGAGCAGGATGCTGATGTGATAATGTTTATTTATCGAGACGAAGTTTATAATCCAGAAACAGCTGAAAAAGGTGTTGCTGAAATACTTTTATCAAAACAAAGAAATGGACCAACTGGTACAGTTAAATTGACTTTTCTTGGGCAATATACTCGCTTTGAAAATTACGCGAACCCAGGATATGACTCAAATACATAAATTATGCGTCCGCTTAAAGCTTATATCGACCTAAGCGCCCTTACTTTTAATCTAAAGTTAGTTAAAAAAATTGCAAAAAATAGTAAGGTAATGGCAGTTCTCAAAGCTAACGCCTATGGGCATGGCCTCATAGAGTCAGTGAAGGCGATCAAAAGTGCTGAAGGAATCGCAATCTTAACTATCGAAGAAGCGGTAAAAATTAGGAAAGCTGGTTTTAAAAATACCATATTACTTCTCGAAGGTTTATTTGCTGCTGAAGATATTCATCAGGCTGAAAAACTTAATTTAAATATAGTTGTACATAATGATCAGCAAATGGATTACCTAAGTGATGTGACGCTTAAAAACCCAATAAATGTGCACTTAAAAATTAATACAGGAATGAATAGGCTTGGCTTTCCGCCTGATCAGGTCGACTATTTAATTGAAAATTTAAATGCTAATCCAAACGTATCTGACATTACTTTGATGACACACTTTGCAACTGCTGATGAAAAGGAGGGGATTACAAAACAGTTAGATTGCTTTAATCGGGTGACTAATAATTATAATTTTAGTAGCTCAGTAGCTAACTCTGCTGCCCTCTATAAGTTTCCTGAGGCAAGGTTGGACTGGGTTAGGCCTGGTATTATGCTATATGGAGCATCACCCTTCGAAGATATTTCAGCTAAAGAAATTGATGTCAAACCAGTAATGTCACTAATAAGTAAAATAATTGCTATTCAAGATATCAAAAAAGGACAAGCCGTTGGTTATGGAAGTAATTTTATCGCTAAGGATGATATGCGTATCGGGATAGTTGCATGTGGATATGGTGACGGTTATCCAAGACACGCCAAGACCGGAACGCCTATTTTTGTTCATGACAAAACAACAAAGACAGTCGGAAGAGTTTCTATGGACATGCTATATGTCGATTTGTCAAAAATTGAAAAAGCAGTAATAGGCTCAAAAGTTGAAATGTGGGGGAATCATATTTCTGTTGATGAAGTAGCAAAGAATTCAGGTACGGTCGGGTACGAATTATTATGTAATATCTCCGCCTCAAGTCGTGTTCCATTGGATTATATATAGATGGCCAAAAGTAAAACAGCATATCAGTGCAGAGAATGTGGCGGAACTTCATCTAAATGGCAAGGACAGTGCCCACATTGTTTTGTTTGGAATTCACTTGATGAGACAACTATTGAATCAAAGACGTCTTCAAGGTTTGCTGCATTATCAAAGACTAATGAGCTTACAAAGTTAGATGACGTTAAAGCACTCTCTATTCCAAAGAGAAAAACAAATATCTCAGAATTTGATCGAGTTCTAGGTGGAGGTTTTGTGCCAGGGGGTGTTATTTTAATTGGCGGAGATCCAGGGATAGGTAAGTCCACTATTTTAATTCAAGCATTGTCAAAAATTACTCAAGATCCAAAAGATAATTGCAATGTGATCTACGTTAGTGGTGAGGAGTCCAAGGAACAAATTGCTATGCGAGCAAAAAGGCTTGAGCTAGAGGTTTCTGATATTTCAATACTATCTGAAATCAATCTTGAGAAAATAGTAAGCGTTGTCCAAAAAACTAAGCCGAACGTGGTCGTAATTGACTCCATTCAAACAATTTATTCTGAAGAGATGACTTCGGCACCAGGATCAGTCACCCAAGTTAGAGAATGTTCTGCTCAACTCACTCGAATTGCCAAACAATTTGATATAACGATGTTGCTTGTTGGCCATGTCACAAAGGAGGGGACACTAGCTGGCCCCAGAGTACTAGAGCATATTGTGGATACAGTCTTATATTTCGAAGGTGACCCAAGCTCAAGTTTTAGAATGATTAGGGCATTTAAAAACCGTTTTGGTGCTGTCAATGAGTTAGGTGTATTTGCGATGACAGAAAAGGGCTTAAAGGAGGTCACGAATCCATCAGCACTTTTTTTATCTCACCACCATAAGGAAGTTAATGGCTCATGTATTACTTGCATTCAAGAGGGGTCAAGACCTATGCTCATAGAAATTCAGGCCCTGGTTGATAATGCCCATGGACATTCACCTAAAAGGCTTTCAGTGGGTTTAGATCAAAATAGGTTAGCCATGTTACTTGCCTCACTTAACAGGCATGCTGGCATTGCCTGCTTTGATCAAGATGTATTCGTGAATGCAGTTGGCGGGGTAAAAATTACTGAGCCGGGAGTAGACCTAGCTATTTTATGTGCCATTGTTTCATCATTTACAACTCAACCACTAGATCAAAAAACAGTTATTTTTGGTGAAATAGGTTTGGCGGGAGAGGTTAGGCCAGTTCAAAGAGGTCAGGAGAGGTTAAAAGAGGCTGCAAAATTAGGTTTTACCAAAGCAATTATCCCTAAGGCAAATCAAGCTAAACAAAAAATTAACGGTATTGAGATATTTCCAGTCGATAATCTTTCACAAGCCATCAAGTTGTTAAAAGACATTTAAAAATTTATCTGTTATTTAAGTATCCTTAATCCAACTAAATCCCAGCATAGTTAGAATTGAAATTCTCAATTTCCTAAACCCAGGCAGGATAGTTTTTTGATTGAGTATTTTTTCAGGATTATCTTTTAAAATCTCGTTTAGAAGCACATAGTAAATATTACCCATGATAAGACCTATTTTTTGAGATTTTTTATCTTCTGCAGGCAGGGTTTTAATAGCTAAGCTATAAAATTTTATAGCTCTATCTACTTGATTTTGAACCAATTTTTTTATTTTATCACTATTCTTAAGTGAAATAATCTCCTCCTCAGACACACTTAATTTTTTTAACTCATCGAGTGGTATATAAATCCTTCCTCGCCTAGCATCCTCTCCTAGATCTCTGATAATATTTGTTAACTGTAATGCAATGCCGAGATTTTTTGCAAAGGTGAGGGTATTTTTGTTCTTGTATCCGAATATATGAGCAGAGAGAATACCGACACATGAGGCCACCCTGTAGCAATAAAGTTGAAGCTGTTCAAAGCTCTCATATCGATTAAACTTCACATCCATCTCCATACCATCAATTATCTCAATAAAATAATTCTTTGAGAGATTAAAGTGTTCTATGAAGGGATACAACGCTTTACTTACGGGATGCTGAGGCGCATCTTTAAATAGTCTATCTATCTCATCTCGCCACCAATTTAATTTCTTACTCGCAATTTCGTGATCCAGACACTCATCAGCAATATCATCAACCTCCCTGCAAAAAGCATATAAAGCAGTGAGTGCTTCACGTTTTTCTTTTGAAAGAAAAATAAAAGCAGTCAGGAAGCTTGAATGGCTTTCTTTTGTTTTTTGCTTGCAGTATTCTTGTGGCGTCATTTTTTATTGATAATAGTTTTGACTAGTAGGGTTATCCAATCAAAATTTGAAATTTTAGGAGGATTCACAAACCAATCACAATCTTCTTTTTTTAATCTCGAGACTAACAATTCAGCACCCGCAATTAATATCTTGATTTGCAGTTTTAATCGTCCTGTCACATTCTCACCCAAAGGCCTCCCTTTATTAAGGAGTAATTCTATCTTTTTTAACCATGAAATTTTGAACATTTTCCAATTATGATTAAAGCTTTTTATTTTGATATCAGATTCTTTCAATGTAAATTTGTTCATTTCCGTTGATGGTATGTAGACCCTGCCTTTTAATAAGTCCTCATAGATATCCTGAGTCATCCCAATTAAAGCCAGTGCCTGACAAAGGCTATTAGAATAACTTACGTTTTTCTTATTATGCGCATCAAATAGGCTCAAAATCATTTCTCCGGCAGGGCATGCTGCCTTATTACAATAATTTATTAAATCATTAAAATTTCTATATGTTTTTTTTTCGACATCTTGTTTGAAGGCTGACATAAATCGTTCAAATAATTTAATATCGAGTGAGTACTGATTAATAACTCTATCTAAATCTCTAAAAAATGGAGCCTGAATTTTTTTTTGATGCTTTATCGAGTTTATATTGATCTCTATTTCTTTTAGTAGCTTTTTTCTCTCATTTTTAGTTAAATTACCTTCATCTGCAATGTCATCTGCATTTCTTGCAAATGAATAAAGAATTGTTGCGGCATCGCGGTGTGCTTTTGGAAATAATAAAGTAGCCACTGGAAAATTTTCATAGTGTTTTTTTGTAACTTTGGCTTTTCTGAGGGTAAGATATTGACTCATAAATTAAGTATGCCATAGACTGGCATCAACATTAATTGGAAAAGGACTATGTAATGATCGGTGTGATTGGAGGGACAGGTTTAAGAAAAATTGATGGCCTCAATATAACTCGTGAGTCATTGGTTGATACGCCCTATGGAAAACCATCCGATAAAATATTGGTTGGCAAATTGGAAGATCGTGACGTTGCTTTCCTAGCCAGGCATGGAGAGGGACATACCATACCTCCACATTTAATTAATTATCGGGCGAATATTTATGCTTTAGAGAATATAGGTGTAGAGGCTATCTTGGGTATTGCGACAGTGGGCTCAATCCCTTCAGAAATTCAACCTGGGTCTATTGTGTTGCCTCATCAGGTTATTGATTACACCTATGGACGCGAACATACATATTTCGATGGAATAAAAAATCCAGTATCACATATTGATTTTACCCATCCTTACAATTCAGATTTGAGAAAATTATTATGTAAAAACGCTTCGTTAAAAAATATTAATTTTATTAAAGAGGGCGTCTATGCGGCAGTTCAAGGTCCAAGATTAGAGACGGCAGCAGAAATAGACAAATATGAGCGAGATGGGGCGACAATAGTTGGCATGACAGGAATGCCAGAGGCATCTTTAGCAAGGGAGGTTAATCTACCCTATGCTGCAATCTGCCCTGTGGCAAATTTTGCAGCTGGCAGAGTGAGTAGTAAGGAGGGTATTACGCATGAAGAAATTAATAAGCAATCTGAGATAATGTCATTAAATGTTAGTAAATACTTAAAAGTGGTGATTCAAGCTTATGGCAATTAGAGAAATATTAAGGATGGGTAATCCGATCTTGTTAAAAGAGGCTGAAAAAGTTGAAAAATTTGATACCCCTGAAATTCATGAATTGATTAAGGATATGATAGAAACTATGAAAGATGCTCAAGGAGCTGGACTTGCAGCACCCCAAGTAGGAGAGAGCATTCAATTAGTTATATTTGGTGTTGATAAAAATGAGCGATACCCAGAGGCAGAGGAGGTGCCATTTACTGTGCTTATTAACCCTGTCATCACACCCTTAAATCAAGAAAAAGAGGATGATTGGGAAGGGTGTCTATCAGTTCCCGGGATGAGAGGGGTGGTACCTAGATATAAGACAATTAACTATAAAGGGTTTGATCAATATGGAAATGAGATCGATAGAGATGTAGAAGGGTTTCACGCGAGGGTAGTTCAACATGAGTGTGACCATCTATTCGGAATTTTGTATCCATCACGCATCGAAAATATGAAACTCTTTGGTTTTCATGATGAGATATTTGCCGAATAAATTTTGTTCAATGTATATACGATATGATAAAATTCCGTTTCCGGAAGAGTGGCAGAGCGGTTTAATGCACCGGTCTTGAAAACCGACGTGGGTTCGCGCCCACCGTGAGTTCGAATCTCACCTCTTCCGCCATTATTATTGACTTAATTTATTTATAATCAATGACTTAAAAGATAATAACCACTTCTTTAGTGGTTTGATATACGGTTTGATATACGGTTAAGTTTGAATAACATAGCATTATCACCATATAAGACACCCCACCACACCCCCATGCCATCACTTTCAAACTGGGACTCCTAACTACCCCTATACATCTTAATCTGCACAAATGATGCCTAGTTTTCTCAAAACACACCCCCTATGAAATACAAAAGGCTATGCAAAAAATATTTCTAGCAAAAATCCTCAATACCTCATTTGCCAGCTTAATTTATTCCTTTAATAAAATTTATATCTTTATAGTAATGTAAACCCATAAATCTTAATCATGTTCTAAAGTGAAAATTTCTTACTCGTAGGGTTTTCTTCCTTCGTATGCTAATCGATAAAGTACAGGCAACACTAGCAATGTAAGTAAGGTTGAAGACCATACGCCACCGATTACAACCGTGGCTAGCGGTCGTTGTATTTCAGCACCTACCCCTGTGGCAATGGCCATAGGAATGAAACCAAGTGATGCAACCATGGCCGTTATTAAAATAGCTCTTAGACGACTCAAGCTACCTTCTTCAATGGCAGTCTCTAATGATTTTCCTTCAGCCAATAATTGCCGAATAAAGCTAATCATAACGAGGCCATTCAAGACAGCAATCCCTGATAGTGCTATTAAACCAACGCCTGCAGAGATAGAGAGGGGTATATCTCGCAGCCATAACATTAATACACCCCCAGTTAATGCAAACGGAATACCAGTGAACACAATCAGACCATCTTTAAGGTTATTAAACATGGCGTAAAGCAATATAAATACTAATAACAAGACCATTGGCACTACAATTTTTAACCGGTCGCTAGCTTTTTGTAATTGTTCAAAAGTCCCACCCCAGTTAATCCAATAACCAGCTGGGATATTGACCTCTTGTTGAATTCGTTGCTGAGCTTCAGCTACGTATGAACCAATGTCACGCTCTCGAACATTGGCCGTAATAACCACATTACGTTTTCCATTTTCGCGACTGAACTGATTGATGCCTTGGGATATATCAATGCTTGCAACCTCCCCAAGTTGCAAGTAAACGGGTGCTTCTGCATTATTAGTTACTTTGATTGGCAGTCGTTTAAGTGTATCCATATTCACTCTGGCCTCTTCGGCTAAGCGAACGACAATTTGAAAGCGCCTGTCTCCTTGGAATAGTGTACCAGTCTCATATCCATTCATGGCAATCGCAATCACTTCTTGCACGTCTGCCAAGTTAACTCCTAGCCTCGCAACTTTTTGACGATCAATATTGACGGTGAGAATGGGTAACCCAGTTGTTTGTTCAACTTTAACGTCTTCACCACCTTGAATTCCTGCCAGCACATGAGAGATGTCTTCAGCCGTAGAGTTCAT